>ENA-ORDP01001421-ORDP01001421.1-marine-sediment-metagenome-genome-assembly--contig:-NODE-1421-length-13148-cov-3.983885_pt1 | contig 13148 bp, 11 predicted proteins | sample MGYA00248627_ERZ508539 | MGnify/ENA primary metagenome ERZ508539 (study PRJEB26208, sample SAMN05571518) | marine sediment metagenome | biome: deep sea; feature: Hydrothermal vent; material...
CTCCGTGCGAATATGCCTTGTACTGAACCAAAATCTAAATACGCTGAATCGTTACCCTATTTTCAACTCGATGTGGGCGAATTGGGCTCTCGGACAACCTCCCAGGTCGTCCGAGGGCCCACAATAGGCCAAAAGGCCGCATTGTAACTCAGTTATCTGAGTTAATGAATTTCTTTATGAATTTCTTCTTGACAACACTTCGTATACCCGCTAGATTCTGTATAACAGTTAACTCATGTATATGTGTTAAGCTTCCTGAACGATTAAAGACTGACGCTTACGATTCAGTCTGTGCCGAAAAGAATGGCAGGTGCCCTGCAGGAGGAGGAGTATGGATTTTATTCAGTACATGCCGGAAGTGTTCTCCGGCTTAAACCTGTTGGTACTACTGGCCGGTACCGTTGGCGGGCTTATTCTGGGGGCAACGCCAGGTCTTAGCCCAACCATGGCCGTAGCACTATTAATCCCATTCACCTTCCAGATGCAACCAACCACGTCACTGATACTGCTGGGTGCCGTGTATACATCGACTGTTGCAGGAGGTGCGGTCAGCGCCATTTTGGTGAACATCCCGGGTGCCCCTGCCAATATTGCAACTATCATGGATGGCCATCCTATGGCCAAGCAGGGCCGTGCCACCGAAGCCTTGCACTACTGTTTCATCAGCTCGCTGATTGGCGGACTGGTTGGTGTGTTTCTGCTGATCTTTTTTACCCCGCCTTTGGCACAACTGGCCCTCAAATTTGGCCCCGCTGAACTATTCTGGATTTCTATTTTCGGGGTCACAATCATTGCCTCACTGGGCGGCTCCCCGGTCAAGGGGCTGATTGCGGGAGCAGTTGGCCTGTGGTTGTCAACAATAGGGTATAACCCGGTACTGGGCGAGGAACGTTTTGTATTCACCGACTTGCTGGCTGGCGGCATTAACGTGATTGCGGCCTTGATTGGCCTGTTTGCTATCCCTCAGATTCTGACTCTGGTGGCTAAGGCCAGTCAACCCTCCGGGCCGATCGAACTGGCCGAATTGCATTCACACAGCGTATGGGTTTCGCTGCGCTATAATCTCAGCCGTATCAAAGCACTAACCCTTGGCTCTGTAATCGGCAGTATAATCGGCATTATCCCTGGGGCTGGTGGCCAAATTGCGGGACTGGTAGCCTACGACCAGGTAAAAAAAATGAGCAAAGATCCTTCGGTTTTTGGCCATGGCGAGCCTGACGGGGTCATCGCCGCTGAAAGTGCCAATAATGCCATGGTTGGGCCCTCATTGATTCCGTTATTGACACTGGGCATTCCGGGTAGCCCAACGGCTGCCGTACTGCTTGGAGGCCTGTTGATCAACGGGCTTTTTCCAGGTCCGAACCTGTTTACTGTTCATCGTGCAGTTACCTGGACCTTTATTGATTCCCTACTCATCGGCCAAATCTTCATGATGGTCTTCGGGCTGATGATCGCCCGCTACAGCGTCTTCGTTACCCGCATTCCCAACCACACAATGGCAGCAGCCGTTGTCGTTTTGGCCATTTTTGGTACCTACAGTGTACAAAACAGCGTCGCCGATGTTGTGGTCATGCTGGTTCTCGGAATCCTGATGTATGTTGCCTCCCGCATCGGTTTCAGTGCTGCCCCGCTGGTGCTGGGACTCATTCTTGGTAATATAACCGAAACCAATTTTCTCCAGGCTCGATTAATCGCAGGGGATGATACCTGGTCGTATTTTACCGGGGGCACCATTAACAAGGTGGTTATTGCCCTCTGCTTCCTGTCGATCGGCTACAGCATCTACAGCGAACGCAAACAGCTACGACAGCAGGCAGCAACGGTATGACTGGCACACACAAATATCATGTTTTCATCTCCGCACTGGTGGTAGTGGTGTCGGGCGCCACCTTCGCACTGAGCTTCTCCCAGGATAACAGCGAAGCCTATTTATTCCCTTCAATTGTGGCATTTTCAATGCTGTGCCTGAGCCTTTTGTCTTTAGCCAGAGAAGCATTGAATTTGATCGCCGACGACTTCATACCGTTTCCCCTGGTCAGCCAGATTCCGGCCGTTGTGATTATGGTGGCTGGTGTGATCTCGATCGAGTCAGTTGGCATGTATGAAAGCACATTCCTGGTGCTGCTGCTGATCTCATTTTGGTATTCACCGATTGAACGTTTTCGTAATCGTTTTCTGCACAGCCTGCTATTCGCCGTGGGTTTTAGTGCATTGATGTATCTTTTATTTTCCATAGTGTTAAACGTGCAATTTTCAAGAGGATTGCTGATTTGACGTAAACCGGTCTGATAAACAGGCCAACATGCAACAGCCAGGCTCTGATGCTCTGGAGCTTTGGTTCACTCTACGCCTGAGGAGGTATTTGTGATGACCAATATATTCCAACAATTGCCCAAAACCAAGTTGATCGTGGCGCTGTGCCTGATGGTATCAGCAGGTGCTGCCACGGCAGAGTATCCTGACCGCCCGATCTCACTGACTGTCTCTTACGGGGCCGGTGGTGCCACAGATTTTCAGGCCAGAATCGTCACCATGATGGCAGCCAAAGAAGACAAACAAGGTAAAGCCGTCTACCTGAATGGTCAGCCCATCGTTATCCTGAATCGCCCGGGAGCAGGGGGTCAGGTTGGGTGGAACCGGTTTGTGCAAAAATCCAAGCCTGATGGCTATGAATTGGCCGCTTACAATGTCCCGCACTTTATCGCACAGTCCATCGTGTTTCATAAACGCGCGAAGTACAACATCAATAATCTGGAACCCATTGCCAATTGGGGTGCTGATCCGGCGGTGCTGATTACCCGCAAGAACAGTCCCTTCAATTCTGTGAGTGATGTCATCAAATACGCCAAGGCCAACCCGGGCAAGCTTACGATATCCGGTGCGGGACTGTTTGTCGGCCACCATATTGCCGCGTTACAGTTCGATAAAGCCGCAGGCGTGAAGACCAAATACATCCCCGCAGGTGGTGGTGTAAAAGCCTTACAGTTCGTGCTGGGCGGGCAAACAATGGCGGGATTTAACAATCTATCAGATGCCTATCGAAGCCGTGACCGATTGAAGATTCTTGCCGTTGCCGATCTGAAACGAAGCGATTTTCTGCCCGATGTCCCCACGTTGAAGGAGCTGGGACTTGATGTAGATGACAGTAGTGTGAACTTTCGCGGCATCATGGCGCCCAAAGGAACTCCGGATGCAATCCTGAAAGTATTGGCTGACAAGGTCTATGCCATGTTCAAGGATAAAAAAGTCGTGAAGAAGATGAAAGCTGCGGGTTCCCCGATGCGCGTCATGAACCGTGAACAAACAAAAACCATGTGGAAAGAGCGGCAAGCCTATCTGACAGTATTGCTAAAGGACCTGCGCAAGAACTAGGAGGCTATCCCTAAATTAATAGCCGGGTGTCCTACTCGTAGGGTGCCCGGCCTCTTGCCCTCCCTGAGCATTTCAGCACTTGAGCAAAGGAAAAAAATGTCCATGCCAGTCAATGCACCTACCCAAATACCAGATTCATCCACACCCCAGGCAATCCGGGTAGTATCAGATCTTATTGATAGGGCCAAAACCGCCCAGACAGGTTATGCGGGCTTTACCCAACATCAGGTCGACGAAGTCGTGACGGCCGTCGCCTGGACCTTGCTCGAACCAGCCACCAATCGTCGCCTGTCAGAGCAGGCCGTGGCCGATACCGGCCTGGGCCGGGTTGCGGACAAAATCACAAAAAACCACCGCAAGACCCTGGGCCTGTTGCGCGACCTCAAGCATACCTCAACCGTAGGGGTGATCGCCAGATTCCCCGAACAAGGCTTGATAGAAATCGCTCGTCCGGTTGGTGTGGTGGGTGCAGTACTGCCATCCACCAATCCTGTGGCGACGCCGTATAACATGGTGCTAAATGCATTGAAATGCGGGAATGCAATCATTATGGCGCCTTCACCGAAGGGACAGGCCGTGTGTGTGGAATTAGTGGAGCTGATGCGCAACGCCCTGCGACAGGTCGGCGCGCCGCTTGATCTGGTACAAAAGCTACCGCAACCGGCCAGCAAAGACACCACTTATGAACTGATGCGCCAGGTCGACCTGGTGGTGGTTACCGGGTCAGCTAATAATGTCCGGGCCGCTTACTCAAGTGGCTCACCTGCCATCGGCGTCGGTGCTGGTAACGTACCCAGCATTGTCGATGAGACTGCGGATCTTGACGATGCAGCCGCAAAAATCACCGCGTCAAAGGTGTTCGATAACGCCACGAGCTGCTCTTCTGAGAACAGTCTTGTGGTGCTTGAAGAGGTCTATGATGCCATGATAACCGCTTTACAAGCCCAGGGAGCCCGACGCCTGACCCCTGAAGAGAAGGCCCTCCTCCAGGAGGTAATGTGGGCTCAGGGCAAACTCAGCAACGAAGTTACCGGCAAATCTGCTGCACATATCCTGCATTTGGCGCAGATAAAGCCTCGTACAAAAACCACTTCAATGATTCTTGTGGAAGAGGAAACCCCCGGTTTGCACTCGCCGTTTTGTGACGAAAAACTCAGCCCTGTACTGACCGTATTCCGTGCCAGAAATTTTGATCACGCCTGCGAACTGGTGAAAGAAATTTTAAACATCAAGGGCAAGGGACACTCTGTCAGTATTCATTCCCAAAATCAGCAACGCATTTTGCAGCTTGGTTTAACGCTGCCGGTGTGCCGTGTCATTGTTAATCAAGCGCACTGCTTCGCAACCGGAGGCTCCTTCGACAACGGCCTGCCGTTCTCCCTGTCAATGGGCTGCGGAACCTGGGGAAGGAATAGCATCTCCGAAAACTTGCATTATCGACACTATCTCAATACGACACGCATTGTCTGCACTATTGCGCCCAGTGAGCCCGACCTCGAAGAGATCTTCGGTGACTACTGGAGAAAATACAATATTCGCAAGAACGTAAATCAAGCCTGACCGGCGAGTTACTATCATGACCAGCATTCATTCATTGATTGACCAAAACGCGGTCAAGCGAAAAGAAAAAACCTTTCTGATCGCCCCGGAAACCAACCAGCTGATGAGTTACCGCCAATTACAGGCGCATGTCCGTGACATCGCCCGATTACTGGACAATATCGGCGTTCAAAGACAGGATAAGGCCGCCTTTCTACTCCCAAATGGTTATTGGACAACGGTTCTTTTCCTCGGCGTAATGTACAGTGGTCGTATCGTCGTGCCCTTAAATGCCATCGCTGGTGACTCGGCACTCTCCTTCGTAATTGAGCATTCTGACTGCAAGATCCTGTTTGTAAGTGCCGAATATCGGCAAAAGTACGCCAGCACCCTGAATTCACTACCGAATACCATCGAGCTGATTGATGTGGATGTCGATAACGGTCTTTGTGGCGAGAATTTCCTGAAAGCATGCACACATCGATTTAATAATGTCCCTGTAGCAGACCAAGACAATGCCATCCTCATCTACACCTCAGGAACCACAGGCCAGCCTAAGGGAGTACTGCTTTCCCATGGCAATATCGTGGCAGGCGGCGAAAACACGGTCGGTGCTCATGATCTGACGAGTACCGACCGCACGCTCTGTGTGCTTCCGCTTTACCATATCAATGCCGAGATTGTCTCTGTAATAGCCCCCTTGGTGAGTGGCGGAAGTATTGTGATACCCCATCGCTTCAGTGTTTCGACCTTCTGGAAGGCAGTAGCCCGGCATTCCTGTACCTGGTTTAGCGTAGTACCCACCATGATCGCTTATTTGCTGGAACATGCTGAAAGAGAAGGGTTTGACAGACAGCAATATGGTGGGCTTGAAACCTTGCGCTTTGGCCGCTCAGCATCGGCCCCTTTAGCTCCCGAGATGCATAAGGCATTCGAAGAATTGTTCGGTATTCCAGTGGTCGAAACCATGGGTCTCACCGAGACCGCAGCACAGATTCTTGCCAATCCAATGCCACCGAAAGCACCAAGATATGGTTCACCAGGGCAAGCCTATGGCAATGAGGTTAGAATTCTGGATGAAAATAAGCAACCCTGTTCACCGGGTGTTACGGGTGAGCTTATGGTTCGAGGTGCCAATGTGACCACTGGCTATTATAAAAATCCTGAGGCGACGACAATGGCACTGGAACCCGATGGTTGGTTGCATACCGGCGATATGGCAAGGTGTGATAAAGACGGTTTTTTCTTCATTACCGGCCGCTACAAGGAACTGATTATCAAGGGTGGAGAAAATATTGCACCGCGTGAGATTGACGAAGCACTCTACGAACATCCCGCGGTACTGGAAGCTGCTGGCTTTGGCATACCAGACGCCAAATACGGCCAGGAAGTCATGGCCTGCGTGACGACAAAACCCGGCACTTCCTGCACAGAGATCGAATTGAGTGAATATGTAGTCAGGAAGTTGGGCACGTATAAGTCACCAAAGCGTATCTTTTTTATGGATGCCCTGCCCAAAGGGCCATCCGGCAAAATCCAGCGCCTCAAATTACCCGCATTAATCCAAAGTTATCAGACCACCACCTAGCCAGGAGAGTACCTGCATGACACAGATGACGCCAAATAAAGCCTTTGTAGAAACCCCGGGCTGCAATGAAATAACCGAGATATTCAGGATAGTGGCCTGTCAACACAGACCCGTTATGGGAGATTTTCATGTATAACAAAATCCTGGTCGCCCTGGACGGCTCGGAACATGCTTTAAAAGCCTTGCATACCGCAATAGCGCTTAGCCTTCGTTGTGAGGCTGAGCTACTGTTGTTCCATGCGCTGCAATTGCGTGTGCTGCGCCCGGATTACGAAGTTACCATGGTCACCTCAAATGCGCGCCAGGTATACAGCAAACTCGCCAGGGAACAGGCTGAGGATATCGTACAAAAGGGCCTGTATGCCGCAAAGGATGCAGACTTGAAGGCGGTAACCAGCATGATCCGCGAGGGCAGACCAGCCAGAACCATTATCGAGGTCGTCAAGGAGGAAAATATTGAACTGCTTGTAATCGGAACACGTGGTTTGACCGGCTTGCGTGAAATCACCATGGGTAGCGTCGCCCATAAAGTTACCGTGGCTTCTCCATGCCCCGTTCTTATTGTCAAATAATGGTAACGATTCAGCGTGTTTGGATTTTGGTTCAGTACAAGGCATTTTCGCACGGAGAATGTGAGCATATAGGTTATATGTGAGCATTCGAGTACGAACACACGCCGTAATGGGACAAAAGATGAATGCGCTGAATAGTTACAAATAATGTCCTGTTTCGGCCTGGCTAATAGAATTGTATGCCATAAAGCGCGCTCTTCCGACGTTACTGCGAGAGAGAATTTCAATGGAATAATCAGTATTTCCATACGCCGGCCGAACACAGAGGAAACCAGGAGGAATCCGGCTCAACTGCATGATGAATACACCACCGTTCACTGGTCTGGGTAATACCTGTGAACTGGTACTATCCCCTGTTTTCACAAGCCATTACCTTACAATGCTGACAAGCGGAAACACTATGCGATGGTCACCCAGTTTTTTTGGACACCGATAGATCGCGCAATTTCCATACGTCAAAAAGACACCCTGCGGTCGTGGAGCAACACCTGTTACCTTGTCTTCCCGACCTCATCTGAACCAATGAGGAATAGATCCCATGAAAATGACACCGAGTGAAGCCTTTGTAGAAACCATGGTTGCCAACGGGGTGACCGAAATGTTCGGAATCATGGGTTCGGCGTTCATGGATGCCATGGACATCTTTGAACCGGCCGGGATTCGCCTGATCCCGGTGGTGCATGAACAAGGGGCGGCACATATGGCCGATGGTTACTCCCGGGTCAGCGGGCGGCACGGTCTGGTCATCGGCCAGAATGGCCCCGGCATCAGCAACTGTGTGACCGCCATCGCCGCCGCCTACTGGGCCCACAGCCCGGTGGTAATTGTCACCCCGGAAACCGGCACTATGGGTATGGGCCTGGGCGGCTTTCAGGAAGCCAATCAACTGCCCATGTTCCAGGAGTTCACCAAGTATCAAGGCCACGTCAACAACCCCAACCGTATGGCCGAGATTACCGGGCGCTGCTTTGATCGGGCCATGTCGGAGATGGCCCCGGCACAATTGAATATCCCGCGTGATTATTTCTATGGTGAAATTGATGTCGAGATCCCCCAACCGATGCGTCTGGATCGAGGCCCCGGCGGCGAGAACAGTCTCAATGAGGCCGCCGCGCTGCTGGCCAAAGCCCAGTTCCCGGTCATTATCTCCGGTGGTGGCGTGGTCATGGCCAATGCGGTCGATGCCTGCAAAGCCCTGGCAGAATGTCTCGGTGCGCCGGTGGTCAACAGTTATCTGCATAACGACTCCTTCCCGGCCAGTCACCCGTTATGGTGTGGTCCGCTGGGCTACCAGGGCTCCAAAGCCGCCATGAAACTCCTCTCCCGGGCGGATGTGGTCCTGGCCCTGGGCACGCGCCTTGGCCCCTTTGGCACCCTGCCACAACACGGCATCGACTACTGGCCGGCCAATGCCAAAATCATCCAGGTCGATGCCGATCACAAAATGCTCGGCCTGGTGAAAAAGATTTCGGTCGGTATCTGTGGCGACGCTGGTGCTGCGGCCAAAGCCCTGACCGCTCGTCTGGGACAATTGTCGCTGGCCTGCACTGGTAATCGTGAACAGCGAACCACACAGATTCATGATGAAAAAACCGCATGGGAAAATGAGCTCGACAACTGGACCCATGAAAAAGATGATTTCAGCCTGGAGATGATTGCTGAGCAGGAACAAGAGGCCGGCGGCTGGCTGCACCCGCGACAGGTACTGCGGGAACTGGAAAAGTCCATGCCGGAAAATGTTATGGTCTCCACCGACATCGGCAACATCAACTCCATCGCCAACAGCTACCTGCGCTTCGAGAAACCACGCAGCTTCTTCGCCGCCATGAGCTTCGGTAACTGCGGCTATGCCTACCCGACCATCATCGGCGCCAAAGTTGCAGCACCCGATCGTCCTGCGATCTCCTATGCCGGTGATGGTGCCTGGGGCATGAGCCTGTCCGAAACCATGACCTGTGTACGGCACAATATCCCGGTCACCGCGGTGGTGTTCCATAACCGCCAGTGGGGTGCAGAGAAGAAAAACCAGGTGGATTTCTATAACCGACGCTTCGTTGCCGGCGAACTGGAAAGCCAGAGCTGGGCCGGTATCGGCAAAGCCATGGGGGCAGAAGGCATTGTGGTCGATCGTCTTGAGGATATCAACACGGCCATGAACAAGGCGATTGACCTGCAGATGAACCAGGGCAAGACCACCATTGTGGAGATCATGTGTACCCGTGAACTGGGTGACCCCTTCCGTCGCGATGCCTTAAGCACACCGGTTCGCTTTCTCGAGAAATACCAAGACTACGTGTAACCATAAACAGCCGCATGGGGTCACCACCGCATGGGGTCATATAGGTCTTGTTTCGCGGATTTCCGGTGTTTCGCGCTGGGATAAGCTTGGGTGCAAGAAATCCGCGAAACAAGTCCTGACCACGGGCACGTTATTGAATCATTCGGTTTATCTGCTCATCCGTATACATACCACTCTCTTTTGCTCGTTGCAATTGAGCAACCTCAACTACCAATTGCAACCCATCATAAACAATGCCCAATGCCGGCGTTTTACTAAAGGTCTTGGGTCGAGTAGGGAAGAGGCGCGCTTTTGTGTAGGCCAGTGACTTCCAATGTATCCACCGTTTCCAGCATCGTGGCAATGAATTAATAGAGGTGCCCACATATCTTGATACAAATAACTAAAAAGCTGTTTAAACGGCCAGGAGCTGGCATGATGCTGTGTCTGGGAATGTCTGCACAGTAAGGAGGAAATTATTAAGGGAATCAGGTATTACTCATTGATGGGCTCATGCGGCTACGGAGATGCCGCATTGACTTATATGAAAGTCTTGATTGAGCGTAACATTCCCCTGCGCTGGTCACCACTGGTCTATACGCGATGGGGCTTAGCTCCCAGGCATATGTTGCCATCTAAAAACAGGCCCGTGCTTGGCGACGTAGAAACGGGCGTGTATAAAAGGCTTGAGCTGATGCAATGCCTGGAAAAAGATATCGAGTATGACACTGTCTTTCTTCACAGTATGCCCGAACTATGGCCAAAGTTAGTTGAGCCAGGTAAGGTGAATATTGGTTATACGGTATGGGAGACAGACCGCCTGCCGCGGCACTGGCCTGAAATTTTTCCTTGTGTTGATCGCCTCTGCGTACCTTGCGAGTTTAATTGCGAACTATTTTCAACTACACAGGGTCCAGCTGTTTCAGTCGTGCCTCATGCTATTCGTAAGCCTGCACACAAAAGCACGAAGCAGGATCTTGAGGAATACAGGAGCGAACTTGGTATAGCGGAAAGTATGTATATTTTTTATATAATCGCTGCCTGGGATCCTCGTAAGGCTATGCATGAAACATTGCATGCATTTCTAAGGGCATTTGATGCAGAGGATAATGTCTGTTTGCTTATCAAGACAGACGAAAAAGGTTGCTTTGATAATTCTGGCAGAAGAAAGCAGGTCAGTGAGATCTCCAAAGAAATAATCACTGGTTATTCAAACGCAGCAAAGGTGGTGATAATCCCGGATCGGATCCCGGAACGTGAGATACAGTATATCCATGAAATTGGTGATTGTTTCTTCTCTCTTACACATTGCGAAGGATGGGGACTTGGAGCTTTTGATGCGGCGGCGTCAGGAAATCCGGTTATCATAACCGGTTGGGGAGGGCAACTGGACTATCTGCCAGCTGAAAACAGTTACCATGTGAAGTATGCGCTAAAGGCTTTGCAGGAGATAAGAGGCTGGGAGTCCTATGATGGCAGGCAGAAGTGGGCGTATGCTGATATGGATGATGCTATCAGGCTGCTCCACCACTGTTATCAAAACAGGAATGAAGCAAAAGAAAAAGGCCTGCAGTTACAGGCATCTGTTAGCAGCCGGTTTTCAATTGAACAGGTGACCAAGAGTCTCCTCGGAGCGATTGATGGCGCGCATTCCAAATAATTTCCATTTTATTTTTGGCCTGAAGCCACAGACTGAGCCGTTTCATGTTGCATGGTATCTATGTCTGCGTTCCTGCCTGGAGATAAATAAACCGGATAAAATATTTTTTCATTATCACAACGAACCATATGGAAAATGGTGGAAGAAAATTAAGCCTGTGCTTCAGCTGATCCATGTCGAAGAAGAAGATTTCATTATAAATAGTGATGCATATAAGGATAGTAGTGAAGGAGAATTCATTCAGAATATGAACCTGCAATATGCGCATCAGTCAGACTTTATTCGTTTGCGGGCATTACTCCAGTACGGAGGGATATATGCAGATATTGATACCTTGTTTGTGAAGCCTGTTCCTCAGGAATTTTTCGATGAATCTTGTGTAATGGGGCGGGAAACGATTGAAGGTGAACGTGAAACTTTATGTAATGCCCTCATTATGGCAGAGTCAGGGTCAGTATTTATCGAAAGCTGGCTGGCGCGTATGTATGAAGTATTTGATGGTAGCTGGAGCCGCCACTCGTGCCTTGAACCTTCACTGCTTAGTAAGGAGTTATCAGATAGCATTTATGTAATTGATAAGGAATACTTTTTTCATTACTCATGTACTATCGAAGGGCTTGCATTATTATTTGGTAAGGTTGATACATCAGGCGAAAGAAAATGCAGCATCCATATGTGGAGTCACCTATGGTGGGATGAGTCACGTACAGACTTTATACGCTTTCATGGTGGTATATTAACAGAAGATTTAATACGTAACGTTGATACTACATACAACCTTCTGGCAAGGCGTTTTATGGACTGAATGTATTTCAATTGAGAAGGACTTTCCGGTTTTTGTCTTATGATTTACTTATCAGTATTACTGAAGTTTCACGCTTTTGATATTGTGGCAACATTGAGCTTATAGACTATCCTGTTGAAACAACATCTCTTTTTCGTCTAGAACAAACTCTTCTCCCAGAGTTGATTTTGTAGGGATTTGCTATAAACCAGGCAAACCCCTGAAAAAATATCCTGAGCCTATGGCTGCTGCATTCCTGGTAGTCACAAAATGGTGAAACTTCAGTCAGTATTAAAATCATGAGAATATTATTTATTTTAGTGTGAAGGAGGCTGGTGGTGTTTTTATGATCGAGTTTACTGACTGGATGGAAATATTATATTCCTGCCCTTTATGTGGCAGTAAAAATTTTAGCCTCAGTTATAAGCCGGATGTCTGTAAGTGTGAAGAATGTAAGGTGCATTTTAGAAATCCTCGTCCTAGCAGGAGATAATAATTGATTGCTATGATAAAGGTGTAACATTCAAGCAATGGCAGAATGACCTGGAAGTTCGATCGCACTTGTGGAATAAAAGATTGTTGCTGGTTGAATCATATCGTAACTACGGTTCTCTGCTCGATATAGGTACAGGGGATGGGTATTTTCTCAACTTTGCAAAAAATATTTTCAAAGCAGAGGCAACTGAAGTCTCTAAAATTGGAATTCATTACGCTGAGTCATGGGGGCATATAGTTCATCATGGGGATGTCAAACGCGGGGGGAATACTATTTATAGCTGTCCCAAATGAAATTTCTCATTTGTATTCACCGGGCACCCTGATAAAAAAGAAGCATCCTTTTGGTAAATTGGGTTGTGATGGAGAAATACACTTGATGTATTTTACGCCCCGTGTACTTTTAAATATTTTAAAAAGCCAGTATGGCCTGGAAGTGCTTGGTGTGGGGGTTGATGATGTTCATATATATAATAGAAAAAAGAAATTACCCGCTATGTATATAAACATGATGTTGTGTAAATTATCTGGATTTCATTTTGATGCCGCAATGGTGTTTGTATGTTCTAAAACTGAAAAGTGGATTTGATTGAACTGTGCAGAGTGTTGCCAATGGTATGCCGATCTCAGTTGCTGGATGTATATCTGGATTTCCCGACATGTTTAAAGCGTGAACTTAATCCTGCCTCTATCGTGTGGCATATAAATTTCATCAAATGGAAATTCATATTTTCTAAGTTCTTCTTCAAGTGTCGCTTTTTGAGCGAGTAATTCCGTGCTGTTAAATCGTTGGTGCAGGGAAATCGCTGAATGGTGCTCGAAGTCCCAGGCATTCTTTCCATTGTAGACGTAAGTGTATA
>ENA-ORDP01001423-ORDP01001423.1-marine-sediment-metagenome-genome-assembly--contig:-NODE-1423-length-13132-cov-2.755296_pt1 | contig 13132 bp, 13 predicted proteins | sample MGYA00248627_ERZ508539 | MGnify/ENA primary metagenome ERZ508539 (study PRJEB26208, sample SAMN05571518) | marine sediment metagenome | biome: deep sea; feature: Hydrothermal vent; material...
GGGAACACTGATATCCCTAAAGAGGCAACTCCAAGAACGATGGAGACCTTAGAACTCTATTCGTGGGAGTATGTCAGGTCAAGAATCATATCAATTTCCCTCTATTTTGAACCTCCAGGATGGTGCATCTGATTCGATAAGTTTATTGAAGGTTTTTCGAAGAGTAGAAGGGCTTTCAACCTCAATAACCTCAGCACTCACTCCATGCACTCTGCTCTGAAGTTCAGAATTAATCTTGAGGCTTTTATTTAACCTAGTTTCTCCTGTGTCCATACCTGTGCTATAGAAGATTTTTCCTGTGCTCTTCCTGCCATTTACCTTTGCTTTCGATGGATATAGCCCATAATCAAGCTTTGCAAACCTTGTGGCAACGTCAAAGTCATCTGTGGGCACGAGCATAAAATTCTCTCCCTCTGTAAGCCTCCAGTCTTCCACAGTTGACTTCATAGCTGTAAGAACTCTCAGGGCGAAATCCAAGGCAATGCTACTTTCATACATCTTTTTTCCTGTGAAAGCAAGACTCATCTCATTCAGGCCGAGAAAGCCCACCTCATAGAAGAATTCTGCTTTCAATTTTGGCACAATAGCTTTTTTAATAACCTTCTTTTTTCTGAGAAGCACCTCTTTTATAATGGGAAGCAATGTATGTAGCTTTTCGAAGAATTTCTTCTCATCTCCTTCAGAAAGATATGCTATCCTTGGAAGGTTAATTGTGACTTTTAGGGCTGATGATAAGATATTTTTCTCTGAAACTGGTAAAATATAACCTGGTATTAGTGAAGACTGGCTGAAGAAAGGTGATACTTCATTCCAGAAATCAATTTTATTAAGATGGCTGGTGTACAGGAATTCTTCAGCTCCATTATTAACACTTACAGAAAGTTCTGGAAGCTTTGTCTCTGCATTTTTGTATATATCCTGAATAATTCTGAAGGTGGTGTCTCCAGAGTTAATACCCAGTTTTATTCCAAATTCTCCTGCTTCTGCAAGAAAATATTTGAGAAAGCTTCTTACTTCTTCCAGTGTCATATTTTCAATATAACTGGAGAAAGGCGAGGTGAAAAGGGGTATAGTTATACTTCCTGAGGAGAGTTTTCTAAAATTTCTTATAGTGCTGAAAATCGTTGAGGCAGCGAGATATGCATTTCTGGCTGTACCAACCTCTGGGCTGATATATATATCTCCGGTTGAAATAGCAAAATTTTCAATGGAGTGAATATGTATGTCGCCATTCATTTGTGAATCAGCTATATGTAAAGGTAGAATTTTTAGAAGAGTATATTCCTTCAGAACCCGTCCTGCAATCTCTTCTTTTATATTTTGACTACCACTTCCGCTGGTTATCACCTTCATTGCATCGTAAACTGGCATTCCCACTCTTGTGTAGTCCCTTCTTGCCTCTTCAAACCCATTTTCTAGGAGTTTTACATTTACAACCTCCCTTATCAGCGGGGCAGATATAAAGTCAAGTTTGAGGCGCCTGAGTTCAATCTCGGCATCCTTTGATATATTCTCTGCAATCTCCTTAGGCAATGTGGTTTCATTGAGTAGAGATTCTTCAATTTTCTTTCTATCAAAGCTATCTATTGTATTTCTGGAGGTTCTTACATACATGCTGTGGAAACGCTTGTAACGCTCGGCAGCTTCTTGATTTTTTTTCGATAGCATTTCCAGAGTAGTTTTCTGAATTTCATCGCTGGAAATACCATCGTATATCTTCTTTGATACCTCAAAAGCTACCTCTGCAGCAGTCCAGAAGTCTATTCCCGCATCCATGCAGTCGGATGCTATCAGATTGGGGTCAAAAAAATCAAGATCACCTGAAGTTTTGACCACTCTTACTTTCGATATTGAAGAACTCATCGGCATATCCCCATTAGAAAATTTAACTTTTCAGTATAGGTTTCACTGTTTAATATAGGGTTGTAATGGTGTATAAACGTTACTACTTGGAAAATTAATTGAAACTTCGATGTGGCGATGTATTGCGAACTAAATCGTAGCAGTGGAAGGCAGAAAAATTAAATAGGTTAGGAGGTCTAAAGGAAGTATACCCTATGCTGGGTAGGCTTCCGGTGGTGGTTTTATGGATAATACAGACAGGGAGATAATTAATATTCTTATTGAAAACTCAAGGACATCCTACAAGGATATAGCAAGTAAAGTTGGTATATCTGATGTGGCTGTTAACAAGAGGGTTAAGAAGCTTGAGAGGGATGTTATAAATGGCTTCATACCTCTGGTGAAGCAAGGTGCTTTCAATCTAGATATAACATGCATTGTGAGTATAAAGTGCAGTCCCGGCGATAAACAGAGGATAGCTGAGGATATCGCAGGATTTAGTGACGTGTGTGAAGTCTATACAACCATAGGCGAGCATGATATTATTGCAAAAATAAGGACAGAGGATACTTCAACCCTCAAAAAGCTTGTAGATGGCAAAATTTCCAGAATAAAAGGTATAAATGAAATTCGCTCAAGTATAGTATTCAATTGCTTCAAAGAGAAGGTATGGCTGGTGATATGACACCATTTATAGCATGTTGAATTTACATTACGACTTCGAACAGTTCGAAATCGAAACATTTATATATTTTCATATCCATGTAACGTCATGATTATAGAAACTCGCAACCTTACCAAAGAGTATAATGGCATTAAAGCTTTAAAGGATGTGAGCTTTTCAGTTAAGGAAGGAGAAATATTTGGCTTTCTGGGACCCAATGGTGCAGGAAAGACCACAACAATTAAAATCTTAACGACTCTTCTCATGCCCACATCAGGAGAAGTTTATGTGAATGGTTACAATGTTGTCGAAGAGGCAAAGAAGGTGAGGGAGAGCATAGGTCTTGTGCCTCAGGAAAATGTACTTGAAAATGACCTGACTGCCAGGGAGAATTTAATTTTCCATGGTATGTTATACAATATTAAAGGTAGAAAGCTGGAGGATAGGGTGGAGAAAGCTTTAAAGTTTGCAGACCTTGAATCTAGAGCAGACGAGAAGGTCAGAAACTTTTCAGGGGGAACGAAGAGGCGTCTGGAAACTGTCAAGGCTTTTCTACATAGTCCAAAGATAATTTTCTTGGACGAACCTTCTTTAGGCTTAGACCCTCAGTCGAGGAGATTATTCTGGGACTATATAGAAAAGATAAATAAAGAGGAAAAGATAACCATATTTCTTACAACCCACTATATGGATGAGGCTGACTATCTATGCGATAGAGTATGTATAATAGATATGGGCAAAATTCTTGACTTGGATACGCCCAAAAATCTTAAAGAAAAGTTTGGAGAGGGCGAAGTGGTTGAGATAACTGTTCCGAGAGCAAGGAAATTTGCAGAAATTTTAAAAGAAAAATGTGAATGCAATATAATTAAAGTCGATGAAGAAAGACTTAAGATAAGTTCGAAGCATAAGGAGAGGGCTCTTGCTGAGATATTTAAAAATGCTGATGAACTTGGTGTAAGTATACTGGATATTTCTGTCAGGGAACCTACACTGGAAGACGTTTTTATCCACTACACTGGTAAGGGCATAAGGGAGGGGAAAGGAGATTTTACCAAAGCTGTATTAAGGAGGTTCAAAGGATGAGCCTTATAAGCTTTTTCAGGGAATCTTATGTTGTAACATGGAAGGATATGCGCCTGTGGGTGAAGAATCCAATGGTTCCGTTTACGCGCTCACTGATGCTTCCTCTGCTATGGATTGTAATTTTTGGTACAGCCTTTGGAGGTACTGCAACAAATATTCCTGTGGCAGTTGTTATGCAGGATCATAGCACAATTGCGACGAATTTTGTATCAGAACTCGGTACTGGAGGTACTCTTAAACTAATTCCAGCCAGTGAATCTGAGGCCTTCAGGATGTTGAAATATATGAAGGTATCTGCTGTTATTCTGATTCCTGGAGATTTCAGCACAAGAATTAAGGCAGGTGGAAGAGCTGAAGTTATGCTAAGCCTGGATGATACAACTCCTCAGATTTCCACTACTGTAAGCTCTAAAGTTTATGGGATGGCCAGAGCTTTTTCTTCTTCTGGTAAGGGTATACATGTTGATAAAAACACACTTTATGGAAGAGGGATAACCTATCTTGACTTTCTTGCTCCCGGTGTGATAATAATGACAATAATATTCTCCTCCTTTTTCTCAGGAGGTCTAAGTTTGGTTATGGACAGAGAGTTTGGTACAATCACAATGCTTCTTGTCTCTCCAATATCAAGGGATGCGATAATTATGGGCAAAATTTTTGCAGGTGTACTTCAGAGTCTAACCTCCGGGATTGTTGCCCTGATCATAGCTTTTATCATGGGTGTGAGAATCAGGACAGGCTTTGATGGATTTTTGATTATATTGCTGATACTGTTGATAGCAGGCTTTGGATTTATTGGAATGAGCACAGCTCTGGCTGTAAAGATTAATGAGCTAGATCAACTCATGGTTGTTACTCAGACTATAATCATGCCTATGTGGTTTATTTCAGGAGGTTTATATCCTATTGCATCTATGCCTCACTGGATGCGTATCATAGCTATGCTAAATCCTCTTACTTATGCTACAAATGCTCTCAGAGCAGTAATGCTCAGGGGGATAATATGGCAAACTCTTACTTTAGATATAGCTGTTATTACAGCTTTTGCCTTTGTAATGCTTTTTGTAGGAAGCTATTTATTTAAAAAGTCAATTTCTTGAGGTGATTAAAATGAAAAAGTCGATTGGAATGTTAGTTGGAATATTAATATTGGTTTCAGCAATGGGTTCAGTGAATGCTCAGATGATTGATACGGGAAATTCTCTATTGATTACAAATCTAACTATCCCAGCAAAAATCTTTCCCGGTGAGAACTTCACTCTCAGTTTCAGAGTTAAAAATACATGGAGAGAGCCTGGCTCTGTTGAGGATGCCTATGCATATCTTGAAGGTGGAGAGCCTTTTATGAAGGTGAGTCCATCTGAGCCACAGCTTCTTAAAGGTCTTGGCTACTCATCTGAATGGTGGCTTATCAAGGCAGTGCCTGTTAATTTTAATTTAAGTGTAGACAGATTGACAACCTCTGGCACATATTCTCTGAATGCTGTTTTAGTCTACTCAAGGTTTACAAAGGCTCTTGGAGTGAATGGTGCCATTGGAAGGTTCAGAGAGGTAATTCCTATAAGGATAAGAGTACAGGGTATTCCTAAAATCAGCCTTTTTGTAAAATCCTCCTCTCCTGCAAAGCTCAGAGCTGGCGATATGGCTCAACTTAGTATCAAAGCAGTAAATACAGGCAGTGCAATAGCAAAAAATGTTCTTATATTTTTTGGTCAAGGAAAAGATGTGAAGCCTCTCTGGAATTCTAGGATTGTTTATATGGGAGGTATACTACCTGGAATGTCAGGCACAGGTGGAATAAATATCCAAGTTGACCAGAATGTCCCCTCTGGAATGTATGAAATGCCTTTTAAAATAAAATATCTGGATGAGGAAGCAGGATGGGTCGAAAGGAATGGTTCTCTTGGGATAAAGGTCAGTAGATATGCCGACTTTAAAGTCAATGCAGATAATGTTACTGTTTTCTCAAATGAAAAGGATGCTAGGATTGTTTACTTTATTAAGAATACAGGTACAAGGGTTGCAAAAGAAATAAGAGTTACACTCATTGCAAGTTACCCATTCACTCCCACAGGAGGTGAGTATTTCCTTGACAGGCTTTTGCCAGATGAGAAAAAAGAGATTTACTTCCATGTAGATGTGGATAAGGATGCTTCTGAACAGAAATATCCGGTGAATTTTTTCCTAAATTGGAAGGAAAACAATACAGAGTATAGTCTAACACAAACTTCTTATATTTCAGTTAATAAAGAAGAGGAAAGAACGGAGCTATATGCTCTATATGGCTTGCTTGTTATTATAGCCCTTGCTGTTTCAATTAAAGTTATTAAGAAGGTAAAGAAGTGAAGTACTACTCATGTGACTCCCTAAACAGACCAGAGGTCAGAAGATGGCACAGAAGAATAAGAGAGTGCTATTCTCCTCCTAAAGATATTAAGTTGACTGTAGTTCTGCCATGCTCGGCAAAGAAGCCCTACTCTACATCAAAATCCCATATAACCTTCAGGAAAGCTATAAAAGCTGGAGCAGGAAAAAAGCTCAATCTTGTGCATGAGGTAACTCTCACCTCTCCTCTGGGCATGGTACCCAGAGAGCTTGAGGAACTCTATCCAGCCTGCTGCTATGATACCAGTGTAACAGGGTATTGGAGTGAGGAGGAGAAGAGTACTGCAGAGGAGCTTATCAGAGATTATGCAGGTAAAACTCACTCAAAGATTGTGGGCTACTGTTCTGAAGCCTATGCAGAAATTCTCGATTCTGCGGGCATTGAAGTTATTGCCAGAGATGACCTTCTTGGGGAGAGTAATTTGAATCTTCTTAGCAGGAGAATAAGAGATTTTCTCGGGCAGGAAGAGAGAATAAAAAGGAATAAAAATCTTGAAAAGCTTAGAGCTGTGGCTGAATTTCAGTTTGGGAAGGGAATGGGAGAAATTATAATACACGAGGGTGCAAAGCTAAGGCGAAATGATAGCAAGGCTTCATCAGAGGTATGGATATCTCAATCTTACTATTGAAGGTGCTGATGCTCTGGCAGAAAAGGGAAAATACAATGTTTTCATAGATTTTATGCCTGAGACTAATAGCATATTCTGTGCAGGTATTATCGATGCTGATAGAGCTATTGTACCTGGAGATGAGGTTGTGGTGGTTTATAAGGAAGAGGTTGTTGGAGTTGGTAGGGCAGTTCTAAATGGCATGGAAATGCTTAGAGCAGAGAGAGGTATGGCAGTGAAGCTAAGAAAGAGGAGAAAACAGATTGCTTTAAGTGCTTCTTAGATAAGTTCGGTATCGTCATGAGAATAGGCTGGCGAAGATGTGCATAGTATGACAAGCTTATATTTGCCATTATTTTCAATCCAGTGTTTAGCTTCGGGAGGAATAAATACACAGTCACCTGGATTTACTTCACTATGTTTATCATCAATATACATCTTCCCTTTACCATCTAGAATATAGTAAATCTCCTCACCTTTTTTATGAATATGCGGCTTTGTAGCGCTGCCTGCTTCTATATATGCAATTGCTAAACTGAGATTTGTGGCTTTAGAGTTTGCTGGATGACAGAGTTCGAAAATTTTTGAGCCGTCTTTTGTAGTATATGTATATGCCAAATTCAGATTTCTTATATCCATAAGAATATTTTTAAATGAGACCTATCCATATAAACTTTGTGCTGATTAATCTATCACAGATAATTTAGAGGAATTAAGATGAGCCATGGAATAACATATGTTATAGGTCATAAGAATCCTGATACAGACTCAATATGTTCGGCAATAGCCTATGCCTGGTTGAAAAGAGCTATGGGTGAAGAAAATGTTGTGGCTGCCAGGGCTGGAAATATAAATGCTCAGACAGAATTTGTGCTGGACTACTTCCAGCAACAACCTCCAAAGTATCTTCCAGATATATACCCTAGGGTTAAGGATGTCATGACCAGCGATGTAATAACAGTAAATGCTTCAGATACACTGAACAAAGCTTGCCGGCTCTTCAAAAGCTACAATCTGAAGCTGCTCCCACTGGTAGACTCGGAGAAATGCCTCATAGGTACACTTAGTCTGCTTGACCTATCAAAAATCCAGATGGAAAGGCTAGGGCCAATGAAGTCCCATATGCTTTTCACATCTGTCAAAAACATCCAGGAGGTGCTGGGAGCTAGAATATTGAATGCTCCTATGCCTGAAAAGGAATTTTCAGGTTTTGTTGTTGTAGGTGCAATGACTGAAAAAAGCTTCAAAAAAAGACTTCAGGAGTTCGTACCAGCAAGCACTATAGTGGTTGTAAGTGATAGGTATGAAATCCAGAAGATTGCCATTGATTTTAAAGTAAAATGCCTTATTGTAACAGACGGAAAGGACCTTGCTGAGGAGTTTTTGAAAATTGCAAGGGAAAACAAAGTAAATGTTATTATTTCTCCTCATGATACAGCACAGAGTTCAAAACTTATTTTTACAAGCATCCCTGTCCATTATGCTGCAAGCAAAAGCATTGAAACTCTGAGTGAAGATGAGCTTCTCATAGAGGCTAGGGAAAAAATACTTCGTTCAGAAAGCCAGGGGATGCCGGTGGTAAATCATAAGAGAAGAGTTGTGGGTATAGTAACCCGAAGTGATTTACTTAAACCATCAGGCAAACAGCTTATACTGGTTGACCATAATGAGATGGCCCAGACTATAGATGGTGCCGAGGAAGTAGAAATAATCGAAATAATAGACCACCACCGTCTCGGGAACAGCCCGACAATGAAGCCTATTCTTTTTATAAATGTGCCTCTTGGAAGCACATCCACCCTGATGGCAGAACTTTACCAGAAGAACAATATCACACCTGAGAAGACAATCGCAGGGCTTTTGACAGCAGGTATAATATCCGACACTATTCTGTTAAAATCCCCTACATCCACAGAAAAAGATGAGCAAATGCTGAAATGGCTTTCTGAAATAACAGGATTGAATTATACAGAACTGGGCATGGAGATATTCAATGCTACCTCAAGTCTATCCGGTCGTTCGATTGAGGAGATAGTAGAAGGTGATTTCAAGGATTATCAGGTGGGGAATATTAAGATTGGCATAGGTCAGGTGGAAGTGGTTGGTCTTGAAGAACTCGACTCTATAAAATATGATATTCTAGAATATCTGAAAAAATTTGTCAAAAATCGAAAATACTCTCTCGTAGCCCTTATGGTGACTGATATACTGACGGAAGGTAGCATACTGTTATTCCAGGGTGACAGAAGGATAACAGGAAGGATACAGTATCCCCTCATGGAGCCAAACATAGCAGAGCTTAATGGTATATTATCAAGAAAAAAACAACTTTTGCCATATATCCTTGAGATTGCTGGTGCATAATTCATATCTGCATCTGGTGAGTGATAGAGTAATGAGATTATTCTTTTATTTAAATCATATTAGAGGCTGTCCGATCATTGCTCTAAGTAATATAAACATTCCCTATTTTAGACAATAATGGCTAAATCTATCTTATTTCTTGTAGTATTTTTGATTACGGGACAGCCTCTTTAGTCGTGGGGGTATGTCAGACTAGTGTAGACTAGAATAGACCAAAAATTATTTCAATGGGTAAGTCCTATATAACCTTGAATGCACGGAGGGAGCTGTGTAAACTGTCATGGACTTGATGGTAAAGGAGATAAGCCAATTATTGGGTGCTTCAGTGATACAGTCAATACAAATATCCAGTACTCTGTTTTCAGTGGCCCTGAAATAGCAGAGGAACATCTACCATATAATGATACAACGATAAAGAGGGCAATAACGAATGGAATAAACCCTGATGGTGATAAGCTGGAGCCCTGTATGCGGCGATGGCAGATGTCTTAGAAAGACCTCAATGGTGTTGTTGCATACCTTAAGGTTCTTGGAAATAAAAGCAAATAATCAAAAAGAGGTGTAATAAATGAAAAATAAGGATATTGGAATAGGATTGGGAATTCTTCTCCTGACCATTTTTATTTTTGGTGTGATTGGGGGATTTGGAGGGTTCGGAATGTCATCTAGTGGTGGCATGATGGGCGGTTCTTGGGGTTTTGGAATGGGTTTAGGCCTGATTTTCTGGGTAATAGTAATTCTGGCCATTTACTATTTCCTGAGTGAATCAGAAAATGGAGGACATGAGGAAACAGCCATGGAAATCCTCAAAAAGAGATTTGCCAGAGGTGAAATAAATAAGGAAGAATATGAGGATATGGAGAAAAAGCTGGGAATATAACTCCTGTTTGCAGGTGCTATAAGGAACTGCCAGAATCGTTAACACTAGTGATGTAGTTAATCCTACGTCTTATGATTAAGCAGGGTTGTTGAATAAGGGAATAGATAGATGATTACCAGCCATTCAGGTGAATCCTCCTTTTATCAATCTCTTTTCTGGTGTGGGCATCCTTTTCTTCGGCTGTTTTTCCAAGTGTGACCATACACTCCACATTGAAATCAGAAGGTATTTTCAGCAACTCTCTTATATACTCTTGGGCATCTTGCACTTTTTCGTTGCTGCCTCTTATTTGAATAAAGCAACTACCGTAACCCAGGTCTGTCGCTTGGAGCATTATATGGTCTGCTGCGATGCTCATGTCCTCCACCCACTTCTTTGCTAAGTTCATATCCGCCACCAGTACAATTAACACAGGGGCTTTGGCAGCATGAGATGCATATGGTGTGGCTTCAGAAAGTTTTTGCTTCAGTTCGCTTTTCTTTACAACAATAAAATGCCAAGGCCTGGTTCCCCAAGCACTAGGAGCATACATGGCAGCCTCTAGGATTTCTTTTATGTCTTCCTCTAGCATTTCTTTATCCTCGTACTTTCGAATAGATCTCCTCTTTAAAATAGCGTCAATCATATTATTACATCTATTTCTCCTTTTATTTAAATTTGCTGGTGAGGGAGAGTTGTTTAACTGCACGATTAGGCTATTAAAACCATCCCTTCAGGCTTCTCTGTTCTATGCCTTCTCGCAGGTAATCTCTGGTGTAGCCAATGGCTTCGAAGATTCTAAGTACTGCCGGCAAAATCTGATTGTCGATATAATAGTCAGGGTCGTAGTTCTCTAGTTTCACAAAAGCAGCAGGTTCAGCTCTCATGGATATCAGTTTGTTAGTGCCCTTGACAATAACATAACCTATTATCATGCCCGGTACAACCTCCTCTCCTCCGTCCTTGAGCCTTTTGGCAGCAATTAAATGGGGCTCAATGTTCTTGTAGCTTTTTATGCTCTTTGTGAGCTGGGTGTAGATTATCAGGTCTTCCAGTTTGACTCTTCTTTCTTTTATGTTTATAATAACTTCTCTGACAAGCTTTGCAGCCTTTTCTGGATTGGCATCTTTTAGTAGTATCTTTAATACCTTCTCTTGGGTCTTTCTTGCTATGGCTGCCCAGTCCCTTCTCACAAATTCTAGACCCTTGACAGTAATTTTTCCATTTTCATCAATCAGGGCATATCGCTTCTTGGTAACAAATAGACCTCTCTTATAGTAACCTTCATATTCAAGCTCGATTATTCCAGGAAGGTCTGCATTTACTTTTTTTAAGAATTCAATTGCTACATTTCTTTTATTTTCAGGAACGATTACAAAGAGAGAATCAGTATCCCCATAAATGACCTCCAAGCTGAAGTCCTCTTCAGCAATCGTCATCACCTTTTTGATATACATCCTTGCCAGAGATGCCACTGCTTGGGCGCATTCTCTTTTATACCATCTTGCCCTGGGGTATCCCATATAACCATAAAAGCTGTTGGCAAGAATTTTCAAAGCATGCTGCTGGACATGTAGAAAGAGCCTTTCTACGGGGTCATTGTTCTCTTTAAGTTTCTTTTTGAGTATATTTCTTTTTCCTACCAGGTCCTTCAGGATTTCCGGTATGAAGCCTCTAGAGGAAGTCTCGAAACAATAGCCGAACTCAGGCACAATATTCTCTTTACAGTTCTCCATCTTCAGTGTTGAAAGATCAATATTGTGAGTTACAATAACGCTGGGATACAGGCTTCTGAAATCGAAAACAGCAATGTTTTCAGAGAGCCCTCTTTTTGGACTTTTTACATAGCCTCCTGTATATGTCTCCCCTGCTCTTGCCATATATTCAGACCCATGAGGCCGATTTGGTATAATATTACCTTTAAGGGAAGACTCTCTCATTAGGAGCCACTCCACAAGCTGTCCTGTTGTCATCCGCGTCACATCATGTAGTGTCTGACCTATGATTTTTGCGAGCTGCTCATATAAAGGTAGAAACTTTTGCCCAAGTTTGAGAGTAACTTCGGCATCCTCCAGTGAATATTTGGCAAGTTTTCCGAGACTCTCACCACCTTCATCCCAGTATTGATACAGTTTTTTACCGGGAATCTTCTCCTTTTGTATCCCCAGAACCTCTCCCACTACATTCTCTAGAACATAGCTGGAAAGCTTCACATTCTTTTTTACAATAGAATATACATCTGCATGGGGTCTACCTTTGATTTTAGCTTCAGGAAGATTTTTTCTTCCACTCAGCTTTAATCCACTTCCATCTCTGGCGATTGAAAAACTAATGTCCAGAGCTTTTAGTCTCTTTTCAATATAAGGGAAGTCAAAATTGTCTGTGTTATAGCCTATGACAATATCAAAGTCTTCTTCAAATACAATGTCTTCGAACCTTTTAAGAACAGAAGTCTCATCAGGGAGTACCTCCACAAAGTCTAGGTCTTCAAATTCATCCTTCCATGTGAGTACTTTTTTCAGTCCTTTGCTAGAGGCAAGACTTACCATAATTATAGGGTCTCTATCTGATCTAGGTACACCTTTAGGATTGTAGACTTCTATATCAAATGAGAGTACTTTAAGTTCTGGTACTTCACCCTGAGCCCTTTTTATCATGTCCACTTCTAGATATTCATCTCTTTTTTTGCCTTCTATTTCAAGCCAGTCCATTGGTGTAATATTTTTATCAATAAGATACCTTCGAGCAAAAAGGATGTCATATTCATGTATTTCGTCTATACCCTCTAGTTCATTTATCTTCTCCCTCACAGCAACAACATCCTGAGGATGACCGACAGTAATCCTGAGCACATTTATTATCTCTTTGAAATATTTCTTCTCAACAATCTCCAGCTTCTTAATCCTCGCCTTCTCATCCAGCTCTTTTATACTTTGGATTATTTCATTTGGATAACCTGATATGAAGGCATAAAAGTAGGGAGAAAAGTTCCTATCCTTTGCTAAAAAGAATCTGCCATCCTCATCCTTTAGGAAGAGCCTTATAACCGCTCTGTTATCTTGGGTCTCATAATCTATATCCAGCAAAAAAGCCTTCATGATAATCTGGGCAAGGAGACCACCCATTTCAATAGATGGAGGAATTGCCCTACCTCACATATTCTAAAATTTGTATAAGAATAATAATTTTTAATCCAATCCAAACCAGCAGGTATTTCAACCTGGTCAATGTTCCTAGCACTACTATCAGATATTGGTTTTTTATGCATGTTTAACGCAGGAGTTCTCAAGTCCTGCCTACTCTTGCCAGAGCATATGTCCTCCT
>ENA-ORDP01001424-ORDP01001424.1-marine-sediment-metagenome-genome-assembly--contig:-NODE-1424-length-13126-cov-4.726264_pt1 | contig 13126 bp, 11 predicted proteins | sample MGYA00248627_ERZ508539 | MGnify/ENA primary metagenome ERZ508539 (study PRJEB26208, sample SAMN05571518) | marine sediment metagenome | biome: deep sea; feature: Hydrothermal vent; material...
GGTGGTTTCATTTTACACTGCTTTCCACGATTTCTATTTCTTCTTTGGTTAAATCAAATACCTCATAAACCAAATGGTCTATTTTATTTTGATATTCAGCTTTGTCAGTAAAATTTTCCTGGTTTAATTCCAATAGATGCTTTACCTTGTCTGTAATTTGTGATTCTAATTTTGAATTCACTTTAGGAATAGGAAGTTCTTTTACAGACCTTGCTTGTATTTCTGAGAATACAGTTTTGGTCGATTTGAATTTATTCGTGTAAACATAATTTATAAGTTTAGAATTCATAATTCCAAGAATAAACTTGATGTTTGGGCTTTCATCCGAAACTTTCTTGTTAACTACGACTAAAGTGTTCAATGCAAAATACTGAGAGTTATCGTACGTGAATATCAGGGATGATGATACCCGCCTGAAAAAGAGTTTTTCTGTTGTTTGAAAAATATCTTTTCGTTTACAACTGTGTATCCTATCTAAGTCATAATCTAAATAAACACCACCCCAACTAATTGAATATTTATTGATATTTCTACCATCCAAAAGTCTATAGCATTCATCATTTTCTTTTTCTTGTTTTAAGGAAAGTGATTTATCACCTTTAAGAGCAATACCTTGATTAATGTCACAAATGTCGCCAAATACGTAGTGCTGTTTCCTATATACCTTTTCAATGATTGGGTTTAACAAGTATACAAAAGAGAATTTAGTATCTCTATTAATGGTTTTGGTTTTAATTTTAGAAACTAACGAAATCGAATCTTTGGTCAACTCTTTTATTGGAATTTCATAGTCAACTTGAGAAGAATTTGAATATTGAATTAGAACAGTTTCGACAACTGCATCTTCAAATGGCAATGTTGGAAAATTTACAATTTCTGTGAGATGAACTTTATTTGTTAAGAAATCTCTTGTATAAGAGTAGTACTCTTGTGAAAGTATTGTGTTAGGAATGATATAATTCAAAACCCCATTATTTTTTAATAAATCATTTGATAAATGAGTAAAGAAAATAAAGGTATTCAAACGACCACCTGAAGTTTTATATCTGTTAAGAAGATACTTTTTATATTCAGCAGTAATATCTTCTGTTTTTGAAAGTTGCAAATATGGTGGGTTGCCAATTAAGATGTCAAAACCAACAAAATCACCATTATCATCCAACACTTCGGGGAACTCAAAACGCCATTCAAAGGCATTTTCATATATTTTATTGTTTTTAATTTCTTCAATCTCAGTTTCTAATTTTTGAGAATCATCCGTTAGTTTTTTTAGTTTTTTGTTCCATAACACTTTCTCCTTTTTCGACAGTTCAAACATTCTTGTTTGGTTTGTCATTGAGAATATTTTTCCGCTTAGTTTTCGAAGACGTTTTACTTTTGGGTCGTTAAGTGATATTTCACTTTTGAAGTCGCTTTTTATGTCGTTAATCAGCTTTTCCATTGCGTGCTTTTGCTCTTTTGTCTGAGCATTACGATAGGAGTCAACCGCTAATCGATAACTGTCAATCGTCCATTTACTCTTTTTTAAGGCTTTGCCGAGGTCAGCATCTATTTCAAAACGACTGATGAGTGAATTTCCACATTTTATGTTGATGTCAATATTAGGCAGGGTTTCTAACTCGGTTTCGTTTTTGTAATAGGCATTTTTTAATAGTTCAATCCACAAGCGTAAACGACAAATTTTCACCGAGTTGGGATTAATATCTACACCGAAGAGGCAGTTTTCAATGATGGTCTGCTTCTCGTGAAAGAGTGTTTCCTGTATGCGTTGGCTCTCTTTGTTATTAGAGTTGTACTCGAAAAGTTCCCCGTCTTCATCTGTTATAATAAGGTCATCATTTACTACTTCCACCTGATACTCTTTCAGTCGTCTGCCATTTCGGTCCTGCAGTATTTTCAAATCGTTTTTAACGGCAATAATTTCATTAAGCGAAGAAACCAGAAAGTGACCGGAGCCAACCGCAGGGTCACAAATTTTTAAACTATTAATAATGTCATTGGCTTCTTGCCGGTTTTCAATTTTGTCGTACAGCGAATCAATGTCATTACAATTCCATTTTTTGATTTCATTGAATTTCTGAACAACTGCTTTTCTGATGGTTTCGTTACTCATATACATAGTAATGAACCCCGGTGTAAAGAAAGAACCATCTTTGTAACCGTTTATTTTTTCAAAAATCAGACCAAGAACGGAGGCATTGATTAAGGCTTTGTTGTCTTCCTGAATATCTTCCGAACCTTCACTGCTAAAGTCATACGCATCCAAAAATTCAAAAAGATATTCAAGTGTGCTAAGTTCGCCGGTTCTCTTTTTACCTTTTTCGTTTTTAAGAACTGTAGATGAATAAATCGGGATGGTTTTATCATCACTCAGGTTACTAATGAAAAGCGTTGCGTGCTCTATTTCAGCAGGTTCAAACAGCGAACTGTTCAGGTATGGCACTTTTTCAAATGCTTTTTTCACATCTTCATTTCTTTCAGTTTGTTGGCGCGCCAAAACCTGAAAGAAAAGGCTGTTTAAGTCGTCATAGTTTTGGATTCTGTTCAAACTTAAAAACGCAAACGATTTATCGCCCTTGTGGTAAGTAATAAGCTGAGCTTCGAGGAGTTTTAAAAAAAGGATGCGGTTGAGCCAGGTTATGTTTAATTCAAGACCTACATTAAAAAGTCGTTCCTGTTGAGTAGCTCCAAAATGATTAGGATTGTCAAGACGACTTATTATATCTAAGCTATCTAACTGGATAATGGTATTTTCAAGTAACGAACCGGTATTACGTTCACCATCTTTGTTCCGTTCAATTAGTTTTTTGCCTCCTTGTTTGGTTTCCGTTAATCCGATAATATGAAGTAATTCTCCATAAAATCTTTTGTCGAGGCTGTTACTATCGTTGGCAAAAGGAAGTTTTAAAAGATGTTCCGGTGAAATAAGTTTAAATAATGCAATGAGTTTGTTGTCATCTTTTCGGTCGTCATTTCGTAAAGGTTCTTCGTACTGTCGGATATCGAAATACGTAAACTCAATATCATGGCTTAATGCGGAAATAAAAGGTTTGGCAATTTCATTGTAATAGAAGTCCGTTTTCTTTCCGGACAAACGTCCGTTTTCAAAATCGTTGAATTGTTTGACAAATACTTTGTTTTGAGCAAAAAGTTTTTCAAATAGATTTGAGTCAAATATGAACCATTCATTAATATTGGTTGCAATCAGATATTTGATTTCAAGGTTTTTCTCTGTAATTCGTTCTCGCAGGTAGTAAAGAACCAATTCTTGAAATGCTTTGACATTTACATTGTCTTTTGTGAGCATTTCGCTTTTGTTAGTAGGTTTTTTCGCTTCTATGATTACGCCAACGGAACTTTTTGCTTTGTCTCCATTGTGGATAACAAGGTCATTTCGTCCCTTGGTGTTGATGAAATGATTTGGGTCGTAATAGGTTTTTTTGAGAAAGTCGGAAACAAGATTTTTATGAAATTCTTCCGATTCAGTATCATTCGTCCTGTCAAGTAGTTGAATCAGATTAGTCTTGAAATTATCGATTTCCGATCTGTTGGGTTTTACTTTCAAAAAAGCTTTGTTTAGCGCTTTTCTTGGTTTCAGGATTTTTATAACCATCTTATTCAACTCCTTTTTTGATTCTGATAGATTATTTGTTTCTCGTCATTTTCTGCTCAAACGTTGGCAAAAATCAGGCTCTTTTTTCGTATGTCGCACAACATGCAGTCTTGCCTCAGGCAGGATGTCCATCGCCTCATACGATACTTAATTATTGTGAGCAGTTGTTTATTGATTCAAAAAAATTCAAAGCATCCGAAATCTTTTGTTCTCAACATTTTATTGATTTTATCTTTGTCAAAATATTTGGGGTCAAAATCTTCGCCTGTCCATTCTAAATACTCTTCATATTCCTCGTGGTCCGGATGTTTTAAAATTTCCAGTAAATCCGAATAACCCCAAACTCCGCCACAATCTTCCGGAGGACAGTTATTCTTTCCGGTCAGGCAAACAGGATGTTTATTTTTCTCATCAAAGGGCAGTATCTTTTCTAAAATAATCTCATGTTCCCAACTATCACCGAAGTCGTATTCATAAACAATTCTTTCTTTTTCCTTTTTTAACAGATCCGATATTTTTATTTTTTTGTAATCTACATTGCCCATTTCATCCCAGGTGTAATCATCCGGCATTCTTTTAGCATAAAAAGTCCGGTTTTTAATAAACTGATGCAAATGTGAATTTGTCCATCCCATCGTTGTTTGAATCACTTTATGAAAATCTGATAGCAACAAGTCTGATGGAACCAATATTCGTCTCCAAATCTTAGGTCTGAATCCTTTTAATGCAATCTGAATCTGATACGTTTTCTTTGTCATGTTTTTTTCTTCGTCAATGGTTAAATATTGATTTTGCGTCTGTCTGCAATTGCTTACAGCTTACTTATTCCACCTCCAAATGTACACTTTATTTTAAAGTGGAACTGAAATGGCGACATGGTTTTATTATGTTTATAATTCTACTTTCTGTTTACCGTTTATTTTTGGTAAAAAAAGGGAGGTGATGTGCTTTTTAGTCCCGGTAAAATATGTTTTGGCTTTCGACTTGTAAAGGCAGGATAACCACCTGAGAAACAAAACCGGCTTCCGGCAGATTCAAACCATTGCTTATGCACCGCACATCGGCTGGAGACCATTTTTTAAATGCCTTTTTTCTTTTTTATATGGTGATTTATCATTTCTAAAAGTGCCTCTTTATCAATTGGTTTCGGAATATAATCATCACAACCTGCCTCAATAGCTCTTTTCTTGTCCCCCGCCAGAGCAAAAGCAGTCTGTGCAATAATAACTACCTCTTTATTGAATTTCCTGATTTCGCGCGTAGCTTCATAACCATTCATTTCCGGCAACTTTATATCCATCAAAACGATGTCTATTTCAGGATTTTTCCTGCATAATTCAATGGCTTCTTTTCCGGTCTTTGCAGAGCTGATTTTCCAAAAACGGTTTTTCAGGATTGTTTCAAGGAAGAAGGAGCTTGTTTCCTCATCTTCTACAATAAGTAGTTCCAGGTTCCGGCTTACCAGCACTTTAAGCGGCTTCCCTGTTGCTTTTGGGGTTGCCTTTTGATCCGTTGCCAGAGTGTATGGGATGGTGAACCTGAAGCTTGAGCCTTTGCCTTCTTCGGATAACATCCACATTTTTCCACCCAGCATCTCAACATAAGCCTTTGATATTGTTAGTCCCAATCCGGAACCTTCTATTGCTCTTGTATCTTCAATGTCTGCCTGCACAAAGCGGTTGAATATGGCCTGCTGCCTGTTTTCAGGTATGCCAATACCTGTATCCTTAACGAAAAATTCGATGAAATCATCTTTTAGATAATATCCAAAGGTTATACTTCCTTTTTCGGTAAACTTTATGGCATTTTTAATCAGGTTGGTTAATATTCCATGAAGTTTGGCATTATCAGATAAAATGGTATCCTCAGGTTCAGCAAGTGTGGGTAATGAAACTAACGACAGTCCTTTTAAAGTTACCTCTGGTTTAAAGAAGCCATATAATTCGTCAAACAACCTATTGATGGAAGTTTCGGTGAAAGTAACTTTCATCTGTCCGGCTTCAATTTTCGAAATATCAATCAGGTCGTTGATGGTATTTAACAGCCGATCGCTGCTTTTATTAATGATAGTTGTGTATTTCTGTCTCTCCGTATTGTTTAAATCAGGGTCATTAAGCAAGGTTGTAAAACCGATGATACCGTTCATGGGAGTACGTATCTCGTGGCTCATATTGGCGAGAAATGCGCTTTTGAGGCGGTCGGATTCAGTGGCCTTTTCAAGGGCATCGACTATTTTCTTTTGCGCTATTTTTTGCCCGGTAATGTCTCTCCATACGGTATGTATTATTTCTTTTCCTTTTTCATTTGAAATGGCCGTAAGAAGGACTTCTACCGGTACTATTTCGCCGTTACTATTAAGATGATCCCATTCAAAACGATGGGTACGCTTTTCAATTGCCGCATCCATCATCTCCTCTGCTTTTTCATAGGAGAGGCGGCCGTCAGGCTGATACAATGGAGAAATTTTTGAGGGGTGGGTATTTAAAAATTCTTCCTTACTGTAATAGCCCAGAAGTTTAATGGTAGCGCTGTTGCAATCCACAAATTTTCTGTTTTCCAGAATAAGAATAGAGTCTCCCGATTTTTCAAAAAGCTCGCGGAATTTTCTTTCACTTTCTCTAAGCTGTTGATTACTTGCTTCAAGCTGCTGATTGGCAGCCCTCAGTTGCTGCTCGTTTGCTCCAAGCTGCTGATTAGCAGCTTTTAGTTGCTGTTCACTCGCGTATAGTTGTAGGTTGGAAGCTTTCAGTTTTTCTTCTGCCTTTTTACGCGCGGTAATATCCAGAATAATTGCCGCAAACATGTCTTCATTTTCAAAATGTAAAAGCTGCAAATGAACTTCCACATTATAAAGCGTCTTGTCTTTACGTTTGTGAACCGTTTCAAAAACAATCTTTCTTTTTTTACCATTACGTAAAGGCGCCACCACTTTTGAAAATAATTCTTCTGTAAATTCAGGCTTTATGGTTAACGGTGTCATTTCCCGCAATTCTTCCATCGAGTAACCCAGATTCTGCCGGGCGGCCTTATTTGCCTGACTGAATTTCAGGCTATCTGCATCAAAAAAATAAATTTCATTAAGAGAGTCTTTGAAGATACGGCTAAAATGTTCGTTTTTTTGCTCGATTTGCTTTTGTTTGGTGATGTCAAGAAACACAGCAACCATTTTTCCGGGCAGTGTTTGAAATGCATAAACTTCAAAAGCGCCACTAATTTTTCCGTCATTATAGATTACCTGTTCTGTTTGCCAGTTTTTCCCATGGGCAGCCGCATCTTTGTATGCCTCGGGAATCTCAGTGCCGGACAGTGGAGGGAACGCTTCTTCAATAGTCTTTCCAATAAATTGTCTGTTATCAACACCCAGCAGGACATCCGCTGCAGGATTTGCGCCACTGAAAACAAGTTTCCCATCCGGTTGAAGAGTATAAAAGTGCATTCCCATCGGGGAAGCTTCAACGACACTTCTGAATTTCTCATCGCTCGCTGTAAGCTGTTGATTGCTTGCTGCAAGTTGCTGATTGGCAGCTCTCAATTGCTGTTCATTTGCTACAAGCTGCTGGTTTAATGCACCAAGCTGCTGTTCGCTTGCTTCGAGCTGTTGGTTGGAAGCAATTAAAACTTTCTCAAGCTTCCTGGTTCCTGCAAGCTTTTGTTTTAGCGCATCAAGCTCAGCCAATAACTGTTTCCGTGTTTTATATGTATCTTTCACCATTGGTTATCTCCTGTCAGATTTTAGTTACTCGTTTCATTCCAGGTGAATATCCTTCCTTTGTCAAATTTCCACAATACCATTTCAGGGCTTTCTCCGATGGTACAGTAAGCAACCCCTGTTTCCGTGTCTATCGAGGCAATACGCCTTTCATAGCCGCCCAAAGATGTTGCCATGATTTTTAATTTATTTTCTTCAATAATCTGGACGACGCTGGCAGCCAGCTCTATGCATAAGGTATCGTTTTCTTTTTTCAATACATTTGCCCCGCCTGCGAGGCAAATGTCAATGTTTTCAGATGGAACGCCAGCCTGATGTAATTTGCTTAGTAAATCGTCAATGGCATCAGCAGCATACCTGTTTTTATGGGGAGTGTTTTCAATATGTGATTTGCCCGGCAACATGATGTGTGCCATGCCGCAAATCTTTGTTTTAGCATCGAAAGCCATTACAGCCACGCAGGAGCCGAGAGGACTTGAAACTAACACCTCATTTTTTAAACCAACGGCAATCTCCCCCGATTGAATATATTTTACTGCTGAAGTCCCCGTTTTCTTTATTTTTTGTTTACCTGACATTTTAATTAATTCCCTGTTGCAATTTATTCAAAAATACCAAAATTAGACCATATCATGCTTATGTTGCACTTAATATTCTACTTTTCGTTAGTCATTTTTATTTCCAGGAAAAAAGGGGGCAGGTGCATTCCGGTTCCGGTTTTTCTTGTCTTTCAGTCTGTAAAAGTAGGAAAATTGTTGGAAGAGACCTTTGTTAGAGGAATGGTTTTGTTTCAGGTTGAGGCAAAATCTGATGAAAAACCACGGTTTACGGATGTAAATGAGGATTTTTTAGAAGATTTTAACGAAAAGCCGGGGCATTCGCACGGCTCATAACTTCCACTCCTGATGAGCTGAGACAGGGCTGATAAAAAAACAGAGATTAGCCGGAAGCCCGGAGAGAAATTACAGAGTGCCCCTGTTTTTAAAATGCTTAACAACCTGGTTTAAAGCAATTTTAAACCATTCGGTATATTCGTCCGGGTGCTCTTTAATATCTTTGGTCATAAAGTCCAGATCAACATATTTCCAGTCGGACACCTCATCGGGATTAGGTACGGGCCTATCATCGCAGGTGCCCGTATATACATGATCAAACTCATGTTCTTTAAGTCCTTGCCCCACATCAGCTTTGTAAACAAAAGAAAAAGTCTCCTTAATCTCACAGTCGAAACCCATCTCTTCCTTCATACGGCGGTGGGCTGCCGCAAGTGTTTCTTCGCCGGCATGTGGATGGCTGCAAACGGTGTTGGTCCACAGTCCGGGTGAGTGGTATTTTTGATGTGCACGCTGTTGTAATATTAGTTTACCTTCAGAGTTAAAAATAAAAACGGAAAATGCCCTATGTAGCACTGCTTTCTCATGTGCCTCAATCTTCTCCATTGTACCCAGGGGTTTGTCATTTTTGTTAACGAGTATCACGTATTCTACTTCCATGTATCTTTGCTTTTCAGTTGTCAAATGCAAAGATATAAATATATCTTGAACGCAACTTAACAAGGATTATATGAAAGAAAAAGGATCAAAAGTAATCTATTTTACTGAAACTCAGAATATTCAGCATTTTTGGATTCGCCTTGCCCTCCTTTTTGAAATTATCGTATTCTCCGGAATTATTTACAGGCAACTAATTATGGGAAAACCTTTTGTCTCCTATCCTGTTACGGATAGCGGGCTTATTATCCTTTCGTTACTTATGATTATTCCCGTAGTTGTTCTCTTCTTTATCAAAATCAAAATTACCGTTAGCCGGGAGGGAGTTTGCTATAAAATGGTACCTGCCGGATTGTTTCAATACAGGGTAGCACGCCAACAGCTAAAGAGCTTTTCCATCGAAACGAAAAATGCAGGCAAAAGTAATGAAGCCTCCGGGTTAAAGTTAAAGTTGAAAAACGAGAAAAGTCTTTTCCTGCCTTCCAAAAAGCCAAAACAAATGTTCCAGGCCGTTCAAAAAATGATGAGTGGAAACTAATCGGTATCCACGAATAAGAAATTAACAACTACAGTCCGTTCCGATGCATTTCTGGAAATGTTGTGGTAATCTTTTTCTCTCTCATTTGCAGATATTTTTTCTCCTATTGGTCGTAGTTAATATCTTTTTACTATTTTTGACCGAACGTTTAGTCATAAAATATGTCGCCACGTAACAAACAACAATTCGAACAGATTCGTCACTACCGGAAAATTACCATTGAAGAGGCGGCCATGCAGCTTTTTGCAGAAAGCGGTTTCGCCGGCGTTTCCATCAGCACCATTGCCCGAAAAGCCGGGATTTCCAAAGGGCTGCTTTACAACTATTACACCAACAAAGAAGCACTGGTGAAAGAAATTGTATTGGAAGGTATCCGGCAGATGATGGAAGAGCTGGATTTTGATTTCCGGCAGGAACTTACAGAGGAACGCTTCAAAGAACTGATTGAAAAGAATTTTATTCTACTCAAAGAAAAGATTTCCTACTGGAGTTTATACATTGCTGTCATCACACAACCGGCCGTAATTGCTTTGGTAAAAGACAAAATTTTTGACCTCATCGGCCCGTTTGTTAAGGTCCTTTCGCAATACTATGCAAAAAAAGGTATAAAAAATCCGGAAGCATACAGCCTTTTGCTCGGCTCCGTGCTGGATGGTGTAGCCATAGATTATCTGCTTAGTCCCGCCGAATATCCCATTGACGACATAGAAGCCATTATTATTGAAAAATTTATTTAAACCAAATAGCATGAAAAAAATATTTCCGTTACTCTTCCTTACTTTTCTAAGCTTTTTTCTCATGGAAAAACAAGCGGTAAGCCAAGAGATGACCGCCAAAGAGATGGTTACAAAATCGTATAACCTGTTTCTTGGGAAAAGCAGTTTCAGTGTGATGACCATGACCATCGTCCGTCCCGAATGGCAACGCAGTATCGGCTTGCAAAACTGGTCGATGGGCACCGATTATTACCTCACGGTCATCACTGCACCTGTCCGCGACAAAGGTGAAGTTTTTCTGAAATCGAAGAAAAACATGTGGAATTTTATCCCGGCTATCAATCGCATGATAAAAATTCCACCTTCCATGATGATGCAATCGTGGATGGGCTCCGATTTTACCAACAACGACCTGTTGAAACAAAATAGCATCGTTACCGAATACAAACACACCTTTGCAGGAAGCGAGAAACTGGAAGGGTACGACTGTTACGTCATTGATCTGGAACCGCTTCCAGAATCAGCCGTCGTATGGGGTAAAATCAAAATGTGGATTACCAAAAAGAATCTCATCAGCCTGAAAATCGAATACTTCGACACCCACGGGAAACTGGTGAAGACAGAGACAGCTTCCAGGATAAAAATGATGGGAGGCCGTTTGCTCCCCTCACACATGGAAATGATTTCCAACACCAAAAAAGGACACAAAACCCTCATAGATATCCATTATCAGAAGTTTAATGTGAAAGGACTTCGGCAGGACTTCTTCTCCATACAAAACATGAAAAATGTACGACCCGTAAGTATCACATCAAATGCAACCAGGAAGTAGATGAAAACATTAATAAAAATTGCCTGGCGGAATTTATGGCGCAACCGGCGACGGACAATCTTAACGGCTTCCACAGTTGTGCTGGCACTTTTCATGGCTTTATTCATGCGCTCCATGCAGTTTGGGTCGTACGAGCAAATGATAAAAGCCGGCGTGAACCAGGTGGGCGATTTGCAGGTGCACGACACCGGCTACCAGGCTAACCAAAGTATCGACAGGGCTTTTTTTTACCGCAAAAGCATTGGTAAAACTTTGGCGGGTATTAAAGGTATAAAAAGGGTTCTTCCGGGTTTAAAGACCTTTTCGCTGGCTTCCTACGGAAAACAAACCAAAGGCGTTCTTATTTCCGGTATCGATGCTGTTTTGCAAAATCAACAAAACCACCTGTCCGGCAGAATTATCCGTGGCAAATACCTTACCGGGAATAACAACGATGTACTTATGGGCGACAAACTGGCTGAATTTTTAAAAATCAGGGTAGGCGACACGCTGGTGTTGCTCGGACAAGGCTACCGGGGCATCACCGCCTATGGTATCTCTAAAGTATCCGGTATTTTTCACATGCCTTCCATTCAAATGAACAGCCAGCTGGTTTTCATGAACCTGAAAGCCGCACAGGACTTTGTTTATCCGTATCAGTCAGGTCTGCTGACCAGCCTTTCTGTTTTTTTAAAAGACCCCGCTAAACTGGAATCAGAGAAAAAAGAAATAGAACGCAGGTTAGGCTCTGGCTATGAGGTAATCCCATGGGAAACTATGCTTTCCGACATCCTGCAAACTATTAAAGTTGACAATATCACCGGACAGCTTATGCTGCTCATTCTATACATTATTGCTGCCTTCGGCATTTTCAGCACCATTTTAATGATGACCATGGAAAAGCGCAAGCAATATGCTATAATGGTCTCCATCGGTATGGAGCGCAGAAGATTGGTTTGGGTGAGTATTTTCGAAACATTTATCATTTCGGTTATCGGAATTATTATCGGATTATTACTGGGTTCTCCGGTGATTTATTATTTGCATTTTCACCCTATCCCCATCACGGGAGACGTAGCCAAAATGTATCTGGAATTTAATATTGAACCGGTTCTTCCGTTTTCCATCAAAGCTCATATTTTTATAAGTCAGACGATTATCGTACTTGTCTTGTCCCTTTTATCGTCCCTGTATCCTATTATATACTTATCGAGATTTAATATTTTAAACGCTTTCAGGCACTAAATCGAAAATTATGTTATTTGCAATTGCATGGAGAAACCTTTGGAGAAATAAGCTGCGCAGCGCGGTTATCTTTACCTCTATTGCCGTTGGCATTATCGGGGCTGTGATTTCCGATGGCTTTATGTCGGGATTAACAGACCAGCGCGTTGATGCAGCCATCGCCAATGAGGTTTCGGACATACAAATCCACAACCCTGCTTTTCTGCTTAACGGAGAAATCCAATACCAAATTCCGGATGCAGAACAAAGTGTAAAGAAAATTGAAGCTCTCCCTGAGGTTCGAGGCGTGAGCCTGCGCATGAAGGCATCGGCTATGGCGGCCTCTGCCAATGCCGGTGCCGGAATTAATATTTTAGGTGTAAATCCGGCTTCAGAACAGAAGGTAAGCGACCTTCATACGCTCATCATCGAGGGTAAATACCTCTCGGCAGATGAAAAAATTCCAACGGTTATCGGTCAGAAACTGGCACACAAATTAGATTTGGGGCTGGGCGACAAGCTCATTGTTACCTTAACCGATTCCTCAGGAACCATTACCAGCGGTGCCTTCCGGATTGTTGGAATCTTTAAAACAGCCAACAATCGTTTTGATGAGTCTAATGTTTTTGTGAACAAAAAAGACCTGTCCGGCCTCATAGGCTATCCGGCTAATACCGGTGATGAGATTGCAATACGCCTGAGGGACAACAGCCAAACACCCGTGGTACTGAAAGCGTTGCGCCGCCTCTTTCAAAAAGAGATTCGGAGCAAGAAAATCATTATCCGCAGCTGGGATCAAATTCAGCCACTGCTAAAATCAATGATTGGGGTGATGGATTTTTTCTCTTACATTTTTCTCTTCATCATCCTCGCGGCGCTGGCTTTTGCTATTATCAACACCATGTTGATGGCGGTAATGGAACGCACCCGCGAGATTGGTATGCTTATGGCGCTGGGCATGAATAAACGCAAGATTTTTTCGATGATTATGCTGGAAACAATCTTTTTATCTATTGTGGGTGCAG
>ENA-ORDP01001425-ORDP01001425.1-marine-sediment-metagenome-genome-assembly--contig:-NODE-1425-length-13115-cov-2.909112_pt1 | contig 13115 bp, 14 predicted proteins | sample MGYA00248627_ERZ508539 | MGnify/ENA primary metagenome ERZ508539 (study PRJEB26208, sample SAMN05571518) | marine sediment metagenome | biome: deep sea; feature: Hydrothermal vent; material...
TTGGTCGAAGGTTCAAGTCCTTCCGGGCCCACCAATAAATTATTATGCAAAAAAATATTGTGCACGTAACCATATTTTGAGCGCCTTGCTCATATTATGGTGGTATGTAAGCATAACTTGAGCATCAAATTACTCATAGATCTTTAATTCTCGTTTATGTCGTTCGAAATTTTCATCTACAGTTGATTCTACTATTTCAATCTGTTTAATATATTGCACGCCTTTCGCTGATGGATACTCGCTACCATTCCTGTTGATAATACATCCGCTGTCTAGCACAAATGACAATAAGTGTTTCACCTCTTTCTCCTGTTCGGTTGGCACATCGGCATAACTAGCACCAGAAACAAAGAGATGATGCAAATAGTATAATTAGTTTTAGCTTCATGTTCGGGTTCGTTCTATATAGTTTGGAGTTGATCGTCACCATCAGCTTATAAGCTAATATTTCGATAATCTTTATTATTATTAATATTTATAGATAAAAAAAGCGAATTATGAACTCGCTTTTTTAAAAAACTAATTAAAATACACATTACCAACCAAAGATAACGCCTTCAAGCAGTAATTTATGGCCAAGGTATTCACTGGTGGTGGCTTTCTTAAATTTCTTCGCCTTGCCGCCAAAACGCCGCAACAAACCGTTGCTGGCTTTAATACCATCGCCCTGTGTAAACGACTGCACAATCATATTCTTTTGACGATCGGTTACCCTTTTGCTAACCGAAATACCCTGGTTCGGTAATGGGTTGGAACGATATATAATTTTCACCTTATCGCGCGTGCTCGCTTCCAGCTTCTTTTTATAAAAGGCATCACGAAATACCGCGGCACGGCAAACGCCACTTAAGTAGGCTTTTTCAACAGCTCGCATGCCACCCTTAATGCCTTTGATGACGGGTTGCCGAACTGGATTTGGATATGCGGCAATAATAGACAGGGTGGATAAATTCGGAGGCGAAATACCACAAATCTTTTTCCCAACCAGGTCTTTGATCCTCAGTATCTCGTCATCATCTTTACCTGCGACCAGAAAGAATCCCAGCTTACCAGGTAATTTCACCAGCACATCATGCCCAAGGTGAGCCATTCTCTAGGAAATAAAGTGCGGCCCATCGAAGACGATGTCGTACTTATCGTGACGCATTTCATGTTGGTAGTTCAACCAGTTTTGGGGGTGCTTATAAACCACTTTTTTACCCAGTAATTTGGTTAAATAACTGGCAATCGGTCCATACAATTTTTGTCCAGCCTCCGGCTTTTCACGGGGCGGAGCGGTCAATATTAGATCTTTTGCTATCGCGCTTTGAAATAAAAGTAACAAACCAACCGACAGGCACCATTTGATTAAATGACTCGGCATCATCTCCACTACTCCTTCACGTTCAACGCTATTCTTACTAATATGTTACCTATATCGTCCATAATATACATTACTTTAATTAATGTGTTAACATCCTTTTCCATTGTGACGAATCAATAGCATAGCTCAAATTCATAGGTCACTCGAGCATTTAACATACTCTATTTTGTCAAATATAGAAATTTTGATTGCAATTAAACACTGACACGTTAAGTTATATGATAGTGAATAGACAACAACAAGTCAGCCAGTAAGACCTATGTTTAAAGTCGTTAATAACCAAAATTCTGCTTTAGCGTATGGCTCCCTGAGTCCATTATCGATCCCATCTGGGATTGCTCGACGCTCCAAACCCTATATCAAAGCCCGACAACTGCAGCTCTGGGCAACGGAGTTGCCGATTGGTAATACTAGCGTTGCCGCCCATCAGATGATGGAAAAACTGAAAACGCTCAATGCCTGCCGTTACTCGTACAAAGACCGGCTGCAATTACACAATACTTTGCGACCTGTACTTGATGAATTACTTCTCGCTATTCGGCAACCACTTCGTCAGGCGGCCATCCCTCTCGATCAACAACAACTCTACCGCGCCGCTTTATTGCAAGAATTACTAGAACAAATGGCGTTGGGTTACAAACTCGTCGTTAGTGAATTGTCGAGTTTAGCCAAACTGAAAGAGTATGATAACTTTTTATTAACAGAAAGCATCTACATGGCTATTCTTTACCTTAGCCAACGCCTGATCGATACCTATGGCCTATATGCACCAGAACCACCCCATATCTGGTCTGATTTAAATCGTCTGTATAGCTTTGCTGAAGCCCGCAACCTGCATACTCATCCGGTTGATGATCCTTACCCAAACACACCGCTACCGGTTAAGCTTACTGTAAATTTTGCTTATAAACGTATCTTGTTGTTATCTCTTGCCGAACCCTATCACTTAATGCAATACGAAGCCGATGATGTGTATCGCCTGATAACATCTTCCGTTGAAAGTTGTCAGCTCGAACCTTTTACAACAATTGTTACTAACGGCGAATACATTATTGATCTTGATGCTGATTACGGCCCAAAATTCATAACGGATGAAAAAAATCTGCAAGCAAATATACCGCGGCTAATTGATATAACCGAGGTTAAATTACATCTCAATATCCATCTACAGAGATTACTGTCATCTAGTCTTAGTAACGCAGAGTTTGACGCCGTGTCACTGGTAGAACGACAGCAACGAGATATGTTACTGCGATTAGCTGACGCCTGGAATGCCTCGTTGGTACGCAAAACAGAACGCTTTGCACTTGCCGCACAAATGGAGGTTACCTCGGGTCTTAACGCGGCACATCATTACGCCTCGGAGCAACGTAAATTTACCCCGGAAATGGATGAATTACGTTTAGTCAGTAATTTTGATGATCAGCAACTTAATGACAAAGCTGATACCGTTTTAGCAACGGCCCACCGCGATGCCTTACAAAAAGATCTTCGACATGAAAATCATAATTACCAGCTGAATATATGGTCCCAACGTAATGTCAGCCCAATTGGCATTTCCCTTAATACGGAACAAGCGGGGCATAATATTGATGTGCGGGTTGGCGAGCTGGTCACGTACAGAATGGCTGAGAAGAATAATCTACGCTGGCAAATCGGGGTAATTCGTTGGTTAAAACACGAATTTAAAGAAAATGCTGAAGGTAAGGTAAACGTTGGCATTATGAACATAGCCAATATTGCAGTACCGATAGGAACTAAAGCAATCAAAGGTTTAGGCAGTGGTACGGATTATTTTCGTAGCCTGTTAATTCCAAAACAGATCTCTATTAATCAAACTCGCAGTCTGATTGTACCGGCATTACTTTTCGATGTCGGCTCCGTGATCGCTGTTAATATGAAACAAAAAATATTTTACGCCAAACTGACACGCATGTTAATCTCAACCCGTTCATTTACTCAGTTTGATTTTGAAGTCATCCCTCGACCTATTGAACTTTCTTTTTAATTACGATTGTCTAACTGCAGCAAGGCATTAAACTGCGTCGCATAATAAAAAACCTGCTCACGCATATCCTGATGCCCTACATTCAAGGCAAGAAGCGATTTATCTTTCCATTTTTTATTATTTGTTAATCTCGCATATTGATAGGTGGTTGCTATCAACACAGAACTTGGCGAGGGTAACGGCCCATCACTGACAATGGATTGACCGGCACCGTATTTTAATAACATATTTTCGGCCAGCAGCCAGCCTTGCGCGCCATAAAAACGCTTCCAGGCCTGAGTTAATATTTCCTCAAGCCATTCTTTATCTTCTTCGCGTTTAGACAATTGCCACCAGGCCAACATCGCCTGTGCCGTATAGGCATAATCTTCAAGGCCACCACCACCCAGGTTGGCCTTATTACTATAGGCACGCAATAACTCTTTGCGGGTGGCATCCCATAACTGCAGTTTAAAAAACTCGACTAATTTTTCCGCTACCTGCCGGTAACGTTGATTGTGTTTTGCACCACGAATAAAGGCATTGAGCGCTAAAGCATTCCAACCGGTTAATATTTTATCGTCTTTCGGCAGTACTCGTTTAGCACGAACTTTAAGTAACTTCTCTCGTATTGCGTGCAACTGTTTTTTCAGGGTCGCGACCGAGATTTTTAACTCCTTTGCCAGCTCGGCGACATTCATGACCTCGGCAAAATGATAGCCGTCTTCCAGATCGGGAGCGCCCGTTAATCCCCAATATAAATTGATAATCTCATACTCCTTGTTACTCAGGGTTTTCTTTAATACGTCGTTACTCCATAAATAATAACCCCCTTCAACGTTATGATTATCAACCGCAGACAGACTCGCAGCAAATGCAGGCGATTTCGTGGCTAAATCATTTATGATAAATTCCAGTACCTCGTCAGCAACCTCTCGGTAGTCGTTATCGCCAAACACATCTGCAGCACGGTAATAAAGGCTGGCAAGCAAGGCATTGTCGTACAGCATTTTTTCAAAATGTGGCACCTGCCAGCCTGGGTCAACTGCATAACGATAAAAACCACCGCCCAATTGATCACGCAAACCCTGGCTAGCCATTTTATTCAGGCTTACCACGATAAATTCTTTTATTTGTTTCCTTGATTCAAGTTTGTCACCGCTTAGAACATACACCTCTAACATGGTGTTCAACTTGGGCACATTTGGAAATTTATTTTGCTCACCGAAACCACCCTGCATTTCATCAGCGCTGCTTAGGCTTTGGTAAATGAATATCTTGTTTAACTCAGTTACCCACTGTCTGGAGATATCGGTTGATGTTGCGATCTCCGCACTTGACAGCTCAGCGCTTGCTGCCTGAGCCATGTTATGTAGACTAGAGGGATCTTTGTTCCATTGTTGGTTAAGAAGATTAAGAACTTTTATAAAATTGTCCGTCGGTACGTAGGTCATGCCTATTAATGGATAACCATCGGGCGTTACAAAAACATTCAGCGGCCAGCCGGCATGCCCCTGTGTTCTCTCGGTAAAATCTATTAATAAAGAGTCTAAAGCAGGATTTAATTCTCGATCGACTTTAACTGGAATAAAGAAGGTATTTAATAATTTAGCAACCTCATCATTTTGATATGACTCACGCTGCATGACATGGCACCAATGACACGAAAAATAACCACTCGATACAAAAATTAATTTTTTCTGCGCCTGAGCCTGTTTTAATGTTTTCGCATTCCACTCTTGCCAGCGCACCGGATCACGTCCATGCATATCCAGATACGGAGAAGCATGTTGGTATAAGGCATTTTTGTCCGCCTTACCGGTAGCAATACTGGATGACGATAAATTACCGGCATTAGTGGTTTGACCATACATACCCACCACAGCAATTAACAGACCCAGTGAAATAGAGGGAAAATTTCTCAATAACGGCCTCATAATCACGACCAAATAACTATTTTTATATTCATTTTAGACTTGTCCTGCCCGGCTAATTAACCTTTACACTTAGATTTACACTTAGCTTTACACTTTAGCTATCCATTTATCAGAGTCAGAACAAATCAGATTAGTTCCATTTACAAGCCACAATCCCCGGGTTATTACTACAATCGACACGCCTTACACGTATAAACCAGCGGGAAATGAGATCATTCCAGTGTTCGACACAGCTTTTCTAAATATCGGGCACAACGAGGTCGTCTTTTATTTTATAATAGCTAGTTAGTTCCTGATAATAAAATGACTCCCACACCAGATCGGGTTGCCAAAATTCATTAATCATATTCCAGCCATCAATCTGAGAGACCTGTTCAGACATGATTAAGTACAATACTGAAAACACGGATGCACGTTGATTATTTTCGCAATGAACCAGCACTTTTTTTTTCTGTTGCAAATTCATGCTGTTTAGAAAACGTAGATATTCACGACTTTTCGGTTTTTTAAACTCAATGGGTATCGCGATATAGGTCATCCCCAGTTGCTTCAGGTACGAAGCTTCTTCGGCAAGTGAATAGCTTGCCTCACTCATACCTAAATTAATAATGGTTCGATAGCCTGCATCCGCTAATATCTCTAACTCACCTAAACATGGTTGACCGGAAATGGCCAGCTTAGGCGTTAGTTCCCAGAAATTTTCGATGTCATCAATCTTAACCATATTTATTTCGTCTCCAGCAATAACGAAACGTACTAATGAATCACTGATTAATTCAGGTCAGCACCGTCGCAAACCACTTGCTGATGGCATCAATTTGATCCGGGCATACGCTGTGTTCCATGGGATAGGTATGCCATTGCACCGACCAACCTAGTTCAAATAATACCTGTTTTGAAATCTGTGCCAATTTGATCGGAACAACCGGATCATAATCGCCATGCATCATCAGGATGGGGGTATCCAGATTCTCAGCGCTGCGCTCAGCGGCCAGTGAGGCGTTTAATGGCAGGTAGGTCGATAATGCCAGCACGCCGGCCAGCGAGTGCGGAAACCGTAACGCCGTATGCAGAGCCATTGCTCCGCCCTGCGAAAAACCGGCCAGCACAATGTTTTTCGACGCTACACCCGATTTAATTTCATGTTCCACCAACGCCGCGATTTGTTTTTCGGTACTGCGTATACCCGCGTCGTCTTCTTGAGCATCTTCGCTAATCGCAAAGATATCATACCAGGCAGGCATAAGCTGACCGGCATTCACCGTCACCGCCTGACTCGGAGCATGTGGGAAAATAAAGCGAGTCCTGGATTTGGCTGGAAAATCCAGATCGGCGGCAATCGGTTCAAAATCATGGCCATCGGCTCCCAGTCCGTGCAACCAGATTACGGAATACTCCGGTTTATCAGCGCCAATAATAACGGCCGGTAACATATTGGCTTCACTCATAATTTAGTGCCCATGACTTAACTCGATCGGCTCACCGGCCTGTTCAGTGAAATACCGAGTTAACGCACTAAATAATTCAGTACCATCATCATCCTTCACCCAGGTCTCATTGTCCTGATTAAAATCAAAATGAAAGCCACCGCTTTTGGTTGCAACCCATATCTGTTTTAACGGTGTCTGGCGATTAATTATGATTTTTGTATTGTTTTCAAAGGTGGCGGTAAAAATTCCGCCCGCCGTTTCGTAATCCAGATCCGTTTCCAGCTCATCGAGCTGTTCTTCAATGTGTTCAATAATGTCATCGACATGTTGATTAAATTCAGATTCTTCCATTTTCAACTACCTTGATTTCCAGGTAGCTGAGTCTAACAAATAATTTAATAGACGTCGCGGCATCCATCGAAGCAGAAATAAATCACAAAAAAAAACGGGGCTATTAAAGCCCCGTTTGATTTGGTTAGATAAATAACTGCTTACTTGATTTTGGTCGAAGCAGAATCTTTACCGCCCTTATTGTCTACCCAGCTCAGCTCGATGGCGTCGCCTGCTTTCGCACCCGTCAGAATGACCGAGACATAAGGATTTTTAGAGACCGCCGGTCCCCAGTTAGCCGTCATTGCGGTAGCACCATTGTGTTTAATGGTCACTTCCTGAATGAAATGCGCCGGGATCTTCTTGCCGGTTTTCTTGTTTTTGCGTAACCCGGTTTCCATCGGGTGTGTAATAAGCGCTTTAACCGTGGTGTCTGTACCTTTGGCTTTGGCGCGGATTCGAATTGATTTTGTTGCCATGTTATTCTCTCCTAATTAACCGCCACAGCCACCGATGGTGACTTTCACGTTTTTACGCGCACTATAGCGCTTACCACCCGCTTCAACGACCGCGATCACGTCTGAGGTTTTACCCATCTTGATGCGTGTTGAAACGAACCCTTTGGTGCCCTTGCCTAATGAAAAGCTGGCCGCTAGCGGCTGACCGTTCTTTTCGGCAATCAGGGCGATTTTGGTCGTGCCACCAATGCTGGTGGTGACCGAAACCGGTACCACAGCGCCATTTTCGGCAATATCCGGGGCCTTGATTTTGATCTCGCTTGACGCGGTGTTATCGGCTGAACCGAATAGACCGCTCATTGCGTCCTGGACGCTCTTTGCCGTAAAGGCCCCTTCAGGCCAGGCTGCCAATACGCTGCGTGGGCTTAATAAACCCGCACCAACGGCGACCGCCACAGCTCCGCCGGCCAGGCTTCCTTGTAGAAATGTTCTGCGTTGCATAATTTAGTTCTCCCGTAAATTTAAAGCGTATACGCCCATTCAGTGAGGGCCTTGATATCCTTGTCAGAAAGCATTTCATGCTTACCGAATGGGGGCATTATTGAATTTGGGTTTGCATTAGTCGCGTCCCAAATTTGATCATAAAGCTTTTTCTTATCAGGAAAACGAGCTTTCATTGCAACTAAGGGTGGTCCTATATTGCCTGGCATATCAACGCCTTTATAGGCGTGGCAGCCAAAACAATTACCCTTCTTACGGTTTTCGGCAATTTTCTTGCCAGCTTTTACTTGATCTTCGTCAGCCAGAGCGCTCTGGATGGGTATCATGGTCATGGAACCAATCAGTACCGCAACAGCACTCGCGGCGGTGATCATATTGGCGGATTTCCGCATGATCTCTCCTCCTCGTCAAAGGTGTATTCAAAAAGATAACTTACGAAAAATATTTTTGTAAGTCTTTACATTTATTATAATTACAACATGTCGCTGCAACGTCTGTAGCATACATGAACTGGCAGGACGCGCAAGAGCTGAAAGCTAGATTAGTTAATTAGTAAAATCTAATTGACGAGCCAATGTTTAATGTGAGGGATTCGGGATTTCTTCCATAATATGTTTCCGTTTGGCTTCCAGGCGTGAAGTAGCATAAAAGTTATTTTTGCTTGATTTTAATGCAATCGTAATGTGATTAACGGCTTGATGAAATTGTCCTATCTGATAATAGTACTCCGCAAGGGCTTCATGTGATTCGGTTTGCTGCTTGAGTGCGGCACGACTTTCGGCTAAATATTTATAAAACACCGGGTTTTTAGGGTTTTTTCGCAAAAATACGTTTAGTGCCGTTAATGCTAACGGGAATTTTTTTTGTTTTATGAGTAGTTTGATATAGTCATGCATAATGGACTCGTTGTTTGGATAGAGCTTTAGTGCATGCTGGTAAATTTTAACCGCTCGCTCAGATTTCTTTGCTTCAACTTCTACTTCGGCTTGTGCTAACAGGAAGGCTATCCGTATTGGATAGGCTTTTAGCAATATATTGATTTGCTCGCGCGCTTTTTCAACTTTCCCGATCCGTAATAAGCTTAAGACATAGCCGTAACGTGTGGCGTCTAACTCCAGTCCCTGTTTTATCAGCAAAGCTTCTTCATACTGCGATACGTTGCTTTTTTTATTATGGTTGGCGAGGGCAATTATTCGTTGGCGCATTAATAGATAGTTAATAGAGTCTTTATCTTCGATCTTGGGCAAGTGTCTGGCGCGGCCTTGTGCATCAGAAATTCGCGATACACTAACGGGGTGAGTACGAAGAAATTCAGGAATTTCAATTCCATAGGTACGGGATTGACGCTCTAATTTTTCAAAAAAAGTGGCCATACGTTCAGGATTAAAGCCAGAATCAGAGAGCACCTGGATGCCTATGCGATCCGCTTCTTGCTCGTTATGGCGGGTAAAATTAATTTGTTTGGCGGCCTGGCTGGCGGCTACGGTGGCGAGGGCGGCTGAGGCAACATTGCCATTGTCGCCACCGAGTACGATGGCGGCAATGAGCGCGGCCAAAATCGGTAAACTGGACGTTGGACCCACGTCATAAGCCCGAGCATAGTGACGTTGAGTGACATGGGCAATTTCATGTGCAAATACTGAGGCGAGCTCACTCTCCGTATCGGTCTGGGTAAATAACCCATAATTGATGCCGATAAAACCACCAGGCAGAGCAAACGCATTAATGGAATCGTCATTAACCAGAAAGAAAGTAAATTTGGTCTCTCCATGGTCGTGATTGGAGAGCAATCGGTAGCCAATGTCATTTAAATAGTCGGTAATGATTGGATCTTCTACCACCATACCGGCGCGTCGGATATTTCGTAATACGGTGGCACCGGTGCGGTATTCGTCCGCCGTGGTAATGCCCGAACTGCCTGGGCCACTCAGATCAGGCAAATTGAGTTCATCGGCTGTTGTTTGGCTGCTGAATCCAGCCATTATCAGCGAAACTATTGTAATTTTTATCAGGCTATTCATAGGCGATTGATTATAAACAGTTTGTACTCCAACTCGAGTAATTTTAGAAATAAACCGTAAGTCATTGAAATATTAATAGTTATAGAAAATTCCCACTGGGCAGTGTGATAAAGACATCGAAAGCTGGTGATAGATTCAATATATGGTAATATATATTAATATTAATGTGTCTTCTAGGTGACAGTTACCTGTTAATGTCCTATATAAATGCATACATTGATATTGATATGGCTTGGGATGATCGTATTTCAAGCCTGGATTAATCTTTACTTTAATAATTTTTGAGGAGCTTTAAGCATGGCCGATTTTGATCAAGAACTTGATGCAACAGGTTTAAACTGTCCACTACCCATTTTACGTGCCAAGAAGGCCCTCGGTGGAATGGAAGGAGGTCAGATCCTCCATATTATTGCTACTGACCCAGGCTCAGTAAAGGATTTTGAAGCTTTTGCCAAACAAACCGGTAATGAGCTGATGGAATCAAAAGAAGAAGGCGGCAAGTTCTTATTCTTAATAAAGAAAGTATAATTTTAAAAAAGCCTGAGTAATCAGGCTTTTTTTATGCGTTGATTTAATTCGATATTACATTCCGCACATGGATGTGAGTGAGTCTAAAGCTGGAGATATCCGATGTCAGATAAAAAACTTGCCATAATAGCCACCAAAGGCACGCTAGACTGGGCGTACCCGCCTTTTATTCTTTCTTCAACGGCGGCAGCACTGGACTATGAAGTGCAGATTTTCTTTACCTTCTATGGGCTTCAATTATTAAAGAAAAAATTGTCACTGCAGGTTAGTCCGCTTGGTAATCCGGGTATGCCGATGCCAATGGGCATGGATAAATGGTTCCCGATCCTGGGCACAGCGATCCCCGGAATGCAGAGCATCATGACCATGATGATGAAAAACAAGATGAAGTCCAAGGGTGTGGCCAGTGTTGGCGAATTACGTGACCTGTGTATTGAGGCTGAAGTGCAAATGATAGCCTGCCAGATGACGGTTGATCTGTTTGATATGCAGCACCATGATTTTATCGATGGGATTGATTACGGTGGTGCGGCCACCTTTTTTGAGTTTGCCGGTGAAGCGGATATTACGCTATATATTTAAGATATATAAACGAACGAAAAGCGCTCCGTCTGGAGCGCTTTTTTTAGTCCTACCTTAAATAGTTTCTTTCTTTACGAAACCAATCCTAACTCTTAGAAGCTTGTTGAGATACTTACGCCGATCAAGTTGACATCGGATTCATATTTGCCGTTATAGGCGGTCGTTCCGTTTGCCTCGGTTCCCGGGCCGAGGTAGGGATTGGTGGTAGTAAAATTTCTCTCATCAACGTCTACATACATGTATGAATATTCAAGTTTCCAGTTAGAAAAGGTATGGCTGGCGCCTATGGAAAATAATTGTCGATCGGCATCCGGTACTCGCGCTGAAAAGTAGTCATCACCCTGAGGCGTTTCATCATAGGCATAACCAAATAATAATCGGGTGCCAGCCGTAATTTTGTAGGTGAATCCGAGTCGATAGGTAAGCGTGTTTTCCCAGTTATTTGTACTGGATGTCAGTGGTCCCGTTGAGCTATTTATATCTATCGTATCGAAGTTACTCCAGCCCGTATGCTCGATATCAAACTCGATGCCTAAACTTTCAATTGGCTGGAATCGAACACCAAACTGTAACATGCTAGGGAATCTGAGTTTAGCTTCAGCGGAAACAAAAGCAGCATTAGGCGGCCCAAGAGCAGTTGAATCGAATTGACCCTTAATATCAGTCGTTACGCTACTGCGATAGGAAATACCAAGATTGAACGTATCAAATTTATGTAGATAACCAATGTTGAAACCCACACCATTACCTGAACCATTTATTTTAACAGCTTGAGAATTGAAGGTCAGATCGATGACGTCGTAAAAATCCAGACCGAAGGAAACACTACTGTCTTGATCTATCCGGTATGACACGTTGGGGTTTATGTTAAGCATTTTGATGCGACTCGTTTCAGGAGCTAAAGCAGCTGCCGCTCCAAAACCCGGGAAAGTTCCAGCTGGATACTTTGTTTCCAAACCAAATGGTGAATTTACAAGCAATACAAATCCAACCCCATTATCGCCAACTGTACTGATTAAAAAATTGGGAATTAAAAAACTGTCTTCGCCATTGCCATCGGTACGTGTACCGCCAGTGGGGGTAACGGTGTGTTTGTAGCTGACGTTATTAACTCCGAACATGACATTTTTGCCTTCATGAAAACTGATCGTAGCCGGGTTATAAGCAACCGCCCCTAGTTCTTCGGTGTTGGCGACCAGTGCGTTAGCTGCTGCGGTACCGGCAACGGAGACCTCGGGTACTCTAAATCCGTTGGCATGTGTCATTGACACAGGTGCAAGGCAAACTAAAGTCGCGGCAAGAAGTTTTTTATTGAATCGAAGGTGATGCATGATGGCTCCCCTGTATTTATTCTGATGTCCATTCTGATCTGGCTGCGCATAAAAGATTTACTATTTCATTATGCATTAGGTAATACCGTAATTTCACTTATTTTGCGTCTGAGCACAATGATTATTTTTAATTTTTTTTTACTTGACTTCAATTTATATCAGGTGTCTTATTAGGAACATAATTCGCTGGGAGGCGAATGGGTTCAATATTATGAAATCATAATATAAGTCATGTTACCTCATGGCCAGTCGGTAGCCTTGTTTGTAAGATGAAAAACTATAATTACTCTGGAATAAATATATAATTTTGGAACAATAATATATTATGCCTCTCATTAATTTTCTTAAATTGTTTATAATAAAGTGTGCAGGAGAAGTCATCATGATCGGTAAACCTATTCGCTACGGGTTGCTTATTACATTGGGTCTAATCGTCAACTCATCGGTGAACGCAACCAATGGTTATTTTGGACATGGTTATGGCACAAAGAATAAAGGTCTGGCCGGCGGAGGGGTGGCCTTGCCGCAGGATGCGATGATTACCGCAACCAATCCGGCGGGGCTGGTATTTGTTGAAGAACGGCTGGATTTGGGTATCGCGATGTTTAATCCAGTGCGTGATTATTCAGCCTCAGCAGATGGTGCAG
>ENA-ORDP01001426-ORDP01001426.1-marine-sediment-metagenome-genome-assembly--contig:-NODE-1426-length-13114-cov-3.140822_pt1 | contig 13114 bp, 7 predicted proteins | sample MGYA00248627_ERZ508539 | MGnify/ENA primary metagenome ERZ508539 (study PRJEB26208, sample SAMN05571518) | marine sediment metagenome | biome: deep sea; feature: Hydrothermal vent; material...
TACAGCAAAATAAACAGTTTTTCATATTTTTGTGAAAAACAAAAATATGGTTTACACGCTGGGCGAAATGTTGCTGGATGTGATGGTGAAGCAAGAAACAGAGACTCCCCGGGAAGCTTTTATAAAACACGGTCATCCAGGAGGAGCCATGCTCAATGCGGCAGTGTCGCTGGCGCGAAGCGGAGTGGCTACGGCTCTGATTTCCGAAGCAGGGGAGGATGATGTGGCTGCATTTCTTGTGGGTTTTTTACAGAAAAATGGTGTTCGTACACAGTTTATAAAACGGCACCCACATTCTCCAACATCGGTAGCTATTGCCCGGCTGGATGAACAAAAGAAAGCACATTACACTTTCCTGAATAATTATCCTGACCGGCGCAGATTACTTTCGCCCGGACATTTTTTTTCTGCCGACATTCTGCTTTTTGGCTCTTTATACGCTCTTGACCCGGCTATCCGCCCACAGATACAAAACATTTTACATGCTGCAATCGCAGCGAAAAGCATCCTTATGTATGATCCCAACATCCGGGACCCGGAACAGCTCGCAAACAAAAAACCAAAAGAGACACTCATGGAAAACTTCCGGCTGGCGACTATCATCAAAGGCTCGGATGAAGATTTTGATGCCGTTTTCGGCCGGCAACCGGCTGAAAAGCACATTTTATCTCTTCAAAAAATCAACCCTGAGGCTCTGATTTTTATCACCCTCGGAGCAAAAGGTGCCCTGTCTGTACAGGGAAACCGGATGTTCAGGAAAAAAGCCTTAAAAGTGCCGGTGGTCAGCACTATTGGTGCCGGAGATGGATTTAATGCCGGCGTTATTGCGGAAATTGTGAACAGCAGTTTCACAAAAGGACAGCTCCCATTGAAAATGGAAAAACTACTTGAAGGGGGCATTGCTTATTCTGCAGCAGTTTGTAATTCGGTAGATAATTATATACCGGCAAAAATTTAATCCTTTCGTGGTGAAAAGAAAAAGCGGAAACAGTACAAGCTGCTTATTAGAATATTTCTATTTTTGAACCATGAAGAAAAGATGGTTTCCTCTTTTGGCTTTGCTTCTGACGCTCCTTTTGTTTTCGGGGCAGGTGAAAGCACAGTATTTTCTCACAGGTCAGGACCCGGCTTCCATCAAATGGCGGCAAATTAAGACCAAAGAATTCCGGCTGATTTTCCCCAAAGGTTATGAGAAAATCGCCAACTATTACATGAATTTACTGCAACTTTCTGCTCCTTACATAAACACCCCATACCACGCCAAAATGCGGCGGCTGAACATCGTGTTGCACAACAGCTCTGTTACCTCCAACGCCATGGTCTCGCCGGCGCCTTTTCATGCTGATTTTTTTGAAATGCCTTCACAGGAAACTTATGCTCAAATCTGGCAAAAGCAGCTTACACTGCACGAATACCGTCATGCTGTTCAGATGAGCAAAATGCGGCAGGGTTTCGGCAATGTGATGTACTACCTTTTGGGCGACCAGGGAACGGCGGCGTTGTTCGGGCTTTATCTGCCCATGTGGTTTGTGGAAGGCGATGCCGTCTGGAGCGAAACCGTTCACAGCAATAGCGGCCGCGGCCGTTTACCGGAGTTTGTCTATCCGTTGAAAGCCCAGGTTCTCGACAAGAAAATATACAGTTACGACAAAGCCCAATTCGGTTCCTACCGTAACTTTGTTCCCGATCATTACACACTGGGCTACCAATTAGTTTCAGAAGGAATAAAAAACTATGGGACAGGACTTTGGAACGATGTATTAAATCAGGTTTCACGAAAAGGCTACACCTTTGTTCCGTTTACACACCGGCTGAAAAAAGATACCGGACACAAAAAGGTTAAATTTTACAAAGCAACTATGGACAACCTGAAAAATCAGTGGCAGACACAGGACAAGCCGGCGGGAAATTTTTCCGGATTTCCCGTATCCAATCGTTTTTACACCAGCTACCTGTTTCCACAGGTACTGTCCGATGGGAGCATAATTGCCGAGAAAACCTCCATCGACGATATTAACCGTTTTGTAAAAATTGGCGCCAACGGAAAAGTTACCCGGCTATTTACGCCCGGCTTCGACTTTGAAGAGTCGCTTTCAGCCAACGATAGCCTCATTTGCTGGAACGAAAAAGCTTTCGATCCGCGCTGGTCAAATCGCGATTATTCGGTCATCAAAGTTTACAACTATAAGACCAAAAAGCTAAAGCAACTCACTCATCGGAGCCGCTATTTTGCTCCGGCATTGTCGCCGGATGGGAAAACCATTGTAGCAGTCAGGGTGGATATGCAGCAAAACTATTTCCTCGACTTTTTAAGTGCTGCCACCGGAAAGAAGCTGCGTGAATTTCACACGCCCGGTAACCTCTTTTTTATGACGCCGCACTGGTCGGCAAATGGGAAAAATGTCGTCAGCGTTGTTCTCGGTAACAAAGGCAAATCCATTCTGCTTCTGAACACCTCCACCATGAAAGCCAAGAGGCTTCTTCCTTTTTCCTTTACGGAAATTAAGTGGCCGGTGATGTACGGCCGGCAGGTGGTTTATACCGGAACTTACGAAGGCAGGGACAACTTGTATTCCGTGGATGTGGCTACCGGCAAGACGTACCGGGTTTTCAACAGCCGTTTTGGAGCTATTGACGCCGCTTTTTCGCCCGGCGGCAATAAACTCTTCTTTAGCCGTTATACTGCAAACGGCTATAAAACTGCTTTCGTATCTTTTAATCCGGATAGTTTGAAACCGTTTGATGTTGCCACAGCACATCATGAATATCTCGTGGACAAGTTGCGCAGGAAAAATACTTTTGACCTCGATGATTCCATTGTTCCGAAAAAAAAATATCCTAATAAAAAGTACAGCCGGTTAGGGCATCTTTTCAACCCTTACTCCTGGGCGCCACTTTCGCTTGATATGGACAATTACACTATCAAGCCGGGTGTCATGCTTATGTCGCAAAACGACCTGAGTACAGCCGTTACTCTTATGGGCTGGAGCTACAACCGGAACGAACGAACCGGAAAATTTAATTTCAGTTTTCGCTATCTCGGCTGGTATCCGGTCATGGACATCGGGGTAACGTATGGTAACCGTCGCGACTGGTTCATCGATAACAAAGGCCTTTCACATGAAGTCTTCTGGCACGAAACACATCTTTCTTATGACATTAATTTGCCATTGAACTTTACACACAGCAGATGGATTAACGGAATGCAGCCTTATGTGGCTTTTTCCGAAAAATTTCTGCAAATGGGAGCCGGCTATCCGTACAAATTTAAAAAAAATCGCATAACCACCATGCACTATGAGTTTTATGCCTATAACCTGTACAAACGTTCGGCAAAGGATTTGTATCCCAAATGGGGACAGGATATCCGGATTGATTACCAGAATACACCGTTTTCCGATAATCCAAGCAGCCAGTTTGCCGTGCAAAGTCATTTTTATTTCCCGGGTTTTGTCCGGCATCAGGGGCTGGCACTTTATTTCGGGTACGACAAACGGTTACGGGGTAATTATTTCTTCAGCACGCTGGTAGATATTCCGCGTGGCTATGCGTTCATTTACGAAGATAAAATGATTGTCTTCAAAACCGATTATGCGTTTCCCATTGCCTATCCCGACATGGACTGGCAGGGGGCGATGTATCTGAAACGGATTTATGCCCATGCTTTTTATGACTTTATGAGAGGAGAAACCGCCGGGGTGGATACTGACTACACCAGTACCGGACTGGAACTTTACACCGACTGGAATTTTTTGAGCTTTTTTCCTAATGTTACGCTGGGATTACGCTGGTCATATTGCATTAATCAGGATTTACAAACCTTTGATATTCTATTTCATATAAATTTTTAAACAAAAACCATAAAATCATGATGTATTCCATTTTAAAATTTCTGAGTACGGTAGTTTCCATATTAATAATAGGCGCACTGCTTCCGGGTATTCGTATCAAAGGTTCCACTTTTTGGACAGCCAGTCTCGTTGCCATCGTGCTGGCTATTCTGAACTTTTTAATTTATCCGTTTATGGTGATTTTAACACTGCCCATCACCATTCTTACTCTTGGCCTTTTCCTACTGGTTATCAATGCGTTCATTATTAAACTGGTTTCATGGATCATTCCCAAATTTGAAGTGGATAATTTCTGGTGGGCGCTGCTTTTCAGTATATTGCTCAGTGCTATTATGCTTTTCTTTGAGCTGTTTCTCTTCCCAATTGGCTAATGTCTTATAGCGATATATATTTGGTGTTAACCTCACTTAATTCACAGAATTATTGGTGCTGACCTTTCTTCAAATATTTATCCAGTACTTTGAAAAGGTCCGGTTTTCGTGTGGGTTTGCGTAAGAAGGCAACACAGCCGGCCGCTTTGGCTTCTTCCTGATTTTCCAGTGAGGTGTAAGCTGTTTGTGCAATAACCGTCAAACCGGGATTCTGTTTTTTTAACAAACGGGTTGCTTCCAGACCATTCATCTCAGGCATTTTTATGTCCATGAGTACTAAAAGAATTTCCGGATATTTTTTGCACAGATCAATTGCTTCTTTACCGTTAATCGCATGCATGACTTTTATGGTTGCATCATATTTTTTCAGCAGAATCTCAAGATACTGATAGTTGACCTCTTCGTCTTCGGTTACCAAAATAGTGATACGTTCGGGCGATGACACAGTGCTTTCTTCCAACATCATAATTAATTCGGGATGAACCGGTTGGTAAGGAATTTCCACAAAAAATGTGGAGCCTTTTCCTTTCTCTGACTCGAGACGAATTTTTCCATTCAACAATTCGACATTACCTTTTACGATGGACAGCCCGAGTCCCAGCCCGCCTGCGCTCCGTGAGAGTTTTTTATCTTCTTGTGAAAACTGCTCGAAAATAAGTTCGCGGGCATCATAACTAACGCCAATACCGGTATCTTTTACATAAAATTCCAGTTTATTTCCCTTTTGGTTGTAACCCATTTCCACATATCCCTGTTGGGTAAATTTCAGGGCATTCTCCAGTAAATTCTCAATTATTTTATGCAGTTTTTCCCTATCCACATAAACACGTGCAGCCTCATCAGACAAGCCTTTTTTAACATACAATGATAAGCCCTTATTCTTAGCTGCTTTGTCAAATTCCGAAAAACACTGCAAAAGTATTTCATTGACATTTACTTCCCTGTCTTCTTTTTTCACCTGATGAGTTTGTAATTTTGAAACTTCCAGTATCTCATCAATGATATGAAGCAACTGTCGGGTGCTGTTTAGGATAATCTGGATATAATTTTTTCTGTTCCCAGGGCTTAGGTCATCATCATCGAGCAGCGAAGCAAAACCCATAATCCCGTTCATCGGGGTGCGGATTTCATGCGACATATTAGCGAGAAATTCACTTTTCAGCTTATCACTTTCTTCTGCCTGTTGTTTTGCTTTCTTTAGTTTGGCTTCCATCTCCTTTTGATCGGTAATATCTTCTTTAACAGCAATATAATGTGTTGCCACCCCTTTTTCGTTTTTGACCGGTGATATACTGACCAATTCCCAATAAAGACTATTATCTTTTTTGCGGTTTATTAATTCGCCATGCCACTCTTTTCCTGCAGTAATGGTTTTCCAAAGTTCTTTGTAGATGCTGTCCGGCATTTTCCCGGATTTTAATATTCGGGGATTTATACCTATGATTTCTTCTACGGTATAGCCGCTTACCTCCGTAAATTTCTTATTTACGTACTGAATTTTTCCATCAAGGTCGGTAATTACAATGGAAGCCGGGCTTTGTTCCACCCCAAGAGAAAGCTGCCGGATTTTTTCTTCTGATTTTTTTCGTTCGCAAATATCACGAGCGATACTCAACACAAAATTCTCTCCTCCGATTTCGACAATACCGGAGTTAATCTCTACAGGAAACTCACTACCATCTTTCCTGAGAAAAAGGGTTTCAAATCCCATCATTTCTCCCGACACGAATTTCTCCCGGTATTGCGTTTTTTGTTTTTCTGCCAAAGCAGCCGGAACCAAATCAAAAATGCTCTTTTGCAACAACTCTTCCAACGAATATCTGAGACTTGTTACCGCTTTTTCGTTGGCATCCACTATCCGGCCATCCATATCGCAAATAATAATAGCGTCACCGGCTTGTTGCATGACTGTTTTGTATCGTTCGTTGCTCGCTTTTAGCTGGGCAATAGCATTTTTTCGCTCAATAAAAAGGGCTAACTGATTAGAAATAAAACTCAGCAATTCTTCATCTCTTTTCGAAAATGCATTGGGGTTTTCATAATTCTGGAGGGCCATAACGCCGATAAAGTTACCTTTATTTATCAGAGGAATTCCCATCCATACAGCTTGATAAGTCCCTATCTTCTTCAGCTCTCCTGCTTTCTCCAGTTTTTTAAACTGTGTTTTGGTTATTACCAACAATTCCCTTTTATGGCGGACATATTCAATGAGCCCCTTTATGGAATCAGGTAGAATATCCGGATAGACGGCATTCTTTTTGTCCCGCTCAAAAGGAAAAGTGTAGAGATGTTTTTTGGTATCATATAAAGCCACATAACCGTGGCTGAATTCGACTACCTGTTCAATAATTTCAAGAACTCTTGCGATAAAATCCTTTAATTCTTCTTCCGAAACAGCGGCATGGGCAATTTCAAAAAGCACTTTTTGCCGCAATGCGGTTTCCTGTTTTTCTTTTTCCATACCAATGTTGGACAAAGCATAGGAAAGGTCGCCGGTAACCTCACGGAACAACTCACGTTCTTCCTCGTTTACCAAAACACCCGGAGGTACGCTAATGGTAATTACTCCAAGTTCTTTTCCTTGATAAACCAGCATTTTGCTTAGTGTGGAACAAGAGGGATATGCTTTGCCCAAAGGACAATCTATTAATGCTTTGTCATCGTGAATAATTTCGATAATTTCATCGGTTTTGTCAGCTTGTTCAACGCATGGAGGCCATTTATTTTTGCGCATGTCCTCCGCCAGAAGCTTAAAATCTTCCGGTTTGAAACCGGAAAAAGCATTGATGTTTCCCAGTTTTCCTTCTTCGTCGAATAGCGATATCCAGGCTGCCACATAACTCTGCTCGCCGGTTAATATTTCACAAGCTTGTTGAATCAGCTTTTGCTCATTGTTTTCGCGCATAATCAGTTGGTTGATGTTTCGTATGGCTTTTAAAATACGATTCAAATGCCGTACGGTAATATCAGCGAGCCGTTTTTCGTATTCCATCTTTTTCTGAGCAATGGCTCCTTTAACCGCTTCCCCAATTCGCGTTATGTGTTCTTTAATAATATAATCGTCAGCCCCCTCTTTCATGGATTTTACCGCCGTAGCCTCGTTAGTTGAACCGGTAGTAATGATAAAAGGCATCAGCGGATTTTCTCTGTTTCTGATATGCAATGCCTCCATTCCATCAAATGCAGGCAGGACGTAATCGGAAATCACAATATCGTATGGTTGTGTTATCTCAGTTAGATATTCTTCTTTGGTTTCAATGACTTTTAACTCGAAATTGTCAAAGCTTTTCGACAATACTCTTTCCAGCAACTTAACATCTGCTGCATTATCCTCAAGTAACAATATTTTTAATATCTTTTTCATAACTCAGATTGATTTATTGTTTTCGGAAAGCGTAAAAAAGAAGGTGGCCCCTTCCCCTTTTTTACTTTTTGCCCATATTTTCCCTTTATGCCGGGTTACAATACGTTTGGCAATGGCAAGGCCGATACCTGTACCTTCAAAATCTTTTTTGGAATGCAGGCGGCGAAAGGCCTCAAACATTTTTCCGGATGTCTCTTCCTCAAAGCCAACTCCATTGTCCTTCACATTAAAAACAGTTTCTTTTGTTTCGTTATCTTTACTGTAACCTATTTCCACTAAAGGCTGTCGCTGGTGCAAAGAGTATTTCAAGGCATTGGAAAGCAGGTTAGCCATGAGTTGTTTGATCAGACTGTAATCAGCATAAACCAACGGCAGGTCAGCAATTTCAAGGCGGGCATTCGGCAAATTGTAATACTTCTGTTGCTCCATAAAGATGGACTTTGCAAGCGATTTTAAATCAAACTCTACAAAATTCAGGTTTTTGCGTCCTGTACGCGAAAGTTGCAAAAGGGCATCAATAATGTTTGACATGCTGTCTGTTTCGGCAAGGATGTCGTTTATTAACATCTTGCCGTTTTCGTCGAAATTCGAAAAATAATCTTCCTTAATGATTGTGGTAAACCCTCTGATGGCACGCAATGGCGCTTTCAGGTCGTGAGATACGGAATAGGAGAAAGCCTCTAAATCATGATTCAGGTTTTTTAAGGCATGATTTGAGTTGCGTAATTTCCGCTGAACTATCTGCATGTCGTTCAGCAGCTTAGCCATGTCTTGTTGTTTTTTCTTGAGACTGGCTGTACGGTCCAGCACTTTCTTTTCCAATGACTCGTTCAGCTCTTTAAGTTTATCCTCCGTCTCTTTAAGTAGTGTGATATCCTGAACCGTTCCGTGTGTCCTAATGACTTTGCCGTTTTCATCATAAAAGCTTCTACCTCTTTCAATGACCCATTTTATTTTCCCGTCTTTGAACAAAAAACGATGAATATATTTGAATGGCGTTCCGCTTTTAATGGACTCTTTCAGTATTTCACGTGCTATTTTTAAATCATCAGGATGAATGATTTGTTGGAATTGGTCGTAGTCAATATTTTGAGAGGGATTTAGCTCAAGCAAGTGGTACATTTCATCAGACCAGTAGAGTTCATTTGTTTGCCAGTTCAGTTCCCAGTTTCCGATTTTACCAATTTCCTGTGCTTCTTTTAAACGTTCCGTATTCCTCACCAATTCTTCACGGATATGTTTTTCCCTGGTAACGTCTGTGGAGATGGAAAGAATAGCCGGTTTATTGTTTTCCAGCGTAATACGGGCCTCAAAAAGATGCAGGTAAACAGGCAACCCGGATTTACTATAATTTACCACTTCTTTTTCGTGATAGACAACATTCCATATTTTTTTCCCTTTAATATTTTCTGCATTTTTATAGGAAAAATTATGGCAATAGGTGGGATTGGCATCTAATATAGTCCCCGATTCATCCAATAACAAAATACCTGTCGGCGACAAATCAAATAAAGTCTTGTATCGTTGTTCGCTCTGCTGCAGGGCTTTCTGCGTCTTTATATATTCCTCTACATTCCGGGTAATGGATAAAATATGAGGTGTTCCGCCAATGTTAATGACATTGGCGGACATTAAACCATGAAAGATATTGCCGCTTTTCTTCCTGAACCGGGTTTCAAAATTCTTTACCAGACCCTTTTCTTTCAATATTTCAACCAATTGTTTTCTGTCTTCCTTGTCAGCCCAAATATCGAGCTCAAAGGAAGTTTTTCCTATTGCTTCTTCCTGAGTGTATCCGGATATGGCTGTAAAGCTCTCGTTTGTTTCAATATATTTTCCATCTTTAACACGACTGATAGTAACAGAATCGGGGGATGTTTTAAAAACTTTTCTGAATTTTTCCTCGCTTTTCTCCAATTCTTTTTGAGCTTTTATCCGTTCTGTAATATCATAAATGGTTGCAATTATTACTTCTTTATTTTCATAGTCAATATGTCCGCTATGAATCTCCACATCCCTGATTTCGTTATTTGCCAGCCGGTGTTGTCCTGTAAAAACATATTGATCTTCGTTAAATGCCCGCTGGATTATTTTCGCGAACTTTTTTTGGGGAAGAAGAGATAGCTGGCCGGCATTCATTTTTGTGAGTATCTCATAAGGATAACCGTAAAATTCAACGGCAGAATGATTAGCGTCAATAATACGTTGCGTGGAGACATCAACCATCAGCATGATGCTTTTCTGTTGCCGGAACAGGGAAAGATAAAGCTTTTCGTTTTTGTCTACTTCCTGCTCATACAGCGTTTTATAGTCTTTTGGAAATGCTACTGCTGCTTTTCCGGAATTGTTCTTTTCTTCGGAATTTTGGCAATTCTTTTTGCTGACTTTATCCTGATTCATGTTTTGAGTTTAAAAAAACCTGGATTGTTGGTTTCGGGAAAAATACTCTTTTGATAAGTTAACTACCGGGAAACCTGTATTTCAAATTCATTTGCCTCAAAAATAATGAATTCTGATGAAAATAGCAAGTAATAAATCGTCTATTTTGTTACTTTGACGGTTGTTGATTGGATTGATCTTTTCACAAGAAGCATTTCTGCTGTTATTGATTGTGTCACAACCAAAAATATTATCTACCCGTTTTTATGGCTATTCGGAAAACAGAATGTACCTTTGTGTTTTAAAAATTCAATCAATGGACAATACAGGAACAGCTGGAAATAAAGGTGTCGGCATTCGCTCGGATGTATGGATTGAGGTTTCTCCGGCTCTCGGTGGCGGCTTACAGATAAGCATCAAAAGTAAGGTAAAAGCCCTTTTTGGCAGGCAAATCAGGGAACTTACCGAAAAGATGTTGCATTTTTTTAAAGTGGAGAATGCCAGTGTTGTCATTGAAGATGCCGGAGCCGTCGATTTCGTGCTGGCAGCACGCCTTGAAGCAGCCATAAAACAAGTGATTCAAACGGACAAAGAATTCTTACTGCCACTTTTGGAAGAAAACACAACAGCAACAAAAAAAGATGCTTTTCGCTTTTCCCGGCTTTACCTTCCGGGAAATTCACCCAAGTTGATGCTCAATGCAGGCGTGCACAAACCCAACGGACTGATACTCGACCTGGAGGATGCTGTAGCTCCCGCCAAAAAATTTGAAGCCCGTTTTCTCGTGCGGAATGCCTTGCGTACACTTAGCTTTTATGGCGCCGAGCGTATGGTACGCATCAATCAGGGAGTGAGAGGGCTGGAAGATCTGGACTATGTTATTCCGCATTTTGTCAACATGATTTTAATTGCCAAATGCGAAGAAGCAGGCGATGTGCAACGGGTGGCCGAAAAAACAAAACAACTTCTACAGCGTAATAAAATGACCCATTCCGTGTGGTTTATGCCGATTATCGAAAGTGCCAAAGGTGTTATGAATGCTTATCAGATTGCCGGCGCCGACCCACATGTAGCTGCTATGGCTATCGGCCTGGAAGATTATACCGCCGATTTGGGAACCCACCGTACCAACGAAGGGACAGAATCGTTTTTTGCACGCTCCATGGTGGTGAATGCTGCCCGGGCAGCCGGTATCCAACCCATTGACTCCGTGTTTTCCGATGTCTCGGATATGGAAGCCCTCGCCGAAAATGTAAAACGTTCCAAAGCCCTCGGCTTTGACGGAATGGGATGTATTCATCCGCGGCAAATCAAGGTAATTCATGAGAATTTTGCTCCGAATGCAGCCGAAATATATAAAGCCAAAAAGATATTTCTTGCTTTTAAAGAAGCGGAAGCCAAAGGTTTGGGCGTGGTCTCCCTCGGCTCAAAAATGATTGACCCGCCGATAGTGAAACGGGCGTTGAATACCATTAAATTGGCTGAAATGTTTCATCTTGATTATTAATTGAATGGTGATTCGTTAACTCGTGATTCGTTAATTGGTCATTCGTTAAGGTTAGTAAATAATAATTAGTAAATAATTTAAATAATATAGTTATGAAGCTCGAAGAACTTAAGGTTTATACTCTGGCTATGGAGATGGGAGAAGAAGTATGGCAAATCGTCATAAAATGGAGCTATTTTGAAAAAGACACGATTGGAAAGCAGTTGGTTAGAGCTATTAATTCCGTTGCTGCCAATTTAAGTGAAGGTTTTGGCCGTTGTCATTATCGTGAAACTATTCATTTTAGCTATTATTCCCCCGGTTCTTTATTTGAAAGTAAAACCTGGATACAAAAAGCTTTTAACAGAAAACTTATCCTGCAACCAGAATATGATATTTTATGGAAAAAATAGACCGTATCGGGAGAATGCTAAACAACTACATTACATCTATCGGAGAAACAATCAAATAATACCTGTTTTCTAATGGTCAAGTTAACGAATTAACGAATTCTTGAAAAATATGAAAAAATACGATAAAGTTGTCAAAAATGCTGCCGGACGTCTGGTGCCGACAGTGATCAACGGCGAAGAGCATGTGCCTTTTATGGGCGTGGGAAAATACAAACCTGCCGGCAGAAAGTTTGCCCCCCGTATTGCCAGCTGTGCCGACTATCCGGAAGATGGCAATAAGCTGGTTCCCAATCTCAAAGAAGCACTCATAAAAGCCGGATTGAGTGATGGTATGACCATTTCGACACATCACCACTTTCGTGATGGCGACCTGATAGCTAACCGGGTTTTTGACATTGCCCATGAGCTGGGCGTAAAAAATCTGCGCTGGTTTCCGTCGGCCGGTTTTCCGTGTCATGCGCATTTGATTCCTTATCTTGAAGATGGTACCATCAACCGGATTGAAGGAAGTATGAATGGCGCACTGGGGAAATTCTGCTCCGAAGGAAAGATGGCCGGACTCGGTATTCTGCGTTCCCACGGCGGACGCTATCAGGCTATTCAGGATGGCGAAGTGCAAATTGACATAGCCGTTATTGCCGCTCCCACGGCTGATTCTTTTGGGAATGCCAACGGCGTAAATGGCGATGCTGCCTGTGGCTTGCTGGGCTTTGCCCTCGCCGACTCGCAATATGCCGACAAAGTGATTGTGGTTACGGATAACCTTGTGCCGTTTCCGGCCATTCCGTGGCAGATTCACGGAAATTATGTTGATTATGTGGTGAAGGTGGACAAGGTGGGAATTGCTGAAAAGATTATCTCCGGGACAACGAAAATTACTAAAAGTCCTGACCGTCTGCTGATTGCCGAAATGACGGCCCGCTTTTGTGAAGCCACAGGACTGATATATGACGGATTTTCGTATCAGGCCGGAGCCGGTGGAACAGCACTTTCCATTGGGAATTATTTTGGCGATATTTTGCGCAAAAACAGGTGGAAAGCAAGATTTATCCGTGCCGGAAGCAACAAATATCCGGTGGAGATGCTGGAAGAAGGGCTGGTGGAATATATCCTCGATGGCCAGACATTTGACTTGGAAGGTGTCCGCTCCATGCGCGAAAACCCCAACCATGTGTGGACTTCCCCTTTCACTTCTTACAATTATCACGGCAAGGGCAATTTTGCCTCGCTGGTGGATGTGGTGGTGCTGG
>ENA-ORDP01001427-ORDP01001427.1-marine-sediment-metagenome-genome-assembly--contig:-NODE-1427-length-13111-cov-2.974877_pt1 | contig 13111 bp, 13 predicted proteins | sample MGYA00248627_ERZ508539 | MGnify/ENA primary metagenome ERZ508539 (study PRJEB26208, sample SAMN05571518) | marine sediment metagenome | biome: deep sea; feature: Hydrothermal vent; material...
AGCAAGCCCATCTACCCCATCAGAATGGTTCATAATAACTCGGAAGCGCTCTAGGCACAGGAGATGCCGCAGAACGATATTTTGAACGCGACCCTGTGGACCCCCAGACATCGGCCGAATTCAAGGCCAACAGCGTCGCCATGTACAGGTTGGCCAGGATCATGCTGGAGGCATCTTTGGCCGATAAATCGTGGACCGCTGCCCCGGCTGAACAAATGGGTAGCTTCGCCGATAAACCCCCGGCGGTGATGCTCGATATCGATGAAACCGTGCTCGATAATTCCTCCTATGAAGCCTGGCTGATCAACAATGACAAAAGCTATGGTTCCAAGACCTGGGGGCCGTTTGTCGATTCCGCGACTTCGCTGGCAATCCCCGGATCCCTGGATTTCATCAAGTACGCCGGCTCGAAAGGCGTCAAGGTATTCTACGTATCCAACCGCAAGGCGCATTTGGAAAAAGGCACACGGAAAAACCTGTTGGCGCTGGGCTATCCCATCGATACGTCCGAAGATACGGTCCTGCTGCGCCAGGAAAAAGAAGCCTGGAATTCGTCCAGCAAAAGCCCGCGCCGGGCCTACATCACGGCCAACTACCGGCTGGTCATTGTGGTTGGCGACAACCTGAGCGATTTCACGGATTCCTATGGTGGTTCCATCGCCGAACGGGAAGCGGTGATGAAACAAACCCGGGACATGTGGGGCAGCAAGTGGATCATGATCGCCAACCCCATGTACGGCTCGTGGGAATCAGCCGCTTTCGGTCACAACCGGAAGCTGGAAAAGAACAAGCAACGCAAAATGAAGCACGACGCCATGTCCGCCTGGGCACCGGCCGACTGATGCCTGTTCCGTTCATTGAAGGCCGCCCTTCTTTGGAGCACAATCAAATGATCGATCTTTGCCTGAACGGGCTTTATGACCCCGGCGCGGTTTATGGGCCTGAACAGGCGGCTGTGCTCAATCCGGCAGACCATCTTGCGGCCATGGCAACCATCGGCTCATGGCCCGGCTATCAACCGACACCCTTGATCAGCCTGACAGGCCTTGCCGCGTCTATCGGCGTCGGCGCTGTCTATTACAAAGACGAAGCTGGGCGTTTCGGTCTCGGCAGTTTCAAGGCCCTGGGCGGGGCCTATGGGTTGGCGCGATTGCTGGCCACCCAGGGTGACCCGGCGGCGGTCACGGTCTGTTGCGCCACCGATGGCAATCATGGCCGCCATTCTAGGGCTATGATTTGCCCCGTTCCGACAACCAGATACCGCCCAGCACCAGGGCCAGGGCGACGCCGTGAAAGGCCTCGAAGGATTCATTCAGGAAAGCCACCGCGAACAGGGAGGCGAACACGGGGACCAGGTTGATAAACACCCCGGCGCGAGCGGGGCCGAGCAGTTCGACCCCGCGAATAAAGAAAATCTGCGCCAGGAATGACGGGAACAGGGTGATCAGGCCGATCACCACCCAGCCCGTGGCCGTCGGCATTAACAATTGCCCGACCGAAGCCTCGATGGCGACCAGGGGTAGCGAGGCGGCAAAGGCGGCCCCGGCCATGACCGTCAACATACTCAGCGGCGAGACCTGCGGTCGATTGCGCAGGCCGAGGGTATATCCGGCATAGAGGAAACAGGCGCCGATCATAATGACATCGCCGAAGTTGAAAGCCAGCGCCATCAGGCGATCCATATCACCACCGGAACCGACAATGACCACCCCGATCATGGTCAGGATGACGCCACAGGACCGCAACAAGCCGATCGGAGTGCGATAAAAGACAAGGGTGCCGAGCAACACGAAACCCGGCACCGCGCCCTGGATAATGCCCAGGTTTATAGCGGTGGTGGAATGGGCGGCAATATAAAACAGGGAATTGAAGCCGGTATAGCCAACGGCTCCCATGGCCGCCAGATAAGGCAATCGCATCCGCATCTCCGGCCAGTCCCGTTGCAGGTGTTTTCGGGCCAGCACCAGCAGCAGGGCCAGCACCGAAATCCAGCGCATGGCAACAACAACCATGGGCGAAACCTCGCCGACCGCCAGTCGCGCCAGCACCGTATTGCCGCCCCAGCACAGGGCGGTGATGGTCAAAAACATATAGGCGCGAAGGCCGGTGTATCTGGCTTGGGTCACGGGAATCTTCTGGACTGATTTTTGCAGGAGGAGGCGAATTCGGATGGCAAGGTAGTCGATTTTTCAGATTTCGCCTAATGGCACTGCAATAAACATCGAAGTGAGATATACTGTGAAGATGTCAACCAGAATACTTGTGTGGATACTTTGCATTACCTTTGGATCTGCCGGATTTTTAGTGCCGTCCGGCCCGGCAAGCGCGGCGAGGTTTCTTAAAACCAGACTTCCCATCGGTAACGTCGGAACACTCGATCCGCAATTGTCGACCGCCTGTCAACACAACCAGTTCAATCAGTTAAAAGTGCAAAATCTGCATATTGGATTTACCGGCGACAAGGGCCGGGGGATTACCGGTATTGCCACCCAGGCCTATAATCTGCGCGACCCAAACGGCCTGGCCCGGAATGATACGACCTATCATTTCTACAATGACGGCTATTCCAATTGCCGGGTTTACACGGCCCGATACAGGCCGCCACCGCGGCAATAGTCCGGCCTTATTCTTCGTCGCCCTGTTCCCAGTGCAGGGCCGGAATTTCCTTGTGCCGCCGCGGTTGCAGCCCTTCCAGTTCAGCCAGCAATTCTTCCGCCCGGGCCAAATTTTTATCGGCGACAGAGGCCAGTTTGTTGGCCCCATGGACCCGGTATGTTTTGCTGGCGTCACTAAAGGCCTCGACCGCATGGCGCAATTCTTCGGCTTCGTCGATCATGCGGCCAAGCAGAAACAGGGCCGAGCCCAGGTTGTTCTGGGACGCCGCCCACAGCATCGGCTCGCTGTCCCTGCGACGGACTTCGAGCGCACTGCGGCAGGCATCGACGGCCTTTTGCAGGACTTCCGTATTGCGCAGTTGATCGCCAAGAATCTGCGCCGCCTGGCCAAAATTATTCATCACTTCGGCCCAGCGCAAAGGGTAGGCCTGGCGATTGAAAACCTGCAGGGCGGCCTGAAAGGCGGTCAGGGCGTGCTTTAGCATATCGGTGCCGCCGGTATTCATATCGAGCTTGTAAAGAACAAGCCCCAGGCGGTTTTGCATGGAAGCCCACTGCACCGGATAGCTCGCTTTGGTAAAAACCTTAAGGGCGTTGTCGAAGGCTTCAACCGCACTGCTCAACACATCGGTTTCGCCGCTGCGCTCGCCAATGGTTTGCAGCACCGAGCCCAGGTGCATGTGGGCCAGGGCCCAGTCGGATTGTGATTCTTCCACCGATAGCTGAACCAGGGCACCGCGGTAGGTTTCGGCGGCGACCTGGAAAAGATCGCCGGTGCCACGCTGCAAACACATGGTGGCGACCGCATTGCCGTAGCATAATTGAATGGCCGCCCGTTCCCGGGTGGTTAAATCCTGGGGCAGGTTCTGCACGGCGGGCATGGCCGCGTACAGGGCTTCGGACAGGGCCTGGGCCAGTTGCATGCGTTTGCTTTCGCTCGCCGCCGCCGTGGCGGCCAGGGTAACGGCGAGCAGCAGTTCGGAAAACTCCGGGCCGAAATCCACCGGCAGGGTCAATGTGGTAGTGGCGAGAAAACTTCCTGGTCGATCTTCCTCATCGGGTGCGGCGGAAACGAAATGCAGGTAAATAGTCGTCCCCGGACTCGGTATATCGCCCCAGACCATGACATCGTCGCCTTTGCTGATGAGCAGTTTGCGGGCGTGCCCGGTGAATACTCTGGCCTTGTCTTCCGGGTGTAGTTCAGGATCGATCTCGGGCATCTTGCCTTGCGCCCGAACCCGGATCCCCTTGCGTTTACCGAGTGCCGAAATGATATGGCGGGTTTGCCCCACGGCGGCTTCCTTGACCTCGCCGGTCATCGGGGCTATGCGAATTTCGATTTGTTCGCCGCCGCTGCGGGGCGATGAAATGATGCTTTTCAACATGCCGAACATGGACATGCCCGATGATGATCTTGCCGGTTTTTCCACCGTTGTCGGATGGGCCAGCATGTCGTTGGCGCGGCGTAGCCGTTCGACCAGTTTGCCCATGATGGCGATCGCCATTTCCGGTTCATTCCTGATCGCTTCGAGAAAATCCTGACGCCCGGTTTCTTCCAGCACCGTATCGCCGATGGCTAGGGCCGAGGCACTGCGCAACCCCTTATCGAGAATACCCATTTCACCGAACACTTCACCGACGCCCAGCATGGCCAGCATGATCGGACCCTTCTCGCCGTTCTTGCTCAGTTCCACATTGCCCTTGACGATAACGAACACCGACTCGCTCGGATCGCTTTCACGGAAGATGACCTGGCCATCGCTGAATTTGCGTTCGGATTTTTTCAAACCGCACTCCCTTGGCGCAATCGTTGGCAATTGATCTGATGGTAACTTACCTTCATAGGGTAAACAAAATGTTGACCACAATGGTCCAGCGCCGTACTTCGGGGTGCGATGACGTTATTTGATTATGACATGCCGCTGTATCGGCCGCCTTCGGAAGGCCCCAACCTGATCATTCAGGCGACTTATGGCTGTTCGTTCAACGAATGTTCGTTCTGTTCCATGTACAAGAGCAAAGATTTTCTGGCCCGGCCCGTGGACCAGGTATTGACGCTTTCGCCCTTGAATGGCCCGATGCCCACCGGGTTTTCCTGGCCGATGGCGACGCCATGGTCCTGCCCATCGATGACCTGCGGCGGATTCTGGAAAAACTGGCGGCCACGTTTCCGGCCCTGCAACGGGTGTCGTGTTATGCCACTCCGGTCAACCTGCTGCGAAAAAGTGCCGATGACCTGACCGAGTTGAAGGCGCTGAAGCTGAACCTGATATACGTCGGGATCGAATCCGGGGCCCCGGAAATTCTCAAGCGGATCACCAAAGGGGCCTCGCCCAGGTCCATGGCCACGGCCTTGCAAAAAGCCGCCGCCGCTGGCATCCGGGTCTCGGCAACCGTCATACTGGGTCTGGGCGGTCGGGGTCTGTGGCGGCAACATATTGACGGCACGGTGGCCCTGATCAACAAGACCCCGCCGACGTTTCTGTCGACCCTGCAACTGGGGCTGGAAGAAGATGTGGCCGGGCGCTTCATGGACCGGTTCGAGCGCTTCGGCGACAGCTTTCAGTGGCAATCGGATGCCGGCACCCTGGTCGAACTGGACCGCCTGGTGGCCGGGATCAACCCGCCCCGCCCGGTCATATTCCGCTCTAATCACGCCTCCAACGCCCTGCCTCTGGCGGGTAATCTACCGAAAGACAAAGACCGTTTGCTGGCCCAGATCAATGGCGCGCGCCAGGACAATAGCCAACTGCGCCCGGCCTGGAGCCGGGGTTTCTAGATAATTTCGAGCACGCTTTCCGGCGGGCGGCCGATCCTGGCCTGACCATTGGCGACCACAATGGGCCGTTCGATAACGATGGGATTGGCGACCATGGCGGCGATCAGGGTGTCGTCGTCCTGGGATTGGTCGATGCCTGCTTCACGGGCTTCTTTCCGGCGCAGCAAATCCGCCGGGGTGATGGCCAGCAGGGCCAGAATTTCCTTTAGTTCGGCGGCGCTGGGTGGGTCGTTCAGGTATTCGATGATATTCAGATCAATGCCATATTCTTCAAGTAAACCAAGTGTTTGGCGGGATTTGGAACATCGGGGATTGTGATACAGGGTGACGGTCATGGGATTGTTTTTCTCCTCAATTGATGTTGTCTTTTAACCACCCTGTTCGATTTCTTCAACAGTTTCGGCATTGATAATGCGGTTGGCGATGGCGTAGGAAAACCCGGCCCGGGCCAGGGCGGCCAGTTCCTTATGGCGGCCCTTGTCGTCGATGTCCCTGGTCCGGTAGGGGCCGAACCGGCGGCGGCGGGCGTAACCCAGCGCGGCCATCAGGTCCGGATCTTCGGTGTCATTGGCAAGACTGGCCAAGGCTTCGTCAACAAGGTATCCGGGGACCCCTTTTTTCAGCAGCACGGCAGCAATGGCGCGGATCGATTTGCCGCGCCGGTGCAGGGTTTCGCTCTGGGCACGGGCATAGGTGGCATCGTCAAGCAGGCCCGAAACCTGGTAGCGGGCAATCAGATCATCGATCCAGGTCTTGTATTGGTCCAGGTCTGTATCATTGTCGCGGGCCGATTTCCAGGCTCGCCGACTGAGCACCTGGCGCAGGTTCTCCGCCGACGTGGCATAGCGGTCGAGATGATGCAGGGCGATGTTTTCCAGCCGACCTGGCGTCATCTTGCGGGCGGTCTTGATCTTTTTCTTTTTTGTGCCGGAGGGGAAGGTCATGGATAAGGGCCGGGGATGGTGTTTTGCCAGGACATTTATTATATATGAAGCAACGCGACCCAACTCAAAAAGATAGCAGGAAAGAGACTGGTCATGAAACAAGCCGGCTGGAACCATCCCGGCGACGCCAACTGGATCGGCGTGTGGAATTTGTATCTGCGCGAAGTGCGGCGCTTTACTAAAGTCTATTCCCAGACTCTGGTCGCTCCGATGATCACCACCCTGTTGTTCCTGGCGGTATTTTCCCTGGCCATCGGCAGCCGGGCCGGGGCGATGGTTGGCGGCGTGCCGTTCCTGGAATTTCTGGCACCCGGTTTGATGATGATGGCGATTTCCCAGAACGCCTACACCAACACGTCGTCGTCGATTGTGGTTTCCAAGATTCAAGGCAATATCGTCGATACCCTGATGCCGCCCTTTACCGCCGATGAACTGACCCTGACCATTGCGCTGGGCGGGGCCACCCGCGGCATTGTGGTTGGCTGCGTCGTCGCCCTGGCCATGAGCCTGTTCGTGCCGGTCCATATTTATTCCATCGGCTATATCCTGTTCCACGGGATCATGGCCTCGATGATGCTGTCCCAGTTGGGCATGATCGGCGGCATCTGGGCGGAAAAGTTCGACCATATTGCGGCCGTGACCAATTTTGTCGTGACCCCCCTGTCATTCCTGTCGGGGACCTTTTATTCGATCACACGATTGCCGGAAACCTGGCAAACCGTGGCCCAGTTCAATCCGTTTTTTTACATGATCGATGGCTTCCGATATGGCTTTATCGGCTCTTCCGATGTGGACCCACTGGTCGGTGTGGCGGTCATGGCCGGCGTCAATTTTTGCCTGTGGCTGATCTGTCGGCGAATGTTCATCACCGGCTACCGCTTAAAGCCCTGATTCCTGCGTTGACTTCGCCGCCCAAGGTTTAGATACTGCCCGGCTTTCCCGGCGGGTGGCGAGCCCATGGCCGGACGCCTTGAAGGAGAGTTCGACGTGATCCCAACCCTGATGCCAACTTACGCGAAATATGATATTTCATTCGAGCGCGGCGAAGGCGCCTATCTGTTCGATCAAAGCGGTCGGCGTTACCTGGATTTCGCCGCCGGTATCGCCGTCAACGCGCTTGGCCATTGTCACCCGCACCTGGTTAAAACCCTGCAAGACCAGGTCGGCAAGTTGTGGCATACCTCGAACATGTATCATATTCCGGGCCAGCAGAAACTGGCTGACCGGCTGGTTGGGCTAAGCTTTGCCGACAGTGCCTTTTTCGCCAATTCCGGGGCCGAAGCGATCGAATGCGGGCTGAAAATGATCCGCAAATATCACAGTGACACCGGGAATGCGGAACGCTACCGGGTGATCACCTGCGTCAACGCCTTCCATGGCCGGACCCTGGCGACCATCGCCGCCGGCGGCCAGCAAAAGCATCTGGCCGGGTTTGCCCCCAAGGTTGATGGTTTCGATCAGGTGGCGTTCGGTAACTTGAATGAAATGCGGGCCGCCATTACGGCGGAAACGGCGGCGATCCTGATCGAACCGGTGCAGGGTGAAGGCGGCATCCATGTGGCGACTACCGATTACCTGAAAGGCCTGCGCGCCATTGCCGATGAATTCGGCCTGTTGCTGTTCTATGACGAAATCCAGTGCGGTATGGGCCGCACCGGCAAGATGTTTGCTTATCAATGGTCCGGCGTCGCGCCCGATGTCATGGCCCTGGCCAAGGGGCTCGGCGGGGGTTTTCCCGTTGGTGCCTGCCTGGCCGTGGAAAAGGTCGCCACGGCCCTGACCGCTGGCAGTCACGGCACCACGTTTGGCGGCAATCCGCTGGCCATGACGGTGGCCAATTCGGTGCTCGATGTGATGACCGAACCGGGCTTTCTGAAACGCGTCGATGACGTTGCCGAACACCTGTGGCAGGGTTTGCGGGGCCTCGTCGCCGAGCATGGGAAAATCATCCGCGATGTGCGCGGTGCCGGTTTGATGATCGGCCTGGATTGCGTCGTTGAAAACACCGTGCTGCGGGCCAAACTGCATGATCTGGGATTGCTCACCGTGGCCGCAGCGGAAAATGTGATCCGGTTGTTGCCGCCCCTGATCATCGATCAAAGCCATATTGACCAGGCCCTCGGGATACTGTCCCAGGCCTGCCGTGAATTGGAGGAAGGGTAAGCGATGCCGAACCTTAACCATTTTCTCGATCTCAATAAACTGGACACGGCAACCCTGCGCACGGTTCTCGACATCGGCACCGGATTTAAGAATGGCAAGGGGGTCGATAAACCTTTGCAGGGCAAGACACTGGTCATGATTTTCGAGAAACCATCGACCCGCACCCGGGTCTCGTTCGAAGTGGGAATGGCCCAACTGGGTGGCCAGGTGATTGTGCTGGATGGCGCTTCCAGCCAGATGGGCCACGGCGAAACTGTCGCCGATACGGCCCGCGTTTTGTCGCGTTTTGTCGATATCATCATGATCCGCACCGATGATCCGGCCAAGCTCGATGAACTGGCGGCCTTTGCCACGGTGCCGGTGATCAACGGCCTGACCGATGCCAGTCACCCGTGCCAGTTGATGGCCGATGTCATGACCTTCGAGGAACACCGCGGCCCGATAGCCGGTAAAACCGTGGCCTGGAGCGGCGATGGCAACAACATGGCGACATCGTGGATTCAGGCCGCCGTGCGGTTCGGGTTTTCTTTGCGACTGGCCTGTCCGGCTGAACTGAGCCCGCCTGCCGACCTGCTCGACTGGGCCAGGCGGGAAGGTGGCGATGTGACCCTTTGTGATCAGGCCGATGTGGCCGCCGCCGGGGCCGATTGCATTGTCACCGATACCTGGGTTTCCATGGGTGACAAGGACACGACCTCGCGCCACAATATGCTGGCCTCGTTTCAAGTCGATGACCGCCTGATGGCGCTGGCCAATGCGGACGCCCTGTTCATGCACTGCCTGCCCGCGCACCGGGGCGAAGAAGTGACCGCCTCGGTCATCGACGGACCCCAATCCGTGGTCTGGGACGAAGCCGAAAACCGGTTACATGCCCAGAAGGGGATTCTGGCCTGGTGCCTGGGCTCGGGCGAGCCATATTCATAGGGTCTTAATGATGATCTGCTATGTCGGGCAGATGGCAAGAAAAATGACATGAACAGAATGCGTGCCTGGGCGTTTGCCGTCGTCGTCGGCCAGATCGTCGTGGGTGTTCACGTTCCGGCTGTCGCTGCCGAGCTGGAGTGCGGCGAGTTGGCCGGACGGTTGAAGGCGGGAGACGACTACCGGCTGCGTCTGGAACTGCAATCCCAGAAAGTCCGCATCGAGTGGGGCGACGATTTCTGTGCCGAACCGGCCGAGGCCTGGTTCGCCCGCAATATCATTTTGCCGCGACCGGCCGAGCGCGGTATCGCACTGCCTCCGGCCGCCCTGCAAGCGCCCCGATCGGAAATCAGGGTCAGACGTAAATCTCTTTTGAATAGAAACGATCAACCCTTGCCGGGATTGCAACGGCGGCAGGGCGCCCTGCCGGATCTGGGCTTCGGTGCGTCCGAACGGGAAGTCGCGCCCCTGCCGATTCAGCGGGCCGAAAAGAAACCGAAAGTCGAGGAAGCGCCGGCGACGGAACCGACCCCTACCGAGCCACAAGTTGTTCAACAACCGGTCGAGGGCGAACCTGCGCCGCCGGTCGCAGCCGCTTCTGGCGTGAGAATTTCCAACGACCCGGAGGGCGGGGCCGCCAAAGTAACCAAATACAAGGCCGACTATGAAAAGGCAGGATTGCCGACACCTCCCGCAAACGGAGATGCACCATCGACCCCCACCAAGGGAGTTCAGCCCGAGGAAATAGCAAAACCGGCAGCAGACAGTGCCGCGCCGAACGAGAAAGAAGCCGAGACGAAACCGGCCTTTCGCTGCGACCGGGAACTGACGGATTTCTGGAAAGCCGGTGAACATAATATTGGCGGTCAAAAAACCACATTGACCGGTGTTTTTACGGTCGATCTGGACAACGATGGCCGGGTCGATAATGTTGGTTTCAAGATCGGTGCAAGCGGCAGGATCGGTAACGTGCTGGGCTATTATCCGGTTTCCAAGGGCCGCTTGTCGGCCCGTTCCATTCCGACCCTGAGGCTCGACAATGACGACGACCTTCGTCGCTTGTGCGCGGGTGATATTACATTTTCGACAATGACATTGAAGGACAAGCAAAAGGCCGTCGGGTCCTCCAAACGTCGGCAATCGGGTTCGACGAGGAAACCCAAAACGGTCAAGAAAACCGCCGAGAGTGAAAAAACAGCCGCCGAAAAAGACCCGGTCGAAGAGCAACAAGAAGAAGTTTCGGCCGAGGAAAAAACCGAAAATCTGGTGTTTTGGGCGATTATCGTCGCCTCGGTATTTTTCCTCATGGGAGCCATCGGCGTCTTTCTGGCAATCCGCAATTTGCGCGGCAGGGATGAAGAAGATGACGATGAAGAAGATGACGATGAAGATGAAGATGAAGAAGATGAAGAATAAACCCAAGGGGGAAAATTAATGTCGCGCGGACAATCTTGGCGGAGTCTTACCTCGATATTGATAATGATCCTGGCGCTTGCAGGATGTGAATCCAGTTTGCCATCGCAGCAAATGCCCGACCTGACCTATTCGCACCTGCAACCGCTGGTTTTTCGAGTGGGGGCCGTGGTCGTGGCGCTTGACTACAAGGCCCCTTTGGCAAAACCGAATGTGGACCATCTGTTTCCTGTCTCGCCGGCAAATGCTTTGGGCCGGTGGCTGAGCGGTCGGGTGACATCGGCGGGGGGGCCGGGCGATGTTCGTTTGATCATTACCGATGCGTCGGTCATGGAAACTACCCTGGCCCGGAAAAAAGGGCTGAGCGGCGCTTTCACCAGGCAACAGTCGGAACGCTATGAAGCCCGTATCAGTGCCACCCTGGAAATTCGCGATAGCGCCGCGAACCGTCTGGGTTTTGCGCGCGCCAACGTCAAACGGTCGATCACCGTTCGCGAAGACGCCAACGTCAACCAGCGCGAACAGGCCTGGTTTAATCTGACAGAGGCGGTGATGAACGATTTCAACAGGGAAATGGAAAAGAATATTCGCCGCTACCTGGGCAAGTGGCTAAAATAAGTCAGGTTCAGCCGCGCCAGAACGAGCGGGTGAACATGACAATCACGGTAAATAATTCCAGCCGACCGAGCAGCATTCCAGCCGACAACAGCCACTTGGCGGCATCGGGCATGGATTGAAAGGTTGCCGATGGCCCGGCAATGGAACCAAGGGCCGGACCGACATTGGAAATGGCGGTGGCGGCACTGGATACGGCGGTCAGGAAATCCAGCCCCAACATGCCCAGGCCAATGGCCAACAAGGCAAAACTCAAGCCGAAGACAAAAAAGAAACTTAACACCGAAACGATGACTTCATCGGAAATCGGGCGTCGATTGTAATAGGGAATGAACACCCCATGGGGTTGCAGCAGGTGATGGATCTGGGTCCGGGCGGCGGAATACAACACCTGGAAGCGGAATATTTTAATGCCGCAAGTGGTCGATCCGGCGCAGCCGCCGATGAACATGATGAAAAAGAAGACGGGCACGGTAAGGCCGCCCCAAAGACCGTAGTTAGTGTTGACGTAGCCGGTGCCGGTAATGATCGACACTACATTAAAGGCCGAATAGCGCAGGGCCTGAACCGGATCGTGACCGCCGGAAAACCACAGCCAGGCGGTAACCGACAGGACAATGGCGATAATGATGGATATAAACCACTGGACCTGTGAATCGTTCCACAAGGCCATGGGATTGCCCTGAACGGTTTTGAGATACAGGATAAACGGCAATCCCCCCATGATCATGCCCAGCGTGGCAATAATATCAACGGCGGCATTGTCCAGGTAGCCTATGGATCCATCCTTGGTCGAAAACCCACCCGTGGCGATGGTCGTCATGGCATGGGCGATGGCGTCAAAACCGCTCATCCCGGCCAGCCAATAGGCAAAGGCCAAGACAATACTCAGCAGCAAATAGATGGCGGCGATGGAACTGGCGATATGAGTCGCCCGCGGCACGGCCTTGTCCGACTGGTCGGAAGGTTCCATGCGAAACAATTGCATGCCACCGACCCGCAGCATGGGAAAAATGGCGATGGCCATGACAATGATGCCGATGCCACCCAGCCATTGCAACAAGGCGCGCCACAGCAGAATCCCCGGCGGTGCCGAATCGAGGCCGGTGATCACCGTCGATCCGGTCGTCGTGATGCCGGACATGGCTTCGAAGAAGGCGTCCGTATAGCTTAGGTCAAGTTCCGAAAAAGCCAGCGGCAGGGCGGCGAATACGGTCATCACCAACCAGCTTAGAGTGGTCATGACAAAGGCCTGGCGCACGGTCAAATGGAGGCCGCCGCTGCGCGATGTTAGCGCCATGGCAACGCCGACAAAAAGGGTCACCGCGGCCGACACGGCAAACACCTGCCAATCGGGATTGCCCGCCAGGGCATCGACAACTGCGGGCACCACCATGCTGACCGCCAGGGCCGATAACAAGATGCCAATGATCAGGAAAACGGGTCGTAAATCCATCCGCCTTGATAGGCTGTTGCACTAAAAACCGCAAGAATTCTGATACTTAAACCGCGCCGCTGGTGCGGCTATCGACCATGGCCAGAAATTCCCGGCGGGTCGATGGATCGTCGCGAAAGGCCCCCAGCATGGTCGATGTGACCATGCTGACGCCGGCCTTGTGGATGCCCCTGGTGGTCATGCACTGGTGGGCGGCTTCGATTAC
>ENA-ORDP01001428-ORDP01001428.1-marine-sediment-metagenome-genome-assembly--contig:-NODE-1428-length-13108-cov-4.181644_pt1 | contig 13108 bp, 9 predicted proteins | sample MGYA00248627_ERZ508539 | MGnify/ENA primary metagenome ERZ508539 (study PRJEB26208, sample SAMN05571518) | marine sediment metagenome | biome: deep sea; feature: Hydrothermal vent; material...
GTGTAGGAGCGGTCTCAGACCGCGATAAACGCCCATGCTTACCGCTTCATCGCGGTCTGAGATCGCTCCTACAAAATCAAACCCAATGTTAATCTAAATGAATTAAGTAGATACCTTTTCGGAACGGCTATTTAGTCTAAATTTCTATTTATAAGCTTGACTTATGTGTTACACATAGGTGTCATAATTGTTGTAAGCGGTATTGGCTCATTATTTATCATAGCGAGGGTACATAGTGATGATGAAGAGTAATAGTAAAAATGATCCCATTCAGATTGCCGGTGCAGGTCCAGCCGGATTGGCTGCCGCAATTACACTGGCGCGTGCTGGTCGTGAAGTTATCATCCATGAAACGCGTGATGAAGTAGGACACCGTTTTCAAGGGGATTTTCAGGGGCTTGAAAACTGGAGTAGTGAAGATGATGTGTTATCCACGTTCAGAAAGATTGGCCTGGATAGTAATTTTACCGCACAACCATTTACTCACGGCATCGCTTATGACGCCTGGGATAAGCACTACGATATTCGCTCTGACAGGCCACTTTTTTACTTAATCGAACGAGGCCCCGGGCCAGATTCACTGGACACAGGTTTATTGAAACAAGCTCGGGCATTAGGCGTGGATGTTCGTTTTAATAGCCAACTAAAATATCTTGACGGACTGGGTATTCTGGCGGCCGGACCAAAGGTTCCAGACGCTATAGCCGTCGGTTACCATTTTGAAACCGACATGCCCGATGGGTATTGGGTTATATGCAACGATGAGCTTGCACCAAAAGGTTATGCTTACTTGTTGGTAATGGCAGGACAGGGCACAGTGAAGACGTGTATGTTCTCAGGCTTTAAACAGGAGAAAGTCTATGTCGAAAGAACACTCCAGGCATTTCAGCGACTGGTTGGGCTAGAAATGAAAAATCCGGAGGCACACGGGGGTGCGGGGAATTTTCGAATACCCAAAAGCGCTTACAGTGGTTGTAACCCTCTGGTGGGAGAGCAGGCAGGTTTTCAGGATACCTTGTGGGGTTTTGGGATACGTTTGGCGGTTACTTCCGGTGTTCTTGCGGCCCAAAGCTTGCTTAGTGGTGACAACTATGACGACTTATGGTATCGCCAATTGCGGCCACAAATGCAAACGGCGGTCATCAACCGTGCTTTCTATAGTCTTTTGGGCAATCGAGGGTATCGGTGGTTTTTGAATCGAATGACACACAAAGCAAATATCCGTCATGCATTGTATCGAGTCTACCACCCATCTTTATTGAAAAACTGGCTATTGCCCTGGGCGCAAGCACGCTATGTGAGTAGGCGTAAAGATGTAACATGCAATCATATTGACTGTCACTGTGTGTGGTGCCGCCAATGTGCTGAATCCTGATAACTTCTTAAGAGTTCTGATTAATTCCGTCAAGACCTTAATTGTTTCTACGCCGGAAAAGTTTAATCCATGATCTCAAATTATACTTTATAGTTATCAGCGGCCTCAGCATTTGCAGCACGATCTTTTACATTCTGTGTAGGGATCTCAGGATCCGTTTCTACCCAGCCCCGTGTCTCCTGTTTTATCAGGCTGAGCAACAGATCAATATGTGCAGGGCTATCATTCAGGGCAGGAAGATAATGCAATGACTCACCACCATGCCGTTTGAATAAGGCACTATTTTGCATTGCCAGTTCTTCCAGGGTTTCCAGGCAGTCGGCGGCGAAGCCGGGCGCGATGATCTGGACTGATTTGATCCCCTGCCTGGGCATGACCGCGAGTGTCTTGTCCAGATAGGGCGGTAACCAGGGTTCACGACCAAAGCGGGACTGAAAGCACAGTACCCAGTCATCGGCTCTGAAATTCAGACATTCACTAACCAGCCGGGCGGTCTTCTGACATTGACAGTAATAAGGATCCCCCGATTTGTGATAGCGCTGAGGTATACCGTGAAACGACATAATGAGCTTATCGGGCTTACCATGTTGCTTAAATCCCAGGTTGATTTGATCAGCAATGGCCTGGATATAAAGCGGCTGATCATGATATTGCATGAGCATCCTGAACTGGGGCAGCCAGCGCCAGCTACGTAGCTGCTTGCTGACCTCATCGTAGACAGCGGCGGTGGTGGTTGCTGAGTATTGTGGATACAGCGGCAAGACCAGTAAGCGTTCGATGTGTTTTTCGCGTAACTGCCTGAGCCCCTCGGCAATCGAGGGCCGGCCATAACGCATGGCCAGGCCAACCCGTACCGGGCCAGGCAAGTCCTGATCGACTCTGGTTTGTAATTTCTGTGCGATGGCTTGCGACTCCACCATTAGTGGTGAGCCCTGTTCGGTCCATATTTTTGCGTAGTTACGTGCGACCGGTCGGGGACGGAGTCGTAAGATGGCGCCATGTAAGATCAGACGCCATAAAATTCGTGGCATCTCAACCACACGGGGATCGGCCAGAAATTCAGCCAGATATTTTCTAATCGCGGCGGGGGTAGGTGCGTCAGGGGTACCGAGATTGACCAACAATATGCCTGTGCCGGGCGGATTATTGTGCTTAAATTGTGTCTGGCCGGAGTACTTCATTGCCTTGCATACTATCAGATTCACCCGGCGAATTTATAGCGGAGATTGGCCAGGGATTGCCTGACGAGGGTAGAGAAAACAACAGGCACGTCAAAATACAAACGCTTGGCGACAGGGTCGGGTCATTAATCAGGTCAGGGTACTATGCTGCATCGTTTCATCAATAATATTTTTGCCGCGATATGTTGCCCGCTCGTATTCAGGTTTGACGCAGCGACGACAACACCGGGATCGACCACAAAAAAAGATTCTGAGACGACGGCGCATCGAGATGACATCGGTGTGTACTGTAAACATTGCCGCACCCGTATTTCTCATCCATCGCACGCTATTGAGGTGCAGGGTTGTTATCATCACGTTTTTACTAACCCGGAAGGGGTTGTATTCAAAATTGTTATGTATGATAAAGCAGACTGTCTGGCCGTCAGCCCGGCCATGCTGGCGCACACCTGGTTTGCCGGTTATGCCTGGCAGGTCGTGATTTGTCCCGGATGCCAGACCCATCTCGGCTGGCATTATAATGAGGTCGACAGCCCTGATTTTTATGGGCTCATACGGGATAGATTAAGGGAATAGGATCCTGGTGGATTGCCTGGGTATAATGAATAGTTCGACTTTGTGATTACGTTCACAGATATGTGTCCTATATTTTGTTGTTGTACGGGGATAATAATTTCGTCATTTTCTTACATTAAATCAAGGAGTGAACAGCCAATGAAACTGATTCCATACCTAATTGCCCTGGCTTTTAGCAGCCTGGGATTTTCATCTTTAGCCGTTGCGGCCGATGCCATGTCGGCAGGCGCGAATCCGGCAATACCCGAGGCCGCTACGGTGACGGCAGAACCTGCTGCGACAACTACGGCAACCACCACTGAGGCAACCACAGCAACCACTACGCAGGCAGCGCCACAGGAAGAAGAACAAGCAGGTTTTTCTCGCGGTAGTGTCGTTCGTTCTATTTTTACTACATCGATTCAGGATCGGGAGCCGATAGACAAGTTGGAAAAATCGGCTGAAGCGGATCGTGTTTTCTATTTCACCGAGCTACGCGATATGTCTGGACAGACGGCCATTCATCGCTGGGAGTTTGACGGCAAGGTGATGGCGGAAGTGAAATTTGATGTGCGCGGCCCTCGCTGGCGCGTATGGTCGAGTAAAAGTTTCACCCCGGGTTGGGCCGGCGACTGGAAAGTGTCTGTGCTAAATGGGGCGGGTGAAACGATTTCAGAAGAAATAATCAACATGACCTCGGCTGTTCTATCTGAGCCAGCTGAGCCAGCTGAATCGGCCGCATCAACTGAGCCAGCGATGAAGATGGAAGCAATGCCTGCTGCCACAGAGGAGTTTCAGCCTCCGGTAAACCCTGAGTTGCTGCAGCAATAGGCGTTTTTCTGATGAATTAAGCATATAACCTCCAGGGACGGAGGAAATGCAATGGGATTATTGGGAACAATCCTGTGTCCATGTGTCGAGCGCCGCTTTTAAGCGGCGTTTTTTATCGGTAACGCCTCTAACCAGTTTGTACTGCATAGATGAGTTTCGTCTTATGCGTAACTCTGGCTAATTATCATTATAAAAAAACAGTTAAAGAATTTACTGAGATTGCCGAAATAAAGTACATATTTAACGATTAGTAACAATGTTTTACCCTCCGAGTAAATGAGACAACCCTATGAATTTTATAAAAAATTCTGTTAGCCAGATGGCCAGAATATCGGGGCTAGTCATGTTTTTTGCCCTGTTAATGACGGCTCTGGTGAGCAGTCATGCGGCCGAACAGAACCAACAGGCTGAAAAATCAGGTGAACCTTGTCCAGTCCCACAGGTCGCCGACACGCATCCAACCGGGCACATTACCGGTGCGGGTGCTCACTTTTCGTGGATTATTTTCAATTCGTTGAAGAAAGATCTGGAAAAGGTCTCTGGCCGCAAAATCATACTTTATGGAAAGGATTCGATGCTGGGGCAGGGCTGTAATGCCGGTATCAAGAATGCAAAATTGAATAGCATCGGCAAAGAAACGTTTGGTTTTGTTTGTTGCCCGTTAAGCAAAAAAGAAGTTGAGAAGAAAAAGATCCTTGTATACCCGTTGGCGTTGGAACCGATCCTGATTCTCGTTAACCAGACCAATCCGGTGAATAACCTCAGCAGGCAGCAGGTAAGGGACATCTTTGCCGGGAAAATTAGCAACTGGAAAGAGGTTGGCGGCAATGACCAGCCGATTGCCGTCGTGACCCGCCTGCATTGCAAGAAACGGCCGGGACACTGGAAAACGATTTTGCCGAGCGCAGGTGATTTCAGAAAACTACGTTTGAACGTTTCAAGTGCTGATGAAATGGTAAAACGGGTCAGTGACTTTGAGGGTGCAGTCGGACATACGGGGTCAACCTGGTTGTTTGAAACCGGCAATAAGGTAAAGCACATTACCATTGATGGCAAGGCAGCTACTGCGGGCAACCTGAAAAGAAAACATTATCCATTCTACCGGCAGTTATCAGCCGTGACGGACCTGCAACCATCGGAAGATGTAATAAAAATTATCCGAGAAGTACAGACGGGTAAGGCCTTTTTCAATGTAGCAAAACAATTTAATCTGTTACCGTTAAACAAACCACGCACGGAATAAGAAATTATATGCTGATTCAAAGTTATCGTGCCAGGCTTGTTGTCTATATTATCCTGTTGATATTTTTTTTGTTGGGTACCCTGGGTTATTCCTATCGCTATACATATCAACTCATTCTCGATGAAGCAGACAATCACCTTGTCCGTCTCAAGCAGTTGTTCAATAGTCACTTGAACGCGGAGCGGGATGAGTTGCAACGTTATGCAACTATTGTGGCACAGGATCTGAGACTAAAGGAATATATGTATGTGGTCACCGGTATCGGAGGGGATAGCCAGCCATTAGGTAAATTGTATGAACGAGAATTTGGCTGGCTGCCTATTGATGACAAACTTATTCTGACCAACGACAATCAGGTTCTGGTTGGTGAAGAACATGGTGACCTGGCAGCCGCAGTGCAGCAATATACGGATACACGAGGCAAGGGGCTATTCTACTATCAGGGCAAGACCGGACTGGAGGTTGTTGCGGTGACAACAATACAATATCGCGACAACATTATGGGGCGTGTTGCGGTTAGTCTGTTCCTGAACCAGGAGTGGCTTGATAAAAACAAGAAAATAACAGAAGGCGAATTTTTCCTGATAGAGAACAATAAGATTATAAAAACAACATTGAAGACAGTTGGCGATAGCCAGTTTGATCCTGAAAATAATAAACTGATGGTGGATTCAGTCTCTTATCGTATCTATCAGATTGACTTGCCCGGAAACAATACAGAGAAACCTGCTTTGTGGTTTGGCCTTTCTGAAAAAGATATCATCGCCAAGCTGGAAAAACATCGTAGATTTATGCTGGGTCTGATTGGTGCGGGGATAGCGGGTATATTGTTGTTGGGTCTTATTATCATTCGCAATTTCAGTCGTCCGTTAAATCAAATCAAGCAGCTAACCTATCAGGTGGCGGCCGGTGAATTACCCGCGTTGGTTAAACATAAGGTGACAAACGAATTTGATGAATTAAGCAATCATTTTGCCGATATGTTAAAGGCTTTGCGCGAACAGCAAAAAGAAATTGAGATCACACAAAACAAACTGGAACAGTCAGCAATAACGGATAGCCTGACCGGTCTTTACAATCGGCGCTACCTGCAGGAAATATTTCCCAAGCTGTTAGCGCAGACGGAAAGGGAAAAACTATCTGTCTATGCAACCTTGCTGGATCTGGACTTGTTTAAGAAGATCAATGATACCTACGGACACATTGCAGGAGACCAATGTCTGATATCCTTTGCTGAACAGTTAAAAAGTGAATCACGCGTCAGTGATTATCTGTTTCGCATAGGTGGCGAAGAATTCCTGATCCTGTCAGTACACAAAAATATTATGGAAGCGGCAAGTTTTGCTGACAAACTCAGGTCAAGAATTGAAGATGGGCAGGTGCGGTACGCAGACCATAAAATAAATATGACAGTTAGCGGTGGTATCAGTTGTGCTGGCAAGGGAGATTCGGCTGAAAGTACACTTGAGCAGATGTTATCACAAGCAGATGCTGCGCTTTACAAGGCAAAGAGTGCGGGGCGAAACAGGGTGTGTGTCGGCGCCACTCGAGGATGGCAGTCAGTCACCGAACCTGAATGTATTAATTAAAAGTTAAACAGTCGTAAAGTAGGCTAACCCCGTTTTTTCCTGTGGCTCTATAAATATCTGTATTGGCTAACGCGTTAAACGTTTGTATTTGATCCGCGTGGGTTGATCCGCTTCATCACCGAGGCGGCGTTTCCTGTCTGCTTCATAATCGGCGTAGTTGCCCTGAAACCAGACCACCTGACTATCACCTTCAAAGGCGAGGATGTGGGTGGCAATCCGATCCAGGAACCAGCGATCGTGCGAGATGACGACCGCACAACCCGGGAAAGCGAGCAGGGCATCTTCCAGGGAACGTAGGGTCTCGACGTCGAGGTCGTTGGTGGGTTCGTCAAGTAACAGCACGTTGCCACCACTGCGGAGAAGTTTGGCAAGGTGGAGCCGGTTGCGTTCGCCACCGGAAAGATCACCAACGCGTTTTTGCTGGTCACTGCCCTTAAAGTTGAAGCGACCACAATAGGCACGCGACTGGACGGTGTAGTTTCCGACCGTGATCACATCGAGGCCATCAGAAATTTCTTGCCAGACGGTTTTATTGTTATCCAGGGCATCACGGGATTGATCCACGTGGGCCAGTTTTACGGTCTCACCGAGGCACAGTTCACCGGCATCCGGTTTTTCCTCACCGGTTATCATCCGGAACAGCGTTGTTTTACCTGCACCGTTAGGGCCGATGATGCCAACAATGCCACCGGGAGGCAGATTGAAGGTCATGTTTTCATAGAGAACCGTATCACCAAAACTTTTTCTGATGCCTTTGGCTTCGATCACGACGTCACCCAGGCGTGGGCCGGGTGGAATATACAGTTCCTTAGTTTCATTTCGCTTCTGGAATTCCTGTGAACTGAGCTCTTCAAAGCGGGCGAGGCGGGCCTTGCTCTTTGCGTGTCGACCTTTGGCATTGCTTCTGACCCATTCCAGTTCTTCTTTCATCGCCTTACTGCGAGACGTTTCTTTTTTCTCTTCCTGCTCGATACGGTTTTCTTTTTGTTCGAGCCATGATGAGTAATTGCCTTCCCAGGGAATGCCTTCGCCTCGGTCCAGTTCCAGTATCCAGCCCGCGACATTATCCAGAAAGTAACGATCGTGAGTAACGGCCACTACGGTGCCGCTGTATTCGTGTAAAAAACGTTCCAGCCAGGCGACAGATTCTGCATCAAGGTGGTTGGTGGGCTCATCCAGCAACAACATGTCTGGTTTAGAGAGAAGTAACTTGCATAAGGCAACCCGACGGCGCTCACCACCAGAAAGTTTGCTGACATCGGCATCCCAGGGTGGCAGGCGCAGTGCATCGGCCGCGATTTCCAGAGTACGTTCGATGTTATGCCCGTCGGATGCCTGTAATATATTTTCCAGTTTTGCCTGTTCGGCGGCGAGGGCCTCAAAGTCGGCATCGGGTTCGGCATAGGCCGCATAAACGGCATCGAGCTGTTGTTGTGCATCCGTCAGTTCGCCCAGTGCTTCTTCTACGTTGCCCCGGACATCTTTGTCTGGATCTAGCTGGGGTTCTTGCGGTAAATATCCGACCTTGATGCCAGGTTGAGGGCGTGCTTCACCCTCTATCTCGGTATCGACCCCCGCCATAATACGCAACAGGGTAGACTTACCGGAACCATTCAAGCCTAATACACCGATCTTGGCACCAGGGAAAAATGACAAAGAGATGTCTTTAAGGATAAATCGTTTGGGTGGGACAATCTTGCCCACCCGGTTCATGGTGTATATGTATTGAGCCATACTGAGATACTGTTATTTAGTTGAGTAGGTAGCGAAATTGTACGCTATGATCGCGTGCCGAAACAATGTATCCAGAGGCAATCTTCTGCCTGCAAACAGGGTTATCAATATTGATCTACTTCAATAGCCTTGGATTCGGTTTTAGTGAATAATTGGGTTTTATTTTTACGCGTTTAGTAGGTCTTGGAGGACATGCGCATGCGAGCAACGATTTCTGGAATAATCGCGATGGCTTTAGTCAGTAGTAGTTTTGCGGGTATTCATGATGAAAAAGTTACAACCGAAAGCGATCTGGAAACGGCGACCGTCAAAGCCTTGGAGTTACCCGAATTTCGGGTTGTTGATGCCACCATTGAGGCCGTGCAACAGGCAACAGTTTCGGCACAAACCAGTGGCCGCATTATCGAGATTACGGTTGATGTTGACGATTATGTGACCAAGGGTTCGGTTATTATCCGCCTACGAGACAAAAGCCAACGTGCGGCTTTCAAGGTCGCGCAGGCACGCTATGAAGAAGCCCAGTCAGAGTACAAGCGGGTGAAGGAAGTGTTCGGTAAAAAGCTGGTGGCCAGGGCGGCACTCGACAAGGCGGAGGCACAACTAAAGACGACTCAGGCGCGGCGGGAAGAAGCACGGGAGGCGTTAGAGAATACGATGATACGTGCCCCTTATAGCGGGATCGTCGTGAAACGTCTGGTGCAGGTGGGCGAGACGGCGCGGGTGGGTCAAAAGTTGATGACCGGTCTGTCACTGGAAAAGCTTCGGGCGGTCGTGGAGTTGCCACAAAGCCTGGTTCATTTTGTACGCCAGCACAAGCAGACCTGGGTGTGGGTGGGAAAAGATTTGTCGACACGTATCAAGGCAGAGAGCTTAACCATAAGTCCTTTTGCGGATAAAGATAGTCACACCTTTCTGGTTCGGGTAAATTTGCCAACCGGTGATTATCAGGTGTATCCAGGCATGCACACTAAAGTCGCCTTCCTGACCGGTAAGCGCAGTAGTCTTGTCATCCCGGAGCGTGCGATTGCACGTCGCAGCGAAGTGACGGGGGTGTACGTCAAGGAAAAAGACAAAATACGTTTCCGTTACATACGTCCTGGAAAACTGATCCCTGGAAAGGGGGGACAGGATCAGCAAAGAGAAATATTATCGGGATTGTCTGCTGGCGAAATAGTTTTGCTCGATCCGATAAAGGCCATAGCCGCGATAAAGTCATCGACTACATCGCCCGCCACAGCCACGGCAGCCAGCAAGGATGGAGAATGATCTGTGGCAGATAAACTTGGACTTTCAGGCCGGATTACCCAGGCCTTTCTGACATCTGAAATCACACCGCTGATTGCGCTGTTGGGTTTTTTGCTCGGTGTGTTTGCCGTGATGGTGACGCCCAGGGAAGAAGAGCCCCAGATCAATGTAACCTTTGCCAATATTTTTATCGCCTATCCCGGTGCCACTGCACGGGAAGTTGAGGAGATCGTCAGCACCCCAGCGGAGCAGATTATCTCTGAATTACAGGGGCTGGATCATGTATATTCTGCGTCTTATCCTGGTTTATCGGTTTTAACCGCACAGTTCAAGGTTGGAGAGGATCGCACTCAGGCGATTGTGCGTTTGTATAACGCAATCTATTCAAAGCGTGACTGGCTTCCCGCTAATCTGGGTGTATCCCAGCCAATTATAAAACCAAAAGGCATTGATGATGTGCCGATCGTGAGTCTGACCTTATGGTCTAAAAATAAAGGACTCGCGGCGCAGGAGTTGCAGCGAATCGCCCATGCGATCGAATCCGAACTAAAGCGGGTACCGGGAACACGCGATATTTATACGATCGGTGGGCCGGATAATGTCGTTCACGTATTGTTTGATCCCGCCGCACTGGCTTCATATGGTTTAAGCCTTTCTGATTTGCGCGCCTCACTCCAACTTAGTAATGCGACCCGACCACTCGGTTCCATTGTCGATGAGAATCTGGAGACAACGGTTCAGGCAGGACAGTTTTTAGTGAGCGCCCAGGAAGTAAAGGATCTGATTATTGGTGTCTACGATAACAAACCGGTTTATCTGCGTGAGGTTGCCGAGGTACGACGTGGGCCAGATCAGCCCGAGCAATATGTCTGGTTTGCCAACGGTCAGCGGGATGCGGCCCAGACTGGAATATCGCCAGCCGGAATATCGGCGCAGACTTACCCTGCAGTGACTATCGCAATCGCCAAACAGCCGGGACAAAATGCGGTTTCCATTGCTCAAAATATCATTGAGAGGGTTGAGCAGTTAAAGGGCGTATTCATTCCCGATGATGTGGAAGTAACGGTCACGCGAAACTACGGTGCAACGGCGGATGCCAAGGCAAAGAAACTGATCCAGAAGCTTATTTTTGCAACGATCTCGGTTGTGCTATTGGTCTTGTTTGCATTAGGTAAAAAAGAAGCGGCGATTGTTGGGCTTGCGATTGTGATTACCCTGGCGATGACGTTGTTTGCTTCATGGATGTGGGGTTTTACGCTTAATCGTGTCTCACTGTTTGCACTTATCTTCTCTATCGGGATACTGGTGGATGATGCCATTGTAGTGGTGGAAAATATTCACCGGCATATACAGCTAGGTGCGCGCAACTTAATTGAATCCATTCCCAAAGCAGTGGACGAAGTGGGCGGCCCGACTATTCTGGCGACCTTCACCGTTATCGCGGCCTTGTTACCGATGGCATTTGTTACCGGTTTGATGGGGCCATACATGAGTCCGATCCCGATTAATGCCAGTATGGGGATGTTGATCTCGTTGGCCATTGCCTTTGTTGTCACCCCCTGGATCGCCAATAAACTGATCAATATCGATGATGTCGCTGCGCATAAAGATGCAAATGATGGAAAGCTGTATGTGTTGTTTAAAAAATATGTTGGCCCTCTATTGACGGGTGCGAGTGGCAAACGCAAACGTCGCCAACTGTTCTTTGCAGTGGTTGGTCTGGTGATATTGTCGCTTAGTCTGGTCACTTTCAAGGCCGTTATTTTGAAAATGCTGCCGTTTGATAACAAATCTGAAATTCAGGTTGTTATCGATATGCCGGAAGGTACGCCGTTAGAGCAAACAGCAAGAGTTGCCGATGAATTAGGTGCTTATCTGGTGACGATACCGGAAGTAACAAATTATCAAGCCTATATCGGCACGGCATCGCCAATTAATTTTAATGGCCTGGTTCGGCAGTATTACCTGCGCGAGGCAGCAAACATGGCCGATCTTCAGGTCAATCTGGTGGACAAGCACGAAAGAGATAGAAAAAGCCACGACATTGCCGTGGCGATGCGGGCACCGCTACAGGAAATTGCAAAAAAATATCAGGCAAATGTAAAGGTCGTTGAAGTTCCTCCGGGACCGCCAGTAATGTCGCCTCTGGTTGCCGAGGTCTACGGGCTGGGTTATGAAAGGCAAATCGAGACCGCGAAACGAGTACGTCAACATTTTGCCAGCAATGATGCGGTTGTTGATATTGATGATTCTGTTATTACTACCACGCCGCAGTTAAATATAAAAATCGATCAACACAAAGCTGCGTTATGGGGTGTGTCTCAGGATGCCGTCGTCTCGGCTATTCATACCGCCCTGAATGGTGAGGATGTCAGTTACCTTCATCCAGGAAATTTAAAATATCCGTTACCGATTAGGATGGAATTAGCGGATGATCATAAATCACGGCTGGCTGATTTATATGGAATAACCGTTAAAGGACGTGATGGTCAGTTTATCGCGTTGTCCGAATTGGTGACGGTAATCAAAACCGATCGTGAACAGGCCATTTTTCATAAAGATTTATTACCGGTGGTATTTGTTACCGCGGACGTCGTCGGCGATACAGACAGTCCTTTGTACGGCATGTTTGAAATCGCGTCGGGTCTTAACAAAAATGTTAAGCCAGGTGAGAAAATTGAGCAGTATTTTATTAACCAGCCGGAAAATCCGTACCAGGCCAGTCTGAAATGGGATGGTGAATGGCAGGTAACCTACGAAACCTTCCGCGACATGGGCATTGCCTATGCGATTGGCTTATTGATGATCTACTTCCTGGTCGTTGCCCAGTTCCGTTCCTATTTTGTGCCGATCATTATCATGGCACCGATCCCGTTGACCATTATTGGGGTGATGCCGGGCCATGCGCTAATGGGCCTGGTTGCGGATGCTCAGTACACGGCCACGTCCATGATAGGCATGATCGCCCTGGCGGGCATCATTGTGCGTAATTCTATTTTGCTGGTGGATTTCATTAATCAGCAAATCGCGGATGGCATTGTTCTGGAAGAGGCCGTTATCACCGCCGCTGCGGTGCGTGCCAAGCCTATTGTGTTGACCGGCCTGGCGGCCATGCTCGGTGCCTTTTTTATACTGGACGACCCGATATTTAACGGTCTGGCGATTTCGCTGATTTCCGGTATTCTGGTGTCGACCGTCCTGACCCTGGTCGTGATCCCCGTTTGGTACTATGCCTATCGACTAAAACAGGCAAATAACTAAATAACTGTTCCGAAAAGGTATCCACTTTATGCAGTGTAGATCGCCAGACAGGTTTTTGTGTAGGAGCGGTCTCAGACCGCGATAAATGCCCATG
>ENA-ORDP01001429-ORDP01001429.1-marine-sediment-metagenome-genome-assembly--contig:-NODE-1429-length-13094-cov-32.625355_pt1 | contig 13094 bp, 11 predicted proteins | sample MGYA00248627_ERZ508539 | MGnify/ENA primary metagenome ERZ508539 (study PRJEB26208, sample SAMN05571518) | marine sediment metagenome | biome: deep sea; feature: Hydrothermal vent; material...
GCACGGTTGGATTGGATGAGACAATGATACGGGCTTATGTGAGAAATCAGGAAGAGTTGGATCGACAGGAAGATCTGGATTTTGACGAGTAACTACATTCTGACCAGCAGATGTACATTGCTAAATGCTTCAGTATCCAACGGAATTCAGGCGGAGCTTGCCCAGGTTGAGTTTTCATGCATGAAATCTGTGTCAAGCCAGGCTTTCAATTCTACCAGGGGCAATGGTGGTGAAAACAGATAGCCCTGCCCCTCTTCGCTCCCCAGGTGGCGGACTACGGCCAGCTGCTCCTTCGTCTCTATGCCTTCAGTCACAACGGTCATCTGCAAACTGTGAGCCATAGCAATAATGGCAGTAACAAGTTTAACATCTGCAGAATCTTCTGCCAGGTTACGTACGAATGCGCGATCCACCTTAAGGCAGTCAATTGGAAAGCGCCTGAGATAGCTGAGCGAAGAGTACCCGGTACCAAAATCGTCAATTGCGATATGGATGCCGGCCTCATGCAGCGTCTCCAATATCTCGACGGTCAATGCCGGATCCTGGGCGAGTACGCTTTCGGTGATTTCAATATCAAGGTAGCCCGGATCGAAATTTGTCTCTGCCAGTATGTCGGTAATCCTGTGTGCAAGCTCAGGCTGGACAAACTGCCGGGGTGAAAGATTCACTGCCAGGCGAAGGCTGGATTCCAGGGAGCCGAACTCAATACATGCCTGCCGCAGCACCCACTCTCCAACCTCTTCTATATGCCCGGTTTCCTCCAGCAGCGGGATAAACTCCACCGGCGATACGGTACCCAGCGCCGGACTCTGCCAGCGCAACAGTGCTTCTACACCATTCACCTGTCCGTCCGCAAGCGTAATCCGGGGTTGATAATAAATTTGAAATTCGTTGCGCTCCATGGCGCCTCGTAATCTGGATTCCATAACCAGACGCCTGTCGGCAACCGCCCCCATATCGGCCGTGTAAAATGCAAAGCTGTTCCCGCTCTGACTCTTGGCATAGTACATGGCGGTATCGGCGCTTTTCAGGAGTGAAGCGGCGCCACCATCCTCGAACGGAAAAATCGAAACACCAACACTCACCGTTATGAACAGCTCATGCCCGTCTATTATCGCCGAACGAGATACGGTATCGATCACTCTTTGAGCGACAATCTCTACATCTGAAACATTGCACACACTCTCCATAATGAGTGAAAATTCATCGCCGCTCAGCCTCGCCACACTGTCACTGTTGCGCGCACACTGACAAAGACGTTCCGCTATCACCTTTAGTAGCTGATCGCCTACATCGTGCCCCAAACTGTCGTTGATCGTCTTGAACCGATCCAGATCCAGAAACAGTACAGCAAGCAGACGCTGTGCTCGCTTTGCATGGGTCAGCGCATGTTCAAGCCGGTCCATCAGCAGTAAACGATTCGGTAATCCGGTAAGGGTATCGTGATACGCGAGTTTCTCGATCTGTTTTTTTGCGATGATATGCTCGGTAATATCTTTCCCGGTTGATACATAATGCGTGACATTACCGTTTTCGTCGCGCAGGGGGGTAATGGTTTTTTCCTCGTGGTATAAACTTCCATCCTTGCGTTGATTGATAAATGTATCACGGAAAACCCGGCCGCTTTTCAGGGTTCGCCACATGCGGTGATAAAAAGCATCGCTGTGCTTGCCCGACCCAACGATATTCTGTTTGTGGCCCAATGCCTCCCTGGCTGATATTCCGGTTTGCTTAACAAATGCAGGATTGACGTATTCGGTAAGACCCTCCAGGTTTGTGATGACTACAATATCGTCGATCTGCTCTACAACGCGGAATAGTTTACGCCGTTGATCGCTCTCATGTTGTAAATTCCGGTTGGCCTCGGTTAAATCAAAAGTGCGTGCACACACACGCACTTCCAGCTGTTCGTGGGAATGCTTTAATGCCTGTTCTGCAGCACGCCGTGCCCGTTCTTCGTTTGAAAGACGGCGCATCATAAGACCTCCGGCCAGAAAAAAGACGGTCAGGACACCGCCAACCTTTCCTGCCAAAGCAATATTTTTTCTCCAAAACAGAGATTCATCTACGAGATCGAGCAAAATCCATCGTGTACCGGCCACGGAAGTCGTTGATACAATTCGCTCACGCTGTTGTTCACTTAACAGGAATGTCCCTGTGTATCCTGAGCGACTACCATCGGCAGTGACTTCGATCAGGCCCGGTTTATCGGTTCGCACCAGCAGCAGTTCATGCCCGTAAACCTGAGCGTTGTGCAGCAGCCGCGCTATGACATTTATCTTAAAGCTGGTAAAAAACACATAGCTTTCACCATTAACAAACGCGGATTGTATAAGGTCAATATGATACTCGCCGGGTCCCGGGTGAATATAGATACCGACCGGTTGCGAAGATTGGGAAAAACGCTGTATATCCTGTCGGCAGATATCTCCAATACGTTCTCCGAAATCGTCGTAAAGAACCTGCCCTGTGCTATCGGCGAGTGTAAAAGCGTAGTAATCCGAATAGTGACTGGCCAGTATTTCATCGATCTGCGCATATACTTCCGAATTTTCAGGGTTGCGCACAAGCTGCGACAACAACTTCCTCCGGCCTTCGGCAAATATATCCAGCGAGGTTCCAAGACCTTCAAGAAATACGGTAATACTATCCGCAGCGCCGGTAGCCGAACGGTGTCCGATCTGTTGTTGATGTTCGACAAAAGTCTTGTGTTCCTGGTATGTATAAAGTGCGAGAAAGGCGCTGCTGATTAACATAAGCACAGCCAGTGACAACATGGGGCCACTGATTTTTTTGTTCTGCATTCGAGACATCATTTGACTACTTCGCCAACATAATTACTAAAAACAGTTAATTCTCAGAACTGGCGGTAGCCGTCTGTTGCGCACCGAACGCAAACGCCCTATTGGAATTCTGACGGGACTGGTGTGGAAAGTTTCTGACAGACAGGATATCTGCATCCCTGCGCTTCTTTCTCTTGATGCTGAGCGTATCATCCTGATTTCCTGCTTATCTCCCTATATTTGCTCTACACTATCGACGAATGTTAAACAGACTTTAATCTCCCCGGGTTGAGTTTACTTCTGTCTGTTTTTCAATCACTTACTTACCAGCTGATTGGGAAAACTGTAAAAATACGATAAATATGCGCACTGTCAGTTAGTTATAGATTTTTCATTTTGGTGCGCGGCGCAGCTCACCTAAAGCACCCTTGATACGCAGCAGGTCTCCGTCCAGTGCGGGTTGACCGTGCCACCATTGGTAATCGGGTGACTGGTGCCCGATACCGAGATAGAGATTTTTCAGGTGCAGCGACTGCATCTTTGCGAAGTGTTCCCGGGCAGCCGCCAACTCTACCACGCTGAATTCATTCTCTGCCTGTTCGAGTATGCCGGCCGCCTCGCGCACCTTCATACGTCCAATATCCAGCATGCGTTCACCGTTATCGAACAGGCGGGTTATATAACGGGGTGAATGACAATCCTGGCAGACTGCACGCATGGTATCCTGCACCCGCTCGCGCTCAGTGGCATCGATTCCTTGCGTGGCGTTCCATACACGTACGCTTGCGCTGACGTTGTGATTACCTTTGTGCATGTGACAGTAGGCACAGCCGGGCGCACGGTAGTTGGCCAGGGCCAGCGGGCGGCGCCAGTCCCATTCATCCTGCTCCAGACGCATAAGGACGCCGTGTTTCGAAGTGGTGTAGCTGTGTACAACAGGGCCGCCCTCTCCACCATGACAATCCGTGCACGTACTGTCCCGGCGGGCGCGCGCTGCAGCATTACTGTGTGTATTGCCGTGACAGTCCACACAGCTTACCGTTGCTTCTGTTGCCGCATGAGCACTCTCCCGCCATGCGGCAACCAGTTCAGCGCTTTGCTGTTGATGACACGCCAGGCAGGCGCTGTTTGCAAATGCACCTTTGGGTATCGGCGCATCGGCCATGGACAGGGCGGCAAAACCGAACAGCCATACACAGAGCAGCCCGCGCATCAGTTCTGTTCCTTATTGAATTCTGTGTAGTCGCCGAACAGCCAGAGTTTAGAAGGATCGGGCCGCCGGCGTTGTGCTTGTTGTTCCCGTTCGGCCAGACCGCGCAACCGCCCTGCTTCTTTTTCAATCGCCGCCAGATCTTGATCCATGGCCGCGTGACCGTGGCTCACGGCACCCTGGTCACCATGGGCCGCACCCTTGTAGGCGCCCAGGTTGTCGAAGTACCACATCTCGAAGTAATCGCGCTCAATGGGCGAAACATTGTAGAAGGCCGATGCCTGCCCCTCAAAAAAACCGACCCTCGCACGTGGCCGGATACTGTCCAGCCAGTCGGCGGGATAAGGCGGACGTTCGCCGGCAGCAGGATACAGCAGGTTATCTGAACGTAAATCTTTCAGGACAGCCTCAGCGCTATACAGTTTTTTCCACGCCTGCTTGCGTTCCGCATCCAGTCCGGCCAGTTGTTGCCGCGACCAGTCCGCCGCGTGACAGTCGCTGCACAGGGCTACCCACTGGTCACGTTTGACCTCATTACCGGACGTCAGTGGATTGATTTGCTTGATACCGAATTTCCACAACGACTTGTTGGCCACCTGGTGTTTGCCATCGCCCATGTGACAGTAGGCGCAGGTGGGCCCCTTGTAATTACCCTTGCTTAACGGTTTCGACCAGTCCCATTTCTTACCTTCGTCCAGATACAACCGGCCGTGCGCCGAGGCAAAGTAGGTTTCGCCGTCCGGGTGCGGCGGTCCGCTGTGGCAGGTAATACACGCCTCGGGACGGCGTGCCTCGGCGGCATTGAAACGATGCCGGGTATGACAGGAGTCGCACTTGCTTGCAACCGAATGACATTGTAAACAGGCGGTCACTTCCGCCTTGGGTTTGTCGACAAAATGTTTTGCATCCAGTGCCCGTTCCATGGCCAGCGCATGACTTGGGAAACCGTAACGTTTTTCATCCTCGAACTGGGCGTGCTGCGTCGCATGGCAAGTCCCGCACACGTCGGGGGTTGGCAAATGCAGTGCCTGGTGATTGTTACCGTGACAGGCGGAACAGTAGACCGTGGCTTTTCCATTACCGGGGTTTGCATGACGGCTTGCCTGCCAGTCCTTGACAATACCGGGTGTTACCGCTTCATGACAGCTAACACACTGTTCGCCTTCAAACTCGCCAACCACCGCGTCCGTCGATTGGTAGAAGTCACCCGGGTTCCAGTAGGCGAACACGGCATCCGGCAGCCATTGCCGGGAATACAGCCCGGCACCACCGCCACCCTTGCTCCAGTCCACGTAGAGATATCCGGCGGCCACTGCAACCAGTGCAACCAGCAACGGAATCCAGACATAATAGACACGCTGGCGGCTCATCTCCGATTATGCCACCAACGCACAAAGCCGAGCAGCAGGATACCTGTCACGCCGACCCAGATCAGCCACAGCCAGTCACCGTCACTTCCCTTGCGGGTAGCGGCAATGATCTGCGCGGCGTCTTCAGACAACATCATGTGGTTTTTGGTGTGATGCGCCCAGGCGGGCCGGGCCGACAACAACAACCAGATCAACATCCGGAAACTCATCTTCTTGCTACCGCAAGCTCGGACTCAGGTTGCTTTTCCGGCGGCCTTAACAAAGATCTTATCGATTCCTGTGCAACCCGCGTTAGACGGAAGCTGTCGAGGATGCCGTGCGCCGCCTGCCGTCCGGCGGCAATGGCAGTCACCACCAAATCCGGGCCGTTGGTGTTATCGCCGCCCGCATAAATTTTTGCATTGGAGGTTCTGCCGTTTTCATCCACCCGAATGATGCCCTGTTCGTCGATCTCGACCTCGAAACGCTCCAGCCAGGCAGGTGGCCGTGGAATCTGTCCCACAGCAAGGATAAGCGCGTCACAGTCAATGACTTCCTGCCCACCATCGGGTTTGTCGAAGCGCACACCGCTAACGGTCTCATCGCCCAGTACCTGCGTTGGCACACATTCCATTCGAAACACCACGCCTTCCTCAAGGGCCGCCTGTTTTTCCTTGGGTGTGGCGCGCATGGCCTGTTCGTTTCTTCGATAGGCAAGGGTCACCGAAGCGGCGCCCTGCCGTACGGCGGAACGGACACAGTCTATGGCACTGTCGCCGGCGCCGATCACCAGCACCTGTTTATCCGCCATGGCTGCAGATTCAGTATTTCGATTAACCTGTTGCAGGTAACTCAGTGCATCCGTGACACCTGTCAGTTGCTGGCCGGGCAATTTCAGGTCACGGGAAGTCTGGGTGCCGGTGCCCATAAATATGGCATCGTGGCTGTTCAGCAGTTCCTGCATCAGCGCTCCATCCACCTCCCCGCCCAGCCGGAAATGAACCCCCTGTTGTTCCAGTAACCGATGTCGCCGGTCCAGTAATGCCTTGTCCAGCTTGAAAGGGGGTACACCACTGGCGAGCAGCCCGCCAATGACCGGCTGTTTATCGAATACCGTGACGTCACAGCCCGCCTTGTTCAACTGGTCGGCGCAGGCCAGACCCGCGGGGCCGGCACCAATGATGGCAATAGGCTTGCCGTTACGCCGGATAGCCTGTTGCGGCTGCCAGCCCTGTTTGAATGCGGCATCTGTCAGATAGCGCTCGATGGCGCCGATGGTTACCGCGCCATCCGGTTCTTTGGCCTTGGTACAGGACCCTTCGCACAGCCGATGTTGCGGACACAGGCTGCCACAGACCTCCGGCAGATTGCTGGTGGCATGGCTGATTTGTGCAGCAGTTTCGATGTCGCCGGCGGCCACGGCCTCCAGCCATTCGGGAATGCGGTTGGACAAGGGACAGGCACTGATGCAGCCGGGCACACCGCAGTCAAGGCAGCGTGTCGCCTGTGCCTGGATTTGCGCCAGCGCGGGTAACGCCGCTGTTTCCGTCCAGTCGCCAAGACGTTCCACAGCCGGTCGCTGCTGCGGTTCCTGGCGCAACAGCGGCTCAGGTTGTTTACGCTTTAACAGGTAACTGGCGTTCTGTACCAGTTTGGGTCTGAACAGATTACGCACATCGCGGATTTCCAGTGCATCGGTGGGACAGGCCACCACGCAGCGGGCACAGCCCATGCAGTCCTCGAGCGCGGTTACCCGCCCGGTCTGCTTGCCCTGCTCCCACACCGGGATGCCCATGTCGCATACCTGTTCACAGCGCCGGCAGTCATTGCACTTGTCCTTATCCATTTCGATAGCGTAAAACCCGGCATGGTTAAGCAGTCCGAAGGTGGCGCCATAGGGGCACAGATAACGGCAGTAAAAGCGGTTGCCCACCAGTGGCGCAAGAAAAAATGAACCGAAGTAAGTCAGCACCACCATGAGATAAAATCCACCGACAAAACTCACCGTCCAGGAATTTGGCGGGAACTGGGTCGCCACCATGATGCCGACATAGTAGGCAAAGAAAAACCACTTGCTGTGGCGCAGCCGCCAGGTCCATTTGGAGCGCAGGGTTTTCTTGCGGAAGGGAAAGCCCACGGTCTCGCGGATGCCCACACAGGGACAACCGAAGCCGCAGATAATGCGGCGACCGAACAGGAACACCAGGCCCAGAATCAGAAAAAATGTCAGCGTACCCGGTACGTGCAAAGACGGAAATATCGGCTGCGCCCAGAGGAACCCCACATAGGATTCGTATACCGGATACAGCCAGGGAATCAGCCACCAGAACACGGTAACCATGAATACCAGAATAATGAACCGTTTGCGGGTGTAGGGATTCTGCTCGGCCAGAATGCGCCAGATGCCAAACCCGAGGATGATGGCGTACTCGGTGTAACGATTTAGCCAGATAGGGTTCTCGAACCAGAACAGCCAGGCCTCGTTGAGCCAGCCGAAAAAGGCCAGGCTGAAGGCAGCCATGCTGAGCAACTGCACCGCGACACTGTAGCGACGCGGCATGAGATCCTGCCGGGTACTGGTCGACGTCCGGGGGTTATGAACCTGAACCGGTATTTCCTGCAACATGTGTAGCCCCCCTAAAACACCATTACATGGTCACTTTCTTTCACCCAGCTCGCCAGTGCCTTCATGGATCCGCGTTCGATTCCCGGCAGCATGGCCGACTCGTCAATCTCACAGTCGTTCAATGCCATACCGCAGGCGCGTACTTCGAGTCCGCACTCAATGAGTTCGCTGAGCAACTCCTCAAGATTAACGGCACCCTCCGGCACCTGTTGACTGTGACGCCCAACCTCGACACCATCGTCCAACAGGTGTACATGGACATTCATATCCTCCGCCAGCGCTGCACCGGCAAACCGCAGTGCATGCCAGGCCTTGTTGTTATCCCTGTATGGGGAATTCTGGATTACGATAGTAACGGTCGTCATGGCAGCTCTCAGTTATTCGTTAGTTCCCCATTGGGAACGCTGGTAAGCACTACCCCGAGCACCAGGAGCAGGCGTCTCAGGCGAGCTGACGGAGTATCAGCCCGCTCCTACGGGTTTCGCCGTACCACCAAAAGCAGGCGCTTCAGAAACCTGCCATCACTGCTTCCTTGTCACACTTCCTGATCTCGGCCAGTAATGCCTGCGAGCTGCTTGCCTCGGGGTTGTAAGCCACCACCAGGGCATGCGGATGGTCCTGTTCGTTAAAATGCACCGAGATTACACCCTCCTGTGCCCGTAACCCTTCCTCGATCCGGTCCTTGCAATCGGCTGTGGTATCCGGGTGCAGGTGGAACAAAATGTCAGCAATGCTAATATCGGTATTCATAGCTATCTCCTTAAATTTCAGATTGTCTCTCATCTGCCAACTGCTATACTTATACTTCATGATCTATAATTCAATAGATCTATTGAATATAATATTAGTGGATTATAAAGAGATGTCAAGCAGTAATTTCAAACATGATCTGTTCGTTCAGTTCGCCCGTGTCGGCAAAGCGTTGAGCAATGCTAACCGACTGGTATTACTGGAATATATCGCCCAGGGCGAGCGCAGTGTAGACGCACTCGCCAAGGTGTCCGGACTGACGGTGGCCAACACTTCCCAGCATCTGCAACAGTTGCGTCAGGCCGGTCTGGTGAGTTGCCGCAAACAAGGGCTGAAGGTTTTCTACACGCTGAGCGGCAATGATGTCATCGGTCTGCTTGATGCGCTGCGCGGCGTCGCCGAACGTCATGTGGCGGATGTGGAACGGCTGGTCAATACCTATTTAACGGTGAAAGACGAGCTGGAACCCGTGCCTCGCCGGGAACTCCTGCAGCGCGTAAGAGATGGCCTGGTCACTGTTCTGGATGTGCGGCCGTCGGAGGAATATGCCGCGGGACACGTCCCCGGTGCTGTCAACGTCCCGCTGCCCGAACTCGAACACTATCTGGAAGAACTAAACCCTGAGCAGGAAGTTGTTGCCTACTGCCGGGGACCACACTGTGTGCTGGCCTTTGATGCGGTGGCGAGTTTAAGAGAAAAAGGCCTTAAGGCACGGCGTCTGGAAGACGGCTATCCGGAATGGAAAAGCGCCGGCCTTCCGATCGAGACCGGTTCCACCTGATTCTGGACTTTCCCTGTCCGGGAAACAGAATAAAAACCGTATATATCTCATCTATCTTCCCGTTACGGCTTGTTAGCGTGCTACTGACTTCAAGTAGTTCAGTTATTTATTTGTATTAATAATCATATAATTAGAATGCATATCTATAATTATTCTAATTAATGCAGGATTCAGGTAATTTAACCATGCGCTCAAGAATTAGTTGTCTGGCAGGATTAATTGTCCTGGCCCTTAGTACCCAGGCAACAGGGCAAACGCGTGCTGATGGCAAGACAGCAGACCCTCTGGTATTCGGGTTTCTGCCCATTGTTAGTTCAGAACGTCTGGTACGCCGTTTTTCTCCGCTAACCGAATACCTGTCAGAAAAACTGGGTGTCGAAATCCGTATGGAAACCGCACCCGATTTCAAATCATTTGTTCAGCGTACCGATGAAGGAAAACGATACGATATTCTGTTTACCGCGCCACACCTGTATTATCTGGCAAAGCAAAACAGTGATTACCGGGCAATTGTCCGCGTTGACAGGCCGGGCATGAAAGCGGTGATCGTTACCTCGCTGACAAGCACCATCAAATCCATCGAAGATCTGCGCGGCCGCCGTCTGGCAACCACGGATCCGTTGGCGCTTGCAACAGTGCTGGCGCGTGCACGGCTTGAACAGGCCGGCATCGACCCCGATAACGACCTGACCCTGATAGCCACGCCCAGCCACAACGCATCACTGTTGTCCTGCTATCGCGGCACAACGGATGCCGCAGTACTCATACGTCCGCTGTACCTGCGCGCACGATCAGAAATCCGTGACAATACCCGGATTGTCGCCGAAACCGAGAGCGTCCCGCACATGCCGATTGCCGTGGCGCCCTGGGTGGATGAACACGTTGCCCGGCGGTTGCGTGACATTCTGGTTAACATGTCCGACGATCCGCAAGGGCGCGTCGTGCTCCAGCATCTCGACTGGCCGGGATTCGTCGCTGCGCAGCCGGGCGATTATGATGGCCTGGGTCCGATCGTCGATAAACTGGGTGTTGAATGACATAATGCTGGTCTCCCCGTTCCGCTCATTACGCGTCCGCCTCATTGCCGGGGTGGTTGTCATAGAAATCGTTATGCTTTCGTTGCTGGTCTGGAACAACCTGGGGGTTATTCGTCAGGCGCATGCTGACCGCCTGTTGAATACCGCGGACGGAATGCTTGAGCTGATAGCGGCGACATCCGGCAAATACCTGCTTGAAGTCGATTACGCCTCGCTCGAGGAATACCTGCGCAATATTGCGCATCAGGAAGAACTGTCTTACCTGATGATATTTGACCGGGACGAGCACCCCGTTGTTACCCTGGGAGACACGCCGGATATGCCGTGGCCGGCGACGGATAGCCGCCCACTCGAAGTCAACGATGGCATACTGGATATTGCGCAGAACATCCGTATTGGCGGACAATCCATGGGCCAGGTACGTATGGGGTTTACGCTGGCACAGATGAATCGTTCGATCGATTCGGCGCGTATGCGCAGTATTGCCATCGCCGTTACCGGGATTATTCTGACCATTCTCGCAACCGTCTTCATTGGCGTGCATCTGACGCGCCGTCTTGGCAAGCTGGCGGCCGCTGCACAGCGCGTTGGCGCCGGTGATTACGATGTTGCTGTTCCTGCGGATATCAAAGATGAAGTTGGCACCACCGCTGCTGCATTTAATCAAATGGTGGCCGAGGTCTCGCAACGTACCCGGCATCTTGAGGAATCTCTGGCGCGCGAACGGGTGATCGAAGAGACTTCGATCGATGGCATGATTACCTACGCGGCCAGCGGCCATATACTGTCCGCCAATCCCGCCATGCAACAGCTGTTCGGCTATCAGCAGGACGATTTGCTGGGAAAACCGGCCTCCATGCTACTGGCGGTCGTTTCCGACGGCAAGGACGCCGGCCCGGATTATGCCAGCAGCACCTTCTGGGCACATACCATAGATACGCGTATCGAACTGACCGGCCAGCGCAAAGACGGCAGCTGTTTTCCGCTGGAGTTATCTGTCGGTCGTGTGGATATCAATGACGAACCCCTGTTTGCCGCCACCCTGCACGACATCACGGAACGCAAGCTGGCGGAGCACGAGTGCCACAGCCTGCTGGAGGGCAACCGTTTCCTGATCCATAAATCACTCGCTGTCCAGGAAGAAGAGCGCCGCCATCTTGCCCGCGAGTTACACGATGAACTGGGTCAGTGCATGACAGCCATTCAGGCTGATGCCGAGCTCATTCAGGAGCTGTCGCGTAACAGGGATCAAAAGGTAACAACCAGCGCTGAGGCGATTGTCAGCGTGTCCTCACGCATGTATGACGTCGTACATTCGATGATGCAACGCCTGCGCCCCAGTGTGCTGGATGACCTGGGACTGGTGGCAGCCCTGGAGGAGGAAGTGGGTGCCTGGCAGGCGCGCTTTCCGCATATAGATTGCAGCTTTACCAGCAGCGGTGAACTCATGGGGCTGGGAGAACTTATCAATATCACCCTGTACCGTATTGTTCAGGAGAGCCTGACAAATATTGCCAAGCACGCAAATGCCACACGCGTTACGCTGCAACTGGCCCGGCATGAGGATTCCCTGACCTTAAGTATTGAAGACAACGGCTGTGGGATGGATACTGAAAACCCCGGGCGCGGGCTTGGGCTTATCGGAATGCGCGAACGCGTCGAAGCCCTGAGCGGGTCGTTGTCCGTACAGTCATCACCCGGCGAAGGCGTTATCATCCGCGTCAGCACTCAACTGGAAGCATAAGGTCGATCAGCAGGTATGGAAAATATTCAGGTACTTCTTGTTGATGATCATGAAGTCGTGCGCGCCGGCTACCGGCGCCTGTTCGAAAGCACCGATGACATACAGGTGGTCGCCGAAGCCACCGATGGCGAAAGCGCCTATCAGCTGTATTCGGAGTGTCGGCCCACTGTCGTAGTCATGGACCTGACCATGCCGGGCAGCGGCGGGCTGGACGCCAGCCGACGTATTCTGTCACGCGACCAGAAGGCCCGTATCCTGGTCTTCAGCGTGCATGAAAACGAGGTGTTTCTTAGCCGCGCAGTGGACCTTGGTGTTCTCGGTTACATATCGAAGCGCAATGCTTCACGTGTCATGATCGAAGCCGTGCGCTGTGTGGCCCGTGGTGAAGTATTTATCGGTCAGGAAATGATGCCACACCTGTTGCAGCGCAAGCAGTCAGCCGATGGCGAACGTCTTGCCGGCCTGTCGCCGAGGGAATTCGAGGTGTTCCGCTTGCGAGCCGATGGCAAATCGGTGAATGAAATCGCCGGGCTGTTGAATGTCAGCCCGAAAACCGTCGGTCACCACCACACCAGTGTGAAACAGAAACTGGGCGCGGCCAATTCCGCAGAGCTGACCCGGCTGGCCATTAGACTCGGCATAATCACCCCCTGATCCTGTGATCGCCCCCTGATCCCATGTAGGAGCGGTCTCCTGACCGCGACAGCAGGCCCCAACCATCGCGCCGAAGGGCGGCGCTCCTACAGGCCCCAATGACCCCGTGTAGGAGCGGTCTCCTGACCGCGACAGCAGGCCCCAACCATCGCGCCGAAGG
>ENA-ORDP01001430-ORDP01001430.1-marine-sediment-metagenome-genome-assembly--contig:-NODE-1430-length-13092-cov-14.217458_pt1 | contig 13092 bp, 10 predicted proteins | sample MGYA00248627_ERZ508539 | MGnify/ENA primary metagenome ERZ508539 (study PRJEB26208, sample SAMN05571518) | marine sediment metagenome | biome: deep sea; feature: Hydrothermal vent; material...
CCGCGGCCATGCCCGCGTCAAGCAGGAATTCACTAACGTTTTTATGGGCCGCCATCGCCGCGCGTTGCAGGGTTTCTTTCGCACCCAGGGTCGTGCGAATATCGATACGCTCTGATTTTGCTTCGGCGACGGCCATAATAAATCTCCTTATTCGCAACCAGTATAGTATCCGGACGTTGTCCGGACAAGAGTATTGTCAAGAATTGATTGGCCACATATAGTCGCCGCTAGCTTGGCCGCCGACCCCGACCACGAAGACCATGACGACATGATCGACTGGCGCGACCCGGACTTCGACCTCAATACCGTCGATGAAGCCGCCATTGGCAAGGCGCTTGCGAAACTTGCAAAATCCAGGCGCCGGAAAAATAGGAAATAAAATCCGTAGCCGTTGGAATACGCTTACCTATTTCCTCGCTCTTTTCCGCTTTCTCCACTTTGCCAATCATCGGATCAAACTTTTCCTTGCCTGTCGATATTATGGTGAAATCAATTCGATTTTTGGAAAATAGGTTTCATATCGACTTGCATCCCTTGTCAAAAGACGAAAGCCGGCGACGGCTGCATGGGCGCCAATATAAAAATCGGGAAGGGGCGATATTCGCGCTCCGCCTCGTTTTCGATACGCCAAAAAACATTTTCCCGCCAGGAAGGCCGCTTCATAGGGAAGAACGTCGCGGCGGAACATGGATACCGGCAGTACATCTTCAAGTTCTTCGATACGCTCAAACCCGATGGACACCTCGGCATAGACAAGAGGATTAATGACCAAAACAGATTCATCGGCGGATCGCGCCAGCGCATTTGATGACCAGTCCTCCCATACGGGGTCGTCGGTGGCGACATCAAGAATGACGTTACTATCGACAAGGACCGGCCTCATGCTTCACGGGTGTGGGCCATGATGGCGTCGGTCGACATTCTTACGGTAGCACTGCCGCGAAGCCGTTGAACCGTTTCCGCCCCACGGCCACTACCTTTCTCCGACGGCACATGAACAATTCGAACCTCGTTTCCGTCAAACATGAAATCCACCTCGGTATGTGGTAGCAGACCGGCCTTCTCTCTGATCCGGGCGGGAATTGTCACCTGGCCCTTCGATGTGATACGCAAATCACCCTCCGTTAATTCTTACTCTTACTTGTAATAATAAGATATTTCGTATCCGCGGGCAAGAAACCACTGGAGGAAAAAACACCATCAAATATCCTGCCGAAGCCGAAAAGCTGATAGCCGGCTTCAAAGTCGGCGAGGATGCCGATAGACCTTGCCGGAAAGTACGGTTTTTTAGCCGAGGCCGGCGTCGGCCAGCCGTTCGAGAAACCGTCCCTTCTTCCCGTGCCGGGAACGGATGGCGTCGAGACGGCGCGCGAATTCCTCCTTCTCCCCGTTCCCTTGGGCGATTTCGCGCAGGTCGGTCAGCAGCGCCGTAGCCTTGCCGTAACCGGCGGCGTTGCGAAGCGAGATTGAGTCTTCCACCTCCCGCCAAACGTCTTCTTCGCGTTCGGCCAAGGCAGCGAGACGCCGCGCTCTGGCCTTGGCCCGCTCCTCCTCCCGGCGCCGGCGCTCGTCGGTCGCCTTTTCACTGGCTATCCGCCGGCGTTCCTCCGCGAGGCGGCGCGCCGAGGCGCGAAGTTCGGCGACCGTGCGGAGGCTACTGCCGGCGGGCGTCGGAAAGCCGATCGCCTGCCGGCAGCGGCGGCGGAACTTGGCGCCCAGGTGGGGGTCGTCACCCTCATGCAGGCTCAATAGAAGGACAACCTTCTCGTCCTCGGGGAGAGAGGAACGGACGAAGGACTCGACGGCGACCGGCGGGGGATCGGCGGGCCGCGCCGCCGCGCCGTCATCGGCGGCGGCGTTCACAAGGTCCCGGTCGATACCGAAGAAATCGGCGAACGCCCCAAGCGAGGCCGACAAGGGGGCAATGCCGGGCAGCGGCTCGACGGCGCTGTCGCGCACATGGCCGATCTCGACCGCCATCAACCAGACAAGGTAGAAGACGCGCAGATCGCCGTTCAGCACGTCGGAGCGCAATGGGGCCAGCGCCGCGAGCCACCCACTGCCGTCGTCCCACTCCTCGAATTCAGCCTCGTCGATGAAGAAATCGGCGATCAGGTTGTCTCCGGCGACACGGATCGCCGCCACGTCGTCGTCGACAAGGAAACGCTCCAGATCGCCGGCGTCCACCAGTTGCTTCGGCAGGCGCATCGAGAAACAGCGCGCCCCCCAGTTGGCGAGGTACAGAAAGAGATCGAAATAGCGCTCCATCAGCCGGGCGGGATCGCCCTTGAAATCCCCCCATTCGTAGTGATTGACGAAACTGGTCGCGGTGATGCGGGCGCGGGTCGAAAGGTTGCGCAATTCCCGCCTCTCCACCTCGCCGAGCGGCCGGTCCACGGCCTGGAACTCGTAGTATTGATACTCGCTCACGGCGCCCTCCGCCAGCCGGTTCAGGGATGCTTCGCGGCCGCGTTTTCATCCATTCTTTCCCGCCATTCCATGACGCTTAAATGGGGTGAAAGTGCATGTCGTTCTCGATTGTCGTCAAGGCTTCGGCCAGGGAAACGCCCCGGTAGAGGCGGAACCACCGCTCAGTATGCCGAAAGTAGGAAAGATCGAAACGATCCGGACCGACGTATTCCAAACGGGCGAACGGCGCATCGAACTCCGGCTCGATGGCATCGGGGCTGTCTGAGCGAAAACGCTGCATGAAGCGGTACTTGCCGCCGCGCCACTTTCCGAAGATGTCAACCGGGTAGTTGAATTGGGTGGGGGTGATCTTGGGAAGGAAGCGCGGCTTCAGAATGTCGGCGATGAATTTTTCGCAGGCGCCCACAATGGCCTCCTTCTCACCGTCCGACGGCTTCCCGCCAACATAAATCCAGCGCTTTTTGTTCATGTTTGCACTCGCATCAGGAAGCGGAGAAAGCAAATATTACCCCACATTAACTCCATAACGAAGCGAAGGGCGCGGAAAAAAGTCTGTTTCCAAAGGAGATTACGTTTTCTCCATCATGGAGAACGATACCAAGCTTGAAACCTTCACCGGCGGCGTTGCGCAATTTCTCCAGCCCCCGGAAATCACCTTTGCTCACCGTGGCGGCGGCCTTTACTTCAATGCCGATGATTTCTCCGACGTCGTTTTCCAGCACCATGTCGACTTCGTCCTTGTCCTTGTCCCGGTAGTGGTGGAACGAGATGTCACCCTCGAACCAGGAAGCTTGTTTGACCAGTTCGGAATGGACGAAGCTTTCAAGCAGCGGTCCCGCCAGGGTTCGATCCTTTTGCAGCCGCTCCAGTGTCAGGGAGCGAACGGCCGCCATGAGCCCGCTGTCCAGAAGGTGAAGTTTCGGCGCCTTCACCAGCCGTTTCAGTTCGTTGCGATGCCATGCGCGCAACCGTCTGATAAGGAAAACCTGTTCCAGAATGCCGATGTAACGTTGCACCGTCTTATGATCGAGTCCGACCTTGCCCCCGATCTCCGCCGTATTCAGGAGTTGCGCGGAATAATGAGCCAGAACCTTCAATAGATCGGGTATCTCTGTCAGTTTATGGACAGTGGCGATCTCGCGCACATCGCGTTTAAGGATCGCCTCGACGTATGAGCGATACCATTGCCGCCTTCTGTTCGGGTCTTTTTTCTTAAGCGCCTCGGGGTATCCACCGCCAAGGGCAACGCCAAGCAGATCATCGCCGATCAGGTTCTCCACGGGGTTGGGGACTTCTCCTTGGAAGGCCGAGCCGAGGAAGGCGGGATTATTCCCAATGATTTCGCTCCGCGAGAACGGATGAAGCTCCATGACTTCCATTCTCCCCGCCAGCGATTCGGACGCCGTGGAAATTGTCAGAATGTTCGCCGACCCCGTGAGGATGAAACGCCCGGGCCGCGTATCTTCATCGACCGACTTCTTGATAGCATGGAGAAGCTGCGGGGCTCGCTGAATCTCGTCGATGACGGCCCTGTCCAATCCCCGGATGAACCCTATCGGGTCGTAGCGGGCGGCGGCGAGAACATTTTCATCGTCCAGCGTAAAGTAGGCAGTCCCGCTGTCGATCAGCATTTTAGCCAATGTCGTCTTGCCGGACTGGCGCGGACCGCCGATCATCACGACCCGCGTGTCCGCCAACGTATTGCGGATGCGTCGTTCAATGAGACGTGGGATGATCATGGTTGGGAAACGACCTTCGTCCATTTGGGTATATTATGCCGTCCGTTTGGGAAAATATCAACGTCCAGCTGGGACCGCATAGCGACTGGTTGCTTTGTGGCTTAATTTATTCCGGCGATCCATTTCCGGATTTCGCGCCGCGGGGCAATCAATTTGTCGTCACGCTCCGGCGGAACTTGGTTGACAGATGAGGCCCTATACGAGTGCAGTCCCCTTTCCGTCCTTGCCTCTCATGATGACGAAGATGATAGGACCGTCGCCGTCGGCTTTCCTTTGAGGCCGTCTTCGACAAGACCGGCGAGCAGATCGGCAAAGGGGGCGATGTTTTGCCGAACGCTCGCCTCTTCCAGAGCCGGCATATAGCGATCCCTCAATTCGAGCGGCACGACCGTCCATGGATACCCTCCGGAAGCGAGCATGACATTCATTAGAAAACGGCCCATACGGCCATTTCCATCTATATAGGGATGGATGTAGACGAATACGAAATGCCCTAGAACGGCGCGTACGGCAGGCTCCGTCTCCTCGCTCAGCAATTCGAAAAACGCGGGCATGGCATCGCGCACGGCCTCACGATTTGGGGGCACGTGCATCGAGTTGCTAATATAGACCTGATCGCTACGGTAGCCCGCAAGATCGGCGGGTTTTAACAGTCCGGCGGCGACGGATGGCGCAAACATCTCGCGATACCAAATGCCGTGATCCTCATCGGCCACGGTTCCCGGGTTTCCTCCTTTAAGCACCTTGCCGACGCTTTCGCGTACGGCCCGGTAAGCCTGCCAGTAACCACGCGCGGCAAGGACGTTACGCTGTTCGCGATCCCGCGCGATTGCATCCGGGTTCCAATCACCCGTTCTCACACGTTCAATCAGTTCGGGGCTGACGCGATAGCCTTCGATCGAGAGCGAATGGTAAGCGTCTGTGACATAGGCCTCCTCAACTCGCTTGAGGTACGCGGCGGTGTCGTCGGGGCGTCCGGGCGCATCGGGGAACCGCTCGATGACCGCTTCCCGCAATTCCCGCCATATCAGGTGAATAAGATTGACATGCGTGGAGATGGAGCGGGCCGGCAGGACGAACCGGGGTTTCGTCTCGAACGGATCGGCTTCGCGGACGTCGTAATCAGCGGCGCGCATGGTCTTGACGATGTCGTCGGCGACGCGGTCACGACCGATATTCCGAAACGACCCCGCGAGCCGGCCTGCAATGACGCTGTGCCCGCCTTCCAAGAGCCGGGCAAGCAGGTCGGATGGGTCGCGCACCAGGGAAAGTGCTGCGCGCGCATCGGTCGAGTTATACGTGAAAAAGCCGGGCGAACTGGCGATGAGCGCCGCCGAGAGGGAAAACAGGCGCATTCCATCAATCTCCACGATGTCGTTTTCGTCGGGCATGGAAGCGCGCACATCGAATATGGACGTCTCATAAGGGAGCGCCGTCGCCTTGTTTCCCCCCTTGGGGGTCCGGACGAGAAGCTGTCGCGGCACGGCGCGATTTCCGGCATGCAAGGAAAGCGACTGCTCGGGAGATAGGCACCAGTTGGCGGCGAAGCGTCGGTGAAGATAAGCCGCGCAAAACCCCCAGAACGAGGAATACCAGGCGGTGCTCTCACCGGCGGCCTCGTTGGGCCTCGAAGGGATGTACCATCCCTTCATCACCTTTCGCAGAAAACCGTTTTTCAGTAAGCGTTGACGATGAACGCGCGAAAGGTCGGCTGCCCGTATGGCTAGGACGCCTCGATCCTGAAGCCCCTTTAGAACCTCGAGTGACTGAGCAAGCTTTTGCGACGGCGTGGCCATGGCTCTTGTCGTGTTACCAGGTTATCGTGCTGTATATTTTTTAGGTTATTAAGGTGTGTCATATTTAGGTCAATATGTCGAGCGAAAATTAGGTTATCATGGAAGCCGTAGCAAATCGGCATTAGAAGCATCTTTATCCGTGCCGCGAAGAAACGACTGGCCGGCTCAACGCCGGCGGCTTGAGCGTGGCGGCGTAAAGCGGCAAAATGCACATCGGACGAGCACCGCCCAACGAGACTGTCACTCAGAGGGACGGGTATTCTGAGCATAATGGGCCAGCAGCCGCTTTTGGATTTCTGTCGAGGTGCGAAGTATCTCGACGGGGATTTTCCATTTTTTGTTGCTCGTAAGAAGCTCCGCCAACCTTGCCGCCTCGTTCGGATCGAGGGGAAAGACGCAGTAGTCTATGTTGTCCCAGTCCAAAACCTTAACGATGGGCCGAGGTTGTCCGGTTTCGTCGAACAGAAACCGCGAAACAGCTTCGGAGCCCAGAACCAACTTCACAGGCGCCATGTTGTACGCGTGGGCGAAGGCCTGGTGACCACTTAAATGGTCCAAGAGAAGGAGGGACCGACTTTCAACATGCTTTAAGTCTCTAATCAAGGCCAATAGTGCCTTGCGGGTTGGAGCACGTTCCTCCGGAGACGCCCACCGAAGAAGGGCCGCAAATTTTACAGCCAATCCTGGTCGAAAAATCTCAAGCTTGTCCAAAATGGTATTCATGGCAATCGGTTCCGCCGCCATGGAGTGGATGGCCTGGTGATCCGGGTCCCCGATATCCGTCCAAGTCCACAGGCGATCGAGAATGAATGGAAGGCACTCCCAAAGCTCTCCACCTTTCGTTGCTTCCGCTACGACCGGCAGGTCCACCGTGCGGCAGGCGTCGAACAGCTCACACACCTTACTAACGCGAGCCTCTTGATTGGGGAAGTCGCCGAAAGTCGGGGCCAGTAACTCGGTCGCCGCTTCAGGGCTCTCCAAGACGACCAATGCCAGGATAGCCGCTCCCTCCGTGGGCATGGCAAGAGCCGTTTTTCTTATGAATGCGCGAAACCGACGGGGGGATTGCATGGACAAGACCAGCAGGGCTGAAGGGCTCGTTTCTGACCTCTGCCGGAGATAGGCTGTGGCCGTGGCGCCTGGATTTCTCAACGCCAGAACGATGGCCGCCATCAGCGGTCGATGCGCATACCCCGGCGCCCAATCTTCCGGTTTATCAATATTCCTCAGCATGGAACGATCGATCCTCTTGGCGAGTGGCGGCAACCACTGGACCATGTTAAAGATATCGAATGGGGAATTCGTGCGAAGTGCCTTTGCCAGGACGGCGTCGGGTATGCGCCGATTATTGACCCGCAGGCTTTCAATAGTCACCAACATGTATTCGTCACTGAAAATAAAGTCAGCACCCGGGTGGCAATATACTGAGGCAAACTCGCTCGCAGTAACGTCGGAATGGGCTGCGAACAATGGAACCCAGAGCTCGTCAACATTGTATCGACTAAATGCCTTCATGAAGGCGGCCCACGCCGATGGGGTTCCTATTCGACAAAGTAGGGACATCATCCGATCGTTCAAATTTCTGCTTTCCCAATGATCGCTGAAAAACCGCGAGATAACATCAGGCCCCTCCAGATACGCGAACGACGTCAGGGCTTCCAGGGTCCCCCCCTCCGTGGCCGCATTGTCGAAGACAAGGCGCGCCAACGCGGGATCACCCTTATTTCTGGCCAAGATGGCGAGAGCCTCCTCGGCCAAGCAGGGCTCCTCGCTCAGCATCAACGAAGAACCGGAGACGCTTGGAGGCCAGATACCAAGAGCGCCGAGGAGTTGTAGGCAGTCGTCCCGCCTTTCCTCCAAAACGATCTTGAGCGAAGGGGGCAAACCGGTGGGCTCGGATTTGGCGATATTAGAGATGTCGGAAGTCGCGTCATCCCACGCTCGAACCGCCGAACGCCTCCATCGTTCAACGCCGTCGTCATACCAAAACAGTTTCGACAAGGTTTCCGGTTCTCCGGTAGCCCCGAGCGGCAGACCGATTGTGCTAGCCCACCGACCGCAGTAGGCATCGACAAGGCGGCTAATGGTCTCTCTTCGATCTTCATTGAGAAAATCAGTCGCGCCCACATATGTCCGATAGCCGATGAGTTCAAACCCGGAACTGACGCAAACCAGCTTCCGCGCCAGCACCTCTCTCTTGGGGCCGAGTGCGAAGACCACCGCCTTGTTGGCGTCGTAGGCATTGGCCAGAACGGAATCCTTGTTGAAATCATCGAGACTCAGGCAGGTATCGAAATAGTTGCCCATCAAGAAAACGTGGAAAGGGTCCGGGGAAACACAGATCGTGATCGACGTGGTCTCGACAATCGCTTCAATGGATTGCGGCTTGAGCCAAGCGTCCAGTTCAATTGGCCGTGACGATGCCTTTGAAATCCACCTTTGGTTCAGGAGGAGGTGGCGCCGATACCCACCCCCGGTCGCGCTCCAGGCGTTCAGGATATCCGCTAAATATACGATGGTTTCTTTGTCCAGGCCGGCAACCCACGATGCGACGGCGATCATTTCCTCGTCGGACAAATGCTCGGGGGGTGGAATATCTATTCGGGCGTTCCAGGTTCGCCGCCCCTCCCGATAGGCCACATGTTTCAATGCTTCAAGGGCAACATGGGCGCACACCTCTTCCGCTTGCCTCTCTATGCGCCTCATTTCTTTCCGCCTTGTTCCTTTGGAGGTTCGGTTTTCGAGTAGGTTCAACCGCGAGGCCATTCGGTCGTCCAGTTTCCCGGCATCACGCTGTGTGCCGAGGTACTCCAACTCTCGGGCTTCATTTTCCTCCGCCGCAATCAGCCCCCTCAGGGACTTGGGTAACGAAGGTCGCTGGCCGCAGATTCTCTGATAATAAAGCAGTCTGGCCAGACAACCCCTCGCTTTGTCCGAAAGGTCGGCGGGAACATCCCAGGGGATCGACTCAGTCGGAGGATCCGCCCATTTGGATAGGGCATCGTTCAACGAAGAGCCCACACGTTCGAGGATCATCAGATGGTTGAGGCAGTTCCATGCCCACATGTTTAGGGTTTTTTTAGTAATCGTCCTGTTCAGGGAAGATAACCAAACGGCAAGGGTCTCAACGATGTCGGTGCTTCCTCGCCGGATCAACTTGTCCACGAAATCGTGCAGATCAAGGTCTCCCGACGCCACGCCCGCTCCCTCTAAGACGGCAACGAGATGACGAATGGACTTCGGCGATAGCCCCTTCCTGGCCAATTGGCCCGCCCTATACCCCAGCTGAATCGAAGCCCATTGGATATCCCCAACCTCTACCTTCGCCGCCAAAAACAGCCGTAAGGCCGGGATATCGATCTTGGTAACGTCCTCAAATGCGTCCATGGCTGCGAGCACCTTCTCGTAACCTGGTTTGTTACATTCATCGACCAAGGTCTGGAACAAGGGGACCTTGTTTTTGATCTCCCCCGGGGCGATGAGGCATTGGGGCACGAGGGTGATTGCCCCGTCGGTGCAGCAAAGAGCCGCCGCAGCCGCGACGAGCGTCGGAGGTGGAAATCTCGTCTTGAGCGTATTCTCACAAGCGGCAATCAGGTTCCAGGAAAATATATCACGGAGTCTCTTGGGGACCGTCACCCCCCATCTCTCCAATTGTTCCGGTGGCAGGTGCGCTAATATGCTCCTGATGAATTTAGCCGTCTCAGCAGCTGGCGGGGTGCTCCTGCGATGTTGTAAGGCTTGAAGCCGATCAATGGTATCCATTAGCGCCGATCGTTCGTTCTGTTCGGAATGGCTGAATCCTGACGATCGTAACGATTCGTAAAACCGCTGACCGGCGGGAGGTCCTGCGATCCAGGTTACCAACCACTCGAACCACTGCCATAGTGATACGTCTAATTCGGGGATGTATGGACCTGCCAAGGCGCTGCCTACAGCATCCTTAGTAGGCGCGAGAACATATGGAGCATTGGGCATGGGCTGGCCGCTCTCCCACGCACGGACCGTATCCCAAAGATGCTCCAGCCTATCGGAAAGTAGGGCGACCTCGTTTTGCCATAGAAAATGTTTATGGTGGTTCTCGGTCATCCTCCGCCGCGCTTTCGCATAATCTTGGAGGATCTTGCGCCATTTCTGCAGCGCTCGTCCGCGGGCAGCTAGTTCACTGCTATTAAGGGCAGTAATTTGTTCTGGAGAAAAACCCAGTTCGATGGGAGTCGGCGCATCGCGTGAGGATGGCGACACATGGAGATTCTTGAGACAGTTGATTAGTTTGTCGAAATCCGGGGAGCCGCCGACGAGGTAGATTCCGTTTTCCGAGGAATAAATTCGGCCCGTGAGTTGGCGTGCCACGCCCCTCGCTCTGCGGGCAATCTCCTCGTCACTGGGTTGTATCCTGCGTTTGGCCATTTGCAAGTAGCCTATTGGCGCCAGAGTGGCGAATCAAGGGCGTCCCGGAGTTCAGACGAATCGGAGCCGATACAACTCGTTCCGCTTCCGTGCCCCCCAAATCAACGGCAAGCGTGGGCCGAAAGTCAGTCCTGATCGGGGTCTGCTCGTCTTGTTGGACAGTTGAGGTGAAGAGCCTCGACGCCTAAACCATCGGCCCGGTCACCATCGGGAGTTCAATCGTCTTTGATTTGGTTCTCGTCGGCGTCGGTTCGACACCTGTGCTTGGACTTGCGCCGATAGACTTTGCCGGAAGGTACGGTTTTCGGTCGCAGTCTGCGGACGACTGCGGCTATTGGATTGCGACGTTTTGGCTTCCGGAGTTTGCTCTTGACCATATCCGAATTCGATCACAGGGGTGTCGGAACGGCAATCCCTCTTGATTCAGTTCGAAAGATGGAAACAAAGCGCGCCGGACCCCAATGGACTGTTATGAGAACCGGTAGCCGCAATGTTTGCAGCGCCTTGCACGGCATTTGACTAACTCGTCGCACTCCGGGCACACTTTCGTCCGCTGGGACATCACCTCGTGGTCGTTCTCCGAACAAGCAGTGAAAGCAGCGACAAATTCACGCGCGTCCGTTTTGCTTACGTCCGAGAACCGCAGATCATCTCCTTTCTTCATGATCAACACTACAGTAGATTTGAAGACACCATCGTCGATCCAAATGGCCTTTACGAGGTCAAATGGTAGCGCTTGGTAACGCCACGAGAACAGGCCGCTTTTCTCCAAAATTGCTAGTCGTTGATCGGTAATACAGCATCGATATGTTTCTGAACTTAAGATAGGTTCGCCCCGTATCGTCGCAAGAATAGACTCTTTAGAAGGAAGGTATTTCTGAAAATGCTCATCTATTATTCTATAGACCGCCATCACGTTTCTCCTTCGTACCTTTGAGCTACTCCCCATTCATTGCTTCGACTTGCGCCGATAGACCTTGCCGGAGGGTACGGTTTTCGGTCGCAGTCCGCGGACGACCGCAGCGATCGGGCTGCGACGTTTCGGCTTCCGGGATGGGCGCTTGGCCATCGTTCCTCTCGGATTTTGATCATTGCCTGCAAATTTCCCAGTCCAACAATGGCCCATCTAACCTGAGATGTGACATAGTATGTTAAGGATGCCACGAAACCTCGACCCAGTACATTGAGAAAACCGGGATGCACTTCCGTACTGAAAGGCTGTTCCTTCGTCCCTTTGAATTGGATGACGCGCCCAAAGTTCAGGAACTGGCTGGCGATTGGGAGGTCGCGAAAATGACGTCAAATATCCCCCATCCTTATCATGATGGACTTGCCGAGAAGTGGATAGCTGACGGATTCCGAAAAAGAAAATTGGGAAGCGCTTATTCATGGGCTATTGTTCGTGAGAAAGTCATTGGGTGTGTCAGTGCTCTGGACATCAATGGCGTTCAGGCTGAATTAGGATATTGGCTGGGGCGTTCCTTTTGGGGACAAGGACATGCGACCGAAGCAGCCGCGGAAGTCATATCATTTGGTTTTCAATCTCTCTATCTGACTCATTTTATCGCACAATGCCTTGTTGAGAACCATGCCTCTGCTCGCGTTCTAGAGAAACTTGGCTTCCATTTCTTAAGGATCGAAGAAAGAGATCGCTCAACTCGTGGAGCCACGAAAGAAGTTCTTACTTTCAATCTACTGCGAAAAGATTGGCTACACTGATTTTGCTCTCAAGTCCGAAGCGACAACTCACCAGGATATATATTCGATGGTCTCACTGACAGACCTATGCATCGACAAGGGACAGGTCCCCGCCAAGAAAGCGTTCTGTCAAATGAGCAGAAATGCGCAAGGATCTGGCGTATGGCCGGAAAGCACTGCTTCGATAAGGCCTACCATACCAGCGTAATGACCCCTTTTTTCCAATCCTCGACATTTTCCGGAGTTGCTGGTTTGTTCCCGTCGATGAGATCGAAGCGGATTTTCATATGGAATATCTTTTCGCAGAATTTTTTATGGTAAACGAACGTTCTCTTTAGCTGCTGCTTTCTGTGAATCTTCATGTATTCCTCTCTGCGATCCTCATCCGGCTTTTCCTTTTTCTTAATTTCCGACTCACAGAGTTCAGATATTTCCTGTTTAGATAGCGCCTGATACGAATACTCGATCAGGGCCTTCTCCAACGGCCCCACGTCTTTGCAGTTAATTGTGAATGGTGATAAAGATTCCGTAACGAGGGGTGTATCACGTTCTATATCGTTGATGATTTCGTCAATCTCACTTCCATTGGCCGGAACACGCCTGTCATAGGCATCGGCTGCAAGGAAAAATCCAACGATGCAGCAAACAAATTCGTCAGCTTTCAACTCAATGAATTCCTCCTTGCCAAGCGTCGATACGATCCAGCTAAGACATGATTGAAGGTCGAACGATTGGGCCGAAGGCGGCGCGTCCCGGCCAGCCGTATCTTGATTGACCTCGGTTGGTTTGGCGCTACCGAAGGCGCATCCGTAGACGACATGGGCGAGGACCTGTTGAATACGGTTCCAATGGGCATCCAGCGCCGACTCCTCGCTATACCGTGAATTCGACGGTCGAGGGGGTTGAAAAAACGGTACATATTCGATTGGTCCAATGGGGTCGAAGTCCAATGTGCGAGGCCCCGCCGTAACGATCGCGCCGTGGTAACGCCGCACCGCCTCATGAAGAACCTCGTTTCG
>ENA-ORDP01001431-ORDP01001431.1-marine-sediment-metagenome-genome-assembly--contig:-NODE-1431-length-13089-cov-4.207534_pt1 | contig 13089 bp, 13 predicted proteins | sample MGYA00248627_ERZ508539 | MGnify/ENA primary metagenome ERZ508539 (study PRJEB26208, sample SAMN05571518) | marine sediment metagenome | biome: deep sea; feature: Hydrothermal vent; material...
TCCCTCGCTACGACCGCCATGGATGGCGCAAGTACCGTGAATGGCACAAGTACCGGTTTTGCAGGAGCAACAAACCGGTCGGCTCCTATTCTCGGACAGTCTCCAAGGTATGATCTGGCGTAACAGCACGGCACAGAGGCAGCGTCGATTCTACCGAGCGCTACAGGACATGGCGTTGCCGGTAGACTATTCAGCCCTGTTATCATCATTTTATCTTCCATTTGCCACCTGGCTACAGGTGGCCAGAGAGCAACAATCAGAACCATTGGTGGTCGGGATCTGTGGTGCACAAGGCAGTGGTAAAAGTACGATTGCTCATCTGGCAGCACAGATTATCGAAGAAAATCATGGACTGCGCACGTTGGTCTTGTCACTAGATGATTTCTATTTAACCAAAAGGCGACGGCTACAGCTCGCTGCCGCCGTGCATCCTTTATTTCGGGCGCGTGGGGTACCCGGCACCCATGATATCCGTTTGGGAATGGCGACAATACGCCGTGTGCTAACCCAGAGGCCTGAATCGTTTGCAAGCTTGCCACTATTCGATAAAGCCCGGGATGATCGCCGTGCTGTCAACCACTGGCCCAGCTTTCAGGGCCGACCCGATATTGTGCTATTTGAAGGCTGGTGTGTTGGAGCATGTCCGCAACCTGAAGAGCAACTGCAACCAGCACTGAATACGCTTGAGAAAGAAGATGATACGCAGTGCATCTGGAGACTGGCCGTTAACCAGCAACTGGCGGGGCCCTACAGGCAATGGTTTGCAATGCTGAACAAACTGGTACTGTTGCAGATACCAGATTTTTCATGGGTACAGGTTTGGCGGGGCCTGCAAGAAGAAAAGCTATTGTCGGCAAGGCCACAACGAGCAGGGCATAGCAAATTTGATGCGTACAAACTGCAACGATTCATCATGCACTATGAGCGTTTGACCCGGTATATTCTACAGGAAATGCCGCAGCGTGCTGACCTGGTGATTCCAATCGATCCGGCACATAACCCACATTGGCCTGGAGAATAATTGTGGAAACAGTAAATTAATCTACCCCAAACCTGGCGCCCCAAACCTGGCTGGGAACACAACTTCATCGAATCTTAATCTTGCCGAGAGTATGCTGCCGCCCCCTTTGTCGAAAAATTCTTGAATTTGCACTGGAGACACCGTATGCGCTTGTTGTATGTAGAGGACGACCCGAGATTGGCCCGTAATGTAAAGCGGGGCCTTGAGGAAGAGGGCTTTGCTGTAGATATCTCGGTCGATGGCCAGGATGGGCTTTTCATGGCATTAAATTGCCCTTACGATGTGGTGATTCTGGATCGTATGTTGCCCAAGATGGAAGGGTTGGAAGTGCTTGCGACAATGCGAAAAAAGGGTAACAAAACGCCAGTACTAATTTTGACTGCACTGGGTGAAACAGATGAAAAAATCTCCGGGCTCGACACCGGAGCTGATGATTATCTGGGCAAACCCTTTGCTTTCGATGAGCTGCTGGCACGACTGCGAGCGCTCATCCGACGCAGCGCCGGGCACAGCAGCAATACCCTGCAATTGGGTGATATCAAACTGGATGTACGTCGTCATGAAGTGACGTACAAGGAACAAGCCCTGATCTTCACAGCAACGGAATTTTCTTTGTTGGAATATCTTTTTTTGCACCCCGAGCAAGTAATTTCCAGAATTAGGTTGACCGAACATATTTTTGACGATGACTTTGATCGCGATAGCAATCTGATTGAAGTACATATCCACAACTTGCGTAAAAAACTCAAAAATTGTGGTTGCAGGCCGCTGATCCATACGGTGCGCGGTGTGGGTTATGTGGCCAGTGATAAACGATGAAATCATTACGAAAAAAAATCTTTATTGGTATTTTCACCGGAATGATTGTTGTCATTGTACTGGCTATAGTCACGGTCTATCTGGAGGTGACCTCCGGAGCCAGAGCTCGACTTATAGAAACCCTACACACCCAGGCGGAGGTCTTCTCCTCTGTCACCGTCTTGCAGAAAGATGGCTCAATATCTTTACCCATTACCGGGGAAATGGCTGCTGAGTTTTACGATACCTCCAAAGATGATCACTTGTTCGAATACCGCGATGCTAACGGTAAGACTATCCTCGCATCGCCATCCATGAAGGGTTTTCGAATGCCGGTGCCTGCTACGGATAATGTCATTGACGCCATTACCCCACGCAGTAAACAGCCCATGTTGGTCTATCGTTTCCCTTTCCACCTGAAAAGCCCCGTAACGGGAGAAATGGAGAAATTTACCCTCTATATTGCCGATATCTACAAACCGGTATTGGATGTCAAGGACCACTTTGTGGAAACCCTGGGTGTTGCTGTTCCGGCAGCACTCATACTGTCGCTCCTGCTGGCCTGGCTGATCAGTCATTTGACAATACGTTCGATTTCACAGTTTGCCCGTAAGGTCAAGGAGCTGGATAGTTACAATTTACCGGACCCCCTGACACTCGATACTCTGGATTACGAACTTTTGCCGCTGGGCCGGGCGATTAACCACTACCTCGAGAAACTGCGCGAGCGCATGGTTCGTGAAAAACGTCTCCTCGCCGATACCTCACATGAATTACGTACTCCACTGGCCATTATGCGTTCTGAAATCGACCTGTTACTGCGCCGCAAAAGGACGAGTGAAGAATTACTTGATGGATTGCAGGAGCTCAACATAGAACTCGATGAAATTCAGCAACTGACCGAAAATCTGCTGGCCTTATATCGTATTGAATCGAATCAGAGCCAGTTATTAAAAGAGCAGGTGGAAATCGACCGTGAAGTCGCGGAAGTGGTCAACAGAATGCGCCCAATACTGGAGGCCGCCGGAAATTCTGTAACGATTGATGGGGGCAGACTGTTGGCCCATACCCATGGGAGTACGATACGGCACATCCTCACACAATTGCTCGAGAATGCCAAAAAATATGCAGTCGGCGCACAAATCCAGATTTCCTGGATCAAGCGCAATGGCAAAACCGAGATTCGCGTCGACGACGCGGGACCCGGTATACCACCAACCGACCAGGAAAAAGTCTTTGATCGTCTATACCGATTGGATCGGGATCGCCACCGCCTCACTCCAGGCAGTGGGCTGGGCCTGGCGCTGGTGAAACTCTACGCCACCAGTATCCATGCCGTGGTATCTTGCAGCACCTCACCACTGGGTGGCGCCCGCTTCACCATTGTTATCAATGATAAATATTCAGGCTTGCATACTCGGCAGATGGGATCGTAACTCCGGTTTCTCCTGCATATAACGTAGTAGTTGACTGCGCCCGGCAATCGCATAAAACGGGATCTGAAGGCGTGAGCGTATTTCATCTGCGGCATTTTGACTGCTATCAATACCCGGTTCTTCACGATCCAGTGCTACCAGCAGACCAGCACACTCGGCCTGATGCTCTCGAATAAGTTCTACCGAGTAGCCCACGGAAATACCGGCAGTAATAACATCATCGATGATCAGTACTTTACCGTGCAGGGGTGCACCGACCAGCTTGCCGCCTTCACCGTGGCCCTTGACCTCCTTGCGATCAAACGCAAAAGGAATATTACGCCGGTACAGCCCGGACAAGGCTATTGCAGTGGCCGCAACCAGTGGGATCCCTTTATATGACGGACCAAATAGCATATCAAATTCAATGCCACGACCAACAATGATGCGGGCATAGAACTCTCCCAGCAACTGCAGGCTGGTACCACAGTTGAATAAGCCAGCATTAAAGAAATAAGCACTTCTGCGACCCGATTTGAGCGTAAATTCACCAAAACAGAGTGCGCCAGTGGTGATCACAAAATCGAAAAAATTACGTTGCAGATTTTGCATGAACGGCTTCCTGTACAGCAGCTTTATAAGAAAGCCGGTATCATAACGCACCTTTGTATCGACAATCGGACATAATCCTGAGGGCCTGGGTGTGAGAGTGATCAGCTTTAATGTTAACGGTATCCGGGCTGCAGCCCGCAAGGGTTTTTTCGACTGGCTGGCCCGACAGAATGCAGATGTGATTTGTATCCAGGAACTCAAGGCCCAGGTGGATCAACTCAATGATCCGGTTTTTCACCCCACCGGCTATCATGTCTACTATGTTGCGGCACAGCGTAAAGGATACAGCGGTGTAGCCCTACTGAGCCGACAGCAGCCGGACTCAATCATCACCGCCATGGGTTGCGATGAGTTCGACAATGAGGGGCGTTATGTTGAAGCACGATTCGGCAATTTGTCCATAGCCTCCCTGTATGCTCCTTCCGGGTCTTCGAATGACCTGCGGCAGGCCTCCAAAGAACGTTTCATGGCTTATTTTCCAGATTTTTTGAAAAAACTGCGCTCCGAGGGTCGCGAATCCCTGATCTGCGGTGATTACAATATCGCACATCGCAATATCGACATCAAAAACTGGCGCTCTAACCAGAAAAATTCCGGTTTTTTACCCCATGAACGTGCTTGGCTGGATGGCTTGTTTGGTGAGTGGGGCTTTCGTGACGCTTTTCGAGAGTTGCTGCCTGATGCCGAACAGTACACCTGGTGGTCGAACCGCGGCCGGGCACGTGAGAATAATGTGGGTTGGCGGATTGACTATCAGGTGGCTACTCCGGAGCTGGCTGCCCGTGCCTATGCTGCCAGCGTATATCGTGAGCACTGGTTTTCCGACCATGCTCCCTTGGTGATGGACTATCACAGTGATATTCCGGCACCATGATCGTAGGGGAGGACTGTTCGAGAATAGAGAACCGAGGCTACTGTTGAACGATAACACAAGAAAACGGGCAGGATGGGGCCAGACATTTCACGCATTTACCCGTGGTCCGGTAGTGGCGATGTTGTTCCTGGGCTTTTCTGCCGGTTTACCGCTGTTGCTGATTTTCTCGACGCTATCGTTGTGGCTCAACGATGCGGGCTTGAAGAAGTCGCTGATTACTTACTTTAGCTGGGCTGCGCTGGGTTATTCCTTCAAATTCATCTGGGCGCCGTTGATTGACAGGCTGCCTTTACCACTGTTGTCACCGCTACTGGGGCGTCGCCGCTCCTGGTTGCTGGTGGCACAGTTGGCCGTAGCCGCTGCCATTGGCTGGATGGCCATGACCGATCCAGCCACACACCTGACCGGTATGGCTTTTGCGGCAGTTGCATTGGGTTTTTCGTCGGCCACCCAGGATATCGTCATCGACGCCTACCGGATCGAGGCTGCCGATTCTGATCTACAAGCTCTGATGTCATCCAGTTATATCGCCGGTTACCGACTGGGGATGCTGGTTGCTGGTGCCGGAGCCCTGAAACTTGCCGCCTGGCTGGGCGCGGATGGTGGTGGTTATAATTATACAGCCTGGCAACAGACCTATCTGATCATGGCTACAGTGATGCTGGTCGGTATGATCACCACGTTGCTGATCCCGGAACCGGTTGCTTCGACAAGCCGCGCCAATCGTTGGTCACGACGTGATTATTTGCGATTTTTGCTGCTGTTCCTACTCATTGTTGCGACCTTTGTAGCCGTATTCGCGAGCCTTACACCGATGGTAGTCTCCAGTAAAGCCTGGTTGCTGTCTCATATCAGCACCAATGCACGCTTGGCTGGCTTCGTTGCTGAAACCATGCGACTGGTAGTTACGATCGCCTTGGCTGGGCTGGTGGCAAGTTTCGCGGCCCGGCTCGGTGTGGTGCGCCGCGAGATGCTCGACGATGCCTATCTTGATCCGATACGCGGTTTTATGCGTCGTTATGGCAAGCAGGCCGTGCTATTGCTGGCCTTGATTGCCAGTTATCGGGTTTCCGATATTGTCCTCGGGGTTATTGCCAACGTGTTCTATCAGGACATCGGTTTCAGCAAGGACGAGATCGCAAATATAACCAAAGTATTTGGCCTTATTATGACGCTACTTGGTGGGTTTCTGGGTGGTATTCTGGCGGTTCGCTATGGGGTTCTGAAAATTTTATTTCTCGGGGGGCTACTGTCTGCTTTGACCAATTTGCTGTTTGTACTGCTGGCACACAGTGGCCATGATCCCTCGATGCTGATGTTGGTGGTATCAATGGACAACATCAGTGCCGCTATCGCATCAGCGGCTTTTGTCGCCTACCTGTCAAGTTTGACCCAGGTTGCCTATACCGCCACCCAATACGCAATTTTCAGCTCTCTTATGACCCTGCTACCCAAGATTCTAGGGGGATATTCCGGGACCATGGTGGAGTCGATGGGCTATAGTCGTTTTTTTGTATTAACAACCCTGTTGGGAGCGCCAGTGCTACTGCTGATCTGGCTGGTAATGAGAAAACAGCAGGTCAAGTAGGTTAATGCTATCTCTGCCATTGTTATCACAGCTTGCTGCCCCCAACTGAAAAGGATCGTATCACACTGATCTAATGCAAATTCAGGCGTATAAATAGCCATGTTATTTATTTGCAGCTCCTTTATTAGACTACCGAGATATTCATGAATAGCCTGCGTATATTCTTTCTAATATTTTTATTCGTACCCGCCCTGGAGATCTACTTGCTCATTCAGGTCGGCTCGGTGATCGGTGCCTTGTGGACGGTGCTACTAGTAATTTTAACCGCCATTATCGGGGCATCCCAGGTCCAGCGCCAAGGTTTGCAAACCGCATCCAAAATACAATCACAGCTGCATAGCGGCGGTATGCCAGCCGTGGAGATTGCCGAAGGCTTTTGCCTTTTTATGGCCGGGGCACTGCTTATTACCCCCGGCTTTTTCACCGACAGTATTGGTTTTGCCCTGCTGGTACCTCCGCTACGGCGTTTTCTGATTAGCCGGGCACTGCTGAAATTCAAACCTGTCACCGGAACCTCTGCAGACGTTCATAACCGCAGTTTCTCACAACAGCCCGGTGACCCTATCGATGGTGACTTTCGGCGCCTGGATGATTGATTTCTTGCAGTTAATAGAAAAAACCCAAGGATTCCCAGTGACGTAATACAGGAGTGAATCTCGTGGTGGTTTAGGAATGCCTTAAGGCCTGTAAAAAGCCGAATTCATGGTAACTATTCATGAAGCTATATCTCAACGGCTGTGAGGCCGTTTCGAGTTGCTGTTCGATGCATCTCAATGATGACTTGCAGAGACGTCTCTGCTGGTTGCAAGTTTGTAGATTTTTAGTAAATCCTCCTCATCGATATCGACATAGGTATCAATATGACTTAATGCATACACAAAGTCCTCATGTTTGATCGGCGCATAGCCCCCACTCCCGAGTGGTTGAGGTTTTTTGCCCAGGGACCAGTGGGCTGGATAGCGCCGCCATTTGAACAGCATATTAAAGGCGATGGCAACCAACAAAATGGTGATTGCATTCAGCAAAATCGGCGTCACTACATAACCATAACCGAGTTCATGCAGTTTATCCGAACCAATCACCGCCGCCAGGGCCGTAGCGCCGCCAGGTGGATGAATGCAGCGGGCGAAATACATTGCGCCTATCGCTAATCCGACACTGACTGCGGCTGCTATCGTGCTGTCCGCTATCCATTGCCAGCAGGCAACACCAATAATCGCAGAAAGCACATGGCCACCGATAACATTCCATGGCTGGGAAAAAGGCGCGTGGGGTGCAGCGAATAACAGTACCGCACTAGCCCCCATGGAGGGAACGACATACACCGCAGTTTCCGGGTCCAAAAAGCGGACACTGATGAACAATATGGCATAGATGCCGAAAAAGCCGCCAAGGGTGGAAAGTAGCTTTTCCCTATAGTTGATCGGGTGCCGGCTGAAGCCAATGATATTCAAGATTTCATGAAAGGACATCTTATGACCCCATCAGACAGGTTGGATCCGGAAATTGCAATAGCAGAAAATACTGGTAATTTTGCCGCTACATGACCGAGCTACTGACGTGACAGTTGGTTCTCATCTGTGTGTTCGAACGTCTTCCCATAGATTTCCAGAGACGTCGTTTGTGAGTAGGCCAGCGAATTATCGCCCAAAATAATTTGTTGATGAAATTTTGTGGTGAGTGCATTGTTTTGCAAGAAGGGGGATTGGATGATCGACCAATCTGAGTCACTCATACTCGCAGAAACTTCAATCTTCAAGCAATCGGTTTTCTGCCCTTCGCCATCATAGCTGCCACCTGCAAGCAGGCAGACCGCACGCGGAATGGTCAGTGAGTGCATGATCAGTGCGGCTCTTGCGTCCCACATCCAGTACCCGGTCTGGTCATGAAAAATCTCATGGTTGGATTTGCGTCTCACAATCTGCCGGTAGTGCAGTGCAACCAGGACTTGCGACTCCGCATTGGTTACATCACCGATAGCTGAATAAGTGATGACCTCGTAATAGGGATTATTTTCTGTACCATCCGGCTCAGGGGCAATATCCAAGCCTTTATCTCCTTTCCAGGTTCCAATCAGGCCTTGTAACGGACCATATGTATTGTTCTCAATTGTGTTCATCAGCTCACCTGTTCGTAATTGCAGTAGAGGGTGGGGGGGGGAACCAAGACGCCATCCAGGAACAACCTCCAAGAATACGTGCAAGCACAGGAAATCAATAGGGGTCGATGAGGTTTGGTTCTTTGATAATTCAAACTAACTTATGCAGTCAATTCTACTACCAAAATAGCCTGGAGTACGTGCAAATCACGCACAAATCATTTCCTGGTCTATAATTGGGTAGAGATATTGCTCCGTGCAAGCCGATTGCTAGTAGGCTGTCCGTGAATAAAAGCCGACCCATTCGTTGCCCATGCAAAACCGCCACTTCCACCATCCGTCGCAGTCATCGCTAGGGAAAATAGATTTAAGGTAAATATTCAGCAAAGAGGCAAGTAAAAAATGAGAAAATCAATACTCTCACAGTTATTTCTTCCTGTTGCAATACTTTTTCTTTTGATTATTGTTACCGTGGCTTTTGTAACCCCCACTATATTGAAGAATAATGCTGAAGAAGATGCCTTGCTTTCTGCTAAAAGAATGGTAATGCAGTTAAAACAACTTCGTTCTTACTATACAAAAAACGTTATAAAAAAAGTAATTGGTCGTGATGGTATTAAAGCAGATTTTAACTACAAGAATAATCCCAATGCCATACCATTGCCAGCGACAATGATCCATGATTTAAGTAAAATGTATTCCAAGGGAGGCACAACGATTATACAAAAACTGTCAGCAATGCTCGGAGATTCTACTCAGACAATGAGTGAGCTTAATGAAGGTACAAATAATGTTGGAGGTGTTATTGAAGTTATTCGAGGCATTGCTGAGCAAACGAATTTACTTGCACTCAATGCAGCAATTGAGGCGGCACGCGCTGGTGAACAAGGAAGGGGATTTGCGGTTGTAGCTGACGAGGTTCGTACACTTGCAGCACGAACCCAAGAATCAACTGATGAAATCAAGGAAATAATTGAGCAATTGCAATCCATTTCAAAACAAGCGCAAAATTCGATGCGGGAAAGCCAGAAACAGGCTGAACAGAGCTCAGAAAAAGCGAGCAATACCGGTCAGTTACTTGATGATATTGTACAATCTATCCACCACATAAATGGAGCTAACTCGAATATTGTGACAGCTGCCGAAGCACAATCTCAGGCGGTGGATACGATAGACCAAAATATTCATCAAATTACTATTTTAGCAACCAATACTGTCGAAAGTGCGGAGAGCACGAGAAAGCAGAGTCATTCAGTTGCTGATATGTCTGAAAAAATTCGTGCATTATTAGATCGATTCAAGGTCTGATGATATAGCTTCGGTAGCGGCTCTTAGTAACTGAAGTTTCACCGTTTCGTGACTACCAAGGTATGCGGCGCCATGGGCTCAGGATATTTTTTCAGGGGTTTGCCTGGTTTGTAGCAAACCCATACAAAGTTAACTCCGGGCGAAGGGGCCATTCTCGTCGAAAAAAAGACGCTATTTCAACAGGATGGCCAATAGCATTGTGGTTATAAAGTATTTTACTGGCTGGTCCGTGATGAATTGGTATTTTGCAGCTCCTGTACTATCTTGGTACAGATCAGCTGGCTGAATAGCATGCCGCTGTGACTCACGGGTAGCACATAGTGTCGCGTCACCTCAGCACTATACGTTTCCTGTACTGCCACTGTACCGTCATTAGGGCTTGATAACCCACCCAGTAGGTATTGACTCACCCCAATACCGCGGTTACCTGCGATCATAATCAAGGATTGCCCTGTGGGCCACTCCGGTAAATCACCCAGTAAACCATATTCCAGACTGTGCCCCAGCAATACTCGGGCAAATGTGATGTTTACAGCTTTCCGGATACTTTTGCTACCCCGGATCGGACTGCCGAGTAAGATAGCGACGCCAGTATTCACTCTATGTTGTTTTTGAAAATAATGGTAGAGCAACAGGCCACCGAGGCTGAAACCGATGAAATGAACGGTTTGTGCCCCCACCCCATCAACAAGTGCATGCAAACGCTGAACAGTATCTGTAACTGGACTGTGTACGGCGCTGTAACCAAAACGATAGACCGAGTAGCCAGCTTGGTGCAGTCGCCATTGCAGCATACCCATCATCAGGCCGGGTAGCCAGAGTCCGGGCAACAAAACCACTGCATTGCGACGTCTGGCATGCATCACAAATAACCCACTGATGAACCTGCGTCTATTCAGGCAAGCAATGATTCGACGGCTGCTAGTTTAACGCAGACTGCCAGTATTTCCATTGCCTGGCGAACATCCCCTACAGCGGGGAACGTCGGGGCGATCCGAATATTACGATCCCTTGGATCTTTGCCATAGGGGAAAGGAGCGCCAGCTGCTGTGAGCTTGACGCCAACCGCCCCAGCCAGTGCCACAACACGCTTGGCACAGCCATCCCGAATATCCAGACTGACAAAATAGCCCCCCTCTGGATCAGTCCACTCTGCGATTTCTGTACCTTCCAATTCAGCGGACAATGCTTGTTGTACTGCGGCAAATTTGGGCCGGAGTAATCCGGCCTGCTGTTGCATGTGCTCACGGATGGTGGCGTGATCTCGATACTTGCGCAAATGTCGCAGTTGATTGATTTTATCGGGACCAATCGTTTGAAACTGTATATGAGTACGGATATCGTTCATATTCTCAACAGAGCCGGCAATAACAGCGACCCCGGAACCGGCCAGACTGATCTTACTGGTTGAGGCGAACAAAAGCACACGATTACTGTTGCCAGCTACGGTACAGGCATGCAGAATATTGGCCAGAGTTACGGGCTGATCGGTAAGGTGGTGTTCGGCATAAGCATTGTCCCAGAAAATGCGAAAATCTGTCGCTGCGGTAGGCATGGTGGCCAATCGCCTGACCACTTCATCACTATAGGTTACTCCGGTGGGATTGCTGTAGCGCGGCACGCACCAGATCCCCTTCACAGCCGGGTCTGCCTTGGCCAGCCACTCGACCTGGTCCATATCCGGGCCATCAGTGGCCATTTCCACCGTCATCAGTTCAAAACCGAGATGCTCTACGGCAGCAAAATGACGGTCGTACCCCGGGCTGGGGCATAAGAAACGCAACTTTTCTTCATCTCTCCAGGGTCTTTCACCACCAGGCACCCCAAATAACAATGCCCGCACCAAGGCGTCATGCATCAGGGCCAAGCTGGCATTACCACCGATGATGATATTTTCTGCCTGCAATTCCAGTATTTCAGCAAATAGATCCTTAAGTTCAGGCAAGCCATCAAGACCGCCGTAATTGCGACAATCCGTACCATCTGCTGACCGATAGTCGTCAGCACCGGGCAAACCGAGAAGATCGTTGGCCAGGTCCAGTTGCTGTGGAGCCGGCTTACCACGGGTCATATCCAATTGCAGGCCGGCGGACTGAAAGTTGTTATAGCGTTGCTGCAGCGTCTTAAGTTCGCTGTGCAGGCTTTCCTGGGAATATTCTAGATAAGAAGTCATGGCAGATCCCATTGCTGATAGAGGTATAACTGGATTTTACGACCTTGAACTTCATTCGTCATGGTGTTTCTGTGGCGAAGCGCTGATTGTACAATAGTGACATGAACAACAAGTATGACAATGGGAACAATAATGGTGCGGTTGTGCCCAATGATACTGACCTTAGCGCTTGGGCCCGAGCCGTTCGACAAGGTGAGCGTCGTGCCTTGGCGCGTGCAATCACCTTAATCGAATCCTCAAGGACCGATCACCGACGACAGGCACAGGTCTTGCTGACTGGCTTGCTACCGTCTACAGGGCAAGCCCTACGCCTGGGTATTTCCGGGACCCCCGGAGTGGGAAAATCGACCTTTATCGAAGCACTGGGTTTGTACCTGCTGCAACAGGGGCACCGCTTGGCAGTACTGGCAGTAGATCCTTCCTCTTGTCGAAGCGGTGGCTCCATACTTGGAGACAAGACCCGTATGGAGCAACTGTCCCAAAATCCACGCGCATTTATTCGACCCTCCCCCTCAGCCACCTCCCTGGGCGGTGTAACACGCCGTACTACCGAGGCAATCCTGTTGTGTGAGGCAGCGGGCTTTGATGTCATTTTGATTGAGACAGTAGGTATCGGACAATCAGAAGTTGCGGTCGCCGGGATGACAGACTGTTTGTTGATGCTACTCAACCCGGTGGCGGGTGATAAGCTACAGGGTATTAAGCGTGGTGTCATGGAACTGGCCGATATTGTCGTGGTTAACAAAGCAGATGGGGAACTGATGGAGGCAGCTCGACGCACGGCAGTTGATTATCGGAGTGCGCTGGGCCTGATTCGGCCTCGCCACCCTGGATGGCAAACCCCGGTATTGACGGCTTCCGCCCTGGAAAATCAGGCCCTGGATGAGGTATGGGCCAGGGTACAGGAATTCCACCAGCAGCTGATTGCCAACGGCAGCCTGAAAGTATTACGCAGTCGGCAGCGGGTAGACTGGCTAGGGCGAGAAGTCAATGAATGCCTCAAGGCCGCCCTATTGTGCCAACCTGCATTGACTACAGCCATACGCGTGGCTGAAGAAGCAGTACTCCAGGATAACGCCTTGGCCTCTGCCGAGGCTGAGAAAATCGTCAGCGATTTCCTGCAACGACTACAAAATGAACAACAGGAGTAACGATTCAGCGTGTTTAGATTTTGGTTCAGTACCAGGCATATTCGCACGGAG
>ENA-ORDP01001432-ORDP01001432.1-marine-sediment-metagenome-genome-assembly--contig:-NODE-1432-length-13088-cov-4.138418_pt1 | contig 13088 bp, 14 predicted proteins | sample MGYA00248627_ERZ508539 | MGnify/ENA primary metagenome ERZ508539 (study PRJEB26208, sample SAMN05571518) | marine sediment metagenome | biome: deep sea; feature: Hydrothermal vent; material...
GCAACGAAGCATGGCGCCTTTTACAGCCGATTGTAGCAGAAATGGATTATTAGAGATTCCCAATAGACGGGAAACCGCCTTGCGTGTCAATCAACGTCCGTCCTCCACGGTGGCGTGAGAGGGCGGTTTCTTTATTCTATTGAGCGGTGGAGACTTTGAGTTTAAACTTGCCGCTTTAATTCACCGGTATCGGAATGAATGTTACTTTTGAAGAAAACATAAAGTGGATTCCCTTCGGGATTCTCACACTGTTATTAGTCGTCTCGACCGGCTACTGGAAAATAGAAAAAAGCCGTGAGGCTCCCTTAAAGCCGGTGGATCAGGTATCAGCCGAAGATATGCCCAAATCCGCCATGGAAGGGAAACCGGCCCCCGCTTTTACATTGCCCCTCCTAGGCGGGGGGAATATTTCGTTGGCCGATAGTAATGGAAAATTGGTGTTTCTCAATATATGGGCCACCTGGTGCCTGCCGTGCCGCGAAGAGATGCCCTCGATGCAACGGCTTTATGAGCTAATGGGCGGGGACAAATTCGAAATGATCGCCATTAGCATCGACAAAGGCGTTGCAGAGGTGGAGGAGTTCGCAAAAGAGTTCGGCCTTACCTTTCCGATAGCGTTCGACCCCAAACAGACCGTGGCCGCCCGGTATAAGATTACCGGTGTCCCTGAGACCTACCTGATAAGTCCGGACGGCGTTGTGACTCACCATATAATCGGGCCGGGAGAGTGGGACGATCCTGGTATAGTCGCCGCGTTGTCCCGCGCGGCCGGATTAAAAAAGGCTCCCGCCGGCATGGCGGAAAAAAGCGAGTCTTCTAACTACCAGTAAACCATTTCTCAAGTTTATCAGGCGTGGCGCCCAGCAGATATGCGGCCATAATCGCCCAGTTGCGCGCGGTGTTTCTAACCATTCCATCGCGGAGCCATTTTCGCGGAGAGGTGACGGCGTAGTCGTCGATGAGAGCCAGCGATCCAACTTTCTTTATCGCCTCTACTAAAAAGACATCTTCTAATAAAGGCGTTGCCCGATAACCGCCTATCTCCTCGAAAGTTTTTCGCCGCAGAAAAATGGCTTGATCGCCGTATGGCAGGCCCAGTACGCGGCTTCGCAAGTTGGCGACTGCGGATACAAGTTTCAGCCAGAGGTTGTTTGAGTCTATTTTCAGCCTGTAAGAGCCGCCGGCTATATCCGACGGGCCGAGAGCTTTGCGGACATTCGTTAACGATTGTGGCGAGATGAAAGTATCGGCGTGAAGGAACAGCAATATATCACCGGAGGCGATTAAAGCCCCCGCGTTCATCTGGAGCGCCCTTCCCTTATCGGATATGGCCACTCTAACCTGGTCCGGCGTCGCTATCTTCTCGTCTTCTCTGGCAAGGGCTACAATCAACTCCACATCGGGGGCCCCGTCGAGACACCGGACGACCTGGCCGATATCTTTTTCCCTCCAGGCCGGGATTATGATGGAGATTAATTGAGGCGGCAAAAATCTTTTATGGTTTAAGCGCCTGGCGGGACGGAGCGCATTGTTAGCTTGAAATTTTTAAAGATATTATCTTTCATCTTCTTGATCAGTTTTGTCTCGTTTTCACTTTTTGGCGCGAAGATATCGAACATCTCCTTGTTGTTTGTGGAGAAACCGGGCTTTGTGCGCGATAGAACATCAAGAAGCCTGGGGAATCCATCTTTGATGGACAGCGCGTGGCAAAATGATTCTCCCCAGCTGGTGGTATAGAGTATATGAATAAAATCAGGCTCGGCGTTCCAGCGTTGTGAGGAAAAGTTCACTACCACCAGAATCCGTTTGACGTAAGCGCTTTTTAGCAATTCCTGGTTATCAAGGTCGCCTACATAGACAGGCGGTAGAACGCTCAGAATTTTCTGAGTAAGCGCGTGCAGATCCTTGAGCGAGACCGGCACATTTTTGTCGGAGATATAATAAAGTAGCGTTCCTTTGTAAAAAATCTTGTTCTGGGTAAGCCACATTATCAGGCTGACTATATCGGCCCCTTTTTTGAACAGAAAACGATCCACACGCTGTTTTTTAGCGACTGTGTTTACGATGTCGCTTCTGTAAATCTCCCACGTGACCGGACGGCCCATTTTAAATTTCGGATAAAAGGTAATCGATTCGAGCTCCTTGCTTTCGTCCATGACCCTTTTAACGAATTCGATTTTGTCTTTATCTTTTTTATCGTAGATTGTGAAAAGCTTTCTACCGAGGATCGTAAGGTCTTTATCGGTTATAAGGCTTTTCACGTTGGGTTGCTTGTCTATGTCGTCTTTGAGCTCTTTGTACGTGTCGAGCATGAACTTGTGAACCTCAAAGGCGAGCCGCCCCATTTTCTCATGACCCCACTTTCTGAAATTATTGGCGTCTTTTAAAACGTGATCCTCCCATTTCCAGCGCCTGACGCACGCATTTAATGTGCGCTCTTTATACGAGAGGGACTTATCGCCCGCCACGCTGTTGACAGGGCTGTCCAGAGATTTCATGTAGAAGCATTTTTCCAGGCAGTGCGCCGCGTTTTTGCGCCCGGCCTTTACATAATGCCTTCTTATGGAGTCGAACATCAAAAGATAAGGGTCGGCCTGGTCTGATTGATCTGGATTGGCGTGGATCGCGCGCTTTATCACGTCGCAAAGGAGCCTGCTTTTCGAGCTGGATCCGATATAATTTTTCAGGAGAGCCATTTTTATGGCCGATTTATAGGGGCTGGAGATAGCTTTATTAAACTGCCAGAGCAAAGCCCCGAAAAGCTCACCGGTGGAAATCGTTTCTATATTTCCAAGATCTACCACTTCGTTTTTATCGATCTCGCCTTCTTCATATATCTTTCGGGCATGCTCCTCATATTCCTCATTCGTAAGTCCGGCTGGCAATATCCACCATAGCGGGTCTTTTCCCGTCACAAGGATTGCGGTCCGGTAAAACTCCTCTTTAAGTATGAGGGCCTGGGACGAGCCTGCCGATTCCTTGCCCGATTCGCCGAAATAATTGTTTCTGGTTTTTTCCTTGTCCGACGGAAAAAAATGAACCTCCACTTTTTTTTCTTCAGCCCATTTCTCGATATCCCGAAGTTTTTTCTTAAGGGCGTTAAGCTCCTTTTTCGAAAGCTTCGACTCGTCTATAACGACCCAGTAGTCAAAGTCGGAATTTTTTGTCTGCGCCACAGAGCCGATGGAGCCCATCAACAAAAGAGATTCTATCTGGGAATTGATGACCGGTTTGCTGGCCCTGTATTTAAAAAGATCGAAAGCGGGAATGAGCCGCCGCGCGAAGTTTAAATCTTCGTCCGAAGGCTCGTAACGGAACAGTCCTCCGCACTCTGGACACCCTTTTACATAACCTGGCAGATCGGGGCGGTTGTTGTGCAACAAGAAGGGGACGACACAAAAAGCCAGCTTGGACGGTTGGGGACTTATCTCAAGAGCCCTTTTAATCCTGTTATCGTTATAGGCGCGCCAGGCCCGGCGGTTTTGAACATATGAGACACGTTTCATGCAAGCTAATAATATAATCCAGGGGAGATTCGCTAAAGTTTAGCCACTTTTTCATAGGATCGTCCTTCAAGCTCCGATATATACTCGTCGGCCTTGAAAGCGGCGATGGCCGCGTCCCCCACTGCTGTGGAGACCTGGCGAAGAGGCGTGACCCGGCAGTCACCTGCGGCGAAAACGCCGGGAACCGAAGTGGCCATGTTCACGTCCGTTATTATAAATCCTTGATCGTCTTTTTTACAGTCCACAAAGCTGGTATTGGGATTTATTCCCACAAAAACGAAAATTCCGTCTACCGCCAGGTCTCTCGTCTTACCCGACTCGATATCTTTTATTCTAAGCCCGGTCACGCCTGAATCGTCCCCCAGCGCTTCTTCAACGTTACTTTTCCAGCAAAACTCGATATTCTCTCTGGACATGATTCTGTCTTGCAACACCTTTTCCGCCCGAAACCGGTCGCGCCTGTGGATATGATAAATTTTGCCGACGATCCGGGAGAGAAAGATCGATTCTTTTACCGCCGTGTCTCCCCCTCCTATGACCGCCACGGGCTTGTTCCGGTAAAAATTGCCATCACATGTGCCGCAAGTGGAGACACCGCGCCCCATAAACTCCATTTCGCCCTTGAATCCCAGATGTTTCGGCTCCGCGCCGGAGCAGATGACAACCGTTTTGGTTTTAATAGGATCCTTGGCGGTATGAATCACAAGCCCCTCGTCCCCGGTTTCGATTTTTTTGACATTGGTGAAAACAAGCTCCGCTTTCACCGACTTGGCGTGATCCTCAAAATTTCTCATTAAATCAGGGCCGGATATCGATGGGAATCCAGGATAGTTCTCTATAATGTCGGAGACGGCTATCTGCCCGCCGACACCCAGTTTTTCTAAAATTACGGTTTTAAGGCCGGCCCGAATGGCGTAAATGGCCGCGCAAATTCCTCCTGGTCCCCCTCCTATGACAACGCAATCGTACATTTTCTACTGCCCTATTCAAAGATTATTCCACTTATTCTTGCGAGGAGTACCGCTCCTCTTTCCATGGATCTCCATGGTTATGGTAACCGTTTCTCTCCCAAAATCCTCGCTGATCCGAACCAAGAAACTCTATGCCTCTAACCCATTTGGCGGATTTCCAGGCGTATAATTTCGGGACAACCAGCCGCAGTGGAAAACCATGCTCTTTAGTGAGGTCGGCTCTGCTCCATTTTCTCGCGAAAATAACATCATCGTCGAGAAACTCCGCCAGCGAAAGGTTGGTAGTATAACCTTGTTCGCAATGGATGAGAACGAACTTCGCCTCCGGTTTTAGAACGATCAGATCGACAACCGTCCGGCTTTTCACACCTTCCCACATATTATCAAACCGGGACCAGGTTGTTACACAATGAAAGTCGGCTGTGATACGGTCATGCGGCAATTCCAGAAATTGTTCATAGCTTAACGCCACTTCTTCCCGCTCCACAAGGCCGAAAATCCTGAAATCCCATGAGTTCGCGTCGAAATCGGGGATATCCCCGCAATGCAAAACCGGGAAATCCTCCGTCAGAGTCTGACCGGTCGGCAATCTGGGTTTGTCAGTCATTACGCGCATCCGCCTCTTGACGATCCTCGTCATCTCCGCCGCTTTTCTTTTTGCCCTTGATTTGCTTATAAATCGCCGGGATCAAGGCAATAACCCCAAGGAGCGCAAAAGAAATATAAAACCCCGCCCCCACTTTTTCCCCCGACGCCGCCTGGGCCGCCTTGGAGGCGGCGTTTGCGAAGACGAAGCTGGCCGGAATTATTCCTATCGCGGTTCCGATAAAATAATCACGGAACCTGACTTTGGTCAGGCCCGAAGCGAAATTTATCCCGTTGAAAGGGAATACGGGAACGAGCCTGATAAAAAGAATAAAATAGAGTCCGTTGGTTTCAATGCCTTTATCGAGTTTTTCAAACCAGTTGGCTTTTCCGAACATATCGGATATAAAATCGCGGGCCAGAAACCGGGCCACGAAAAAGGCGATGCTGGCGCCCAGCGTGGCGCCTATCACAATTAAAAGCGTTCCCAGGTAACTGCCGAACACAACTCCGCCGATGATTGTCAGTATGGTTCCCGGAACGCCCAGCGCCGAGGCCAGGCCGTAAAAGACGACGTATCCTACCGGCGCCAGATTGCCCAGCCGGTTGAGCGTGGTTTCTATATATTCCCTGCTAAAGTAGAGCCCGATGTTTGTCCACTTAAACGCCGCCACGACGGCCAGAGCCAGGATTATAAAAAAGAAAAGCTTGGTAAGGGATCGGCCCTTTTTCGACTGGCTGTTTTGGGATTTTGAAACCACCGGGGCGACTTTGCTGTCCAATTTAAAACTTTAGATAATTTCTGACCATCTGAAATTACGAGTCTATCATACTCCCATCCCCCTCGTGTCCCGGTTTTTTGTTTCGCTGTAAAGTCAAATACCGTTACAATACGGAGGTAGCTACAAACCATTGTTTCGGGCATACCTTTATAAATGAGAGCCTGTTTTCCAGGAGTTATGATAAATGGCTATAGAAGTAATTACGCTTAGCGTCGGGCCGCTGGAAGTGAATTGTTATATAATCGGTTGCGGCGTGCATAAAGTCTGCGCTGTTTTCGATCCCGGCGACTCTCCGCAGAAAATTCTTGAAAAGGTAGAGAAAAAAAACTGGTCGGTCCGGCAGATAATCAACACCCACGGACACGCGGACCATACCGGGGCCAACGCGAAGATAAAAGAGGCCACCGGAGCGGATATCGGCATTCACAAAGACGACGCCGAACTTCTGACCCACCCGGAAATGCAGGGTATGGCCGGTTACCTTGGGCTTGGCGTCTCGCCTGAGGCTGACATCGTGTTCGAGGAAAACCAGGTTGTCTCCATTTGCCCGTGCCTTGAGTTCAAGGTGTTGAGCGCTCCTGGCCACTCTCCGGGCGGCGCCTGCTTTGTGTTTGATAGCAGTGTGGTAACCGGCGATACTCTGTTTAATATGTCGATAGGGCGCTCCGACCTTACAGGCGGGGATCATAAGAAATTAATGGAGTCAATAAAAGAGAAGCTTCTTACCCTGCCGGACGAGATGAAAGTATATCCGGGGCACGGCGAGGCTACCACTATCGGGTATGAGCGGGCTAACAACCCTTTTATAACCGGAGACAGTTACTAAAAGCGGTGGCGGATGTTAGGTAAGAGCTATAAAAACAGAGGGCGAATTTCACTCTGCGCCGTTTTTTCTTTCGCCGTTCTGCTGGCTGTGGCGCCAGCCTGCGGGAAAAAAGGGGGAGGAGGGGGGCAAACCGGGCCGACACTCGGCGTGAACGCGTGGATAGTCGCTATCGACGATTATCAGGGAGAGAACGATCCTAATTTTACAGCCATTATCAACGAGTTTAAAAGGCTTTTCGGGAAGACAGATGTAAATATTGGCGAAATTGTGGTCAGGGAACTGACCGGCCCCACAGCGAGCCGTCTCAGTTTTATCGATTTGTACGATGATCCAAATAATAACGGCCTTCCCGACGATATGGAAGAGCTTTTTGAAATGTCATCCGGGGCGGGCAAGCAGTACCTGAACATCTTTTTTGTAAACGCCATTTTTCCTCTGGGGGTTATCGGGTTGTCGAGCTCAATAAACGGGCCGGCTGAAAACGGAACCGCGAAATCTGGTGTGCTTATAAATACTTTAGGTGGATTCAGGAATTTGTCGAAGGCCGACCAAAATGAGCAAGCAGAGACGATGATCCATGAGGCGGGCCACTATCTGGGTCTGTACCATACCACGGAAAAAAACGGACACGATTTCGACCCGTTTGCGGATACGCCGGAGTGCAATGCCGATGAGAACGATAAAAACCTGGACGGGGCGGTGAGCGCTGGCGAATGCGAGCCCCTGGACGGGCCGAACCTTATGTTCTGGCAGGCGGCGAGGTACGTCCAGGAGACGATGAGCCCGATGCAAAATCAAGAGATGATAAAACATCCTCTGATTAGACAGTGAAAGCAAATTTACGATATGGCGGCAGAGCGCATAACCAGGCGCCAGACAGATATTGATTACGAGACGTTACTCGTAAATATCGAAGAGGCGGCCCGAACGATGGGCGTCGACTTAAGATACGAAAACCTTGCCGATGACGACGTAAATATCGGCTCCGGTCTATGCCACATATACAGCCAGCCGTCGCTTATTATCGACAAGAGACTCGATCCAAAGAGAAAGCTTTTTATCATCGCAAAGGAGCTGTCGAAGATCGATACAGATTCGGTTTACCTTCCGCCGGTCATACGCGAGCTCATTGAATCGGCGCATAAATGACCCGGCCAGACGGTTCGATGCGCGACCGGGTGGAGGCGGTGATGCGCGGTCAAGAAAATCCGGGCGCATGGGGCGCTCCTCTATGGGTCGTGGAAAAAATTTACGGGTCAGGCGTAAAAGCGAGAAACGCGCTGTACGACCTTCATATTTTAAAACCTGCGCAGGCTCCGTGTAAAATAATAAGCGTAGGCAACTTGACCGTAGGAGGGACAGGGAAGACTCCTTTCGTCCTGCTGATGGCGGAAAAATTAATAGCCACCGCGCCGGATGACTGGTCTTTTGGCATTGTCTCGCGGGGATACGGCGGCAAGGCGAAACAAGGCGTTCATGTTGTTTGCGATGGCGCCGCGCTTGGCGACGGGCCGCCTGTCAGCGCCGACGAGCCGTATATGCTGGCCAAAAAACTTGGTACGATTCCCGTTGTCTGCGCGCCCAGGCGGATAGAGGGAGCGGTCGAGCTTGTAAAACGGTTCGGCGTCGACGCCGTAATTATCGATGATGGGTTTCAGCATCGCGCCATAAGCCGTAATCTGAATATATTGCTCGTCGATGCGTTGAATCCATTTGGTAACGGTCATCTGTTTCCAAGAGGAGTGTTGCGAGAGCATGTGAGCGGGATAAAAAGAGCCGACCTTGTGGTAATTACCGGCGCAGATGGCCTTGACGGCGAAGAGCGCGGCGAATTGGCGCACCGGATAACCCGGCTTGCTAGAAGAGATGTGGATATAATCGCAGTGGATGGGCGAATTACCGGTTTTGAGGATATGGACGCAAATCCTTCTCCTCCGCCGGACGCCCCGGTCTATGCCTTTTGCGCCATCGCCAATCCTGCATATTTCAAAAATGAGTTGGAAAAGAAGAATATAAAGTTAGCAGGCTTCAAGGCGTTCGGGGATCATCACTGGTTTTCGGACGAAGATATAGAGCGGATACGCGCCGACGCCACTGGTTGCGAAGCGTCCGCTATTGTCACCACGCAAAAAGACGCTGTAAGGCTGATAGACAGGTATAAAAGGCTTGGCTTTGCGTTAAAAGTCGCGGTCTGGAAGATGGAGATCACCGAAGGTGGAGAAAAACTGGACTCGGCGATTTCTGAAATTATAGGCTGAGAAAGTTTTTTAATAAACCTTCATACTTTTATTTGGCTCCTATTTGCATGGAGCTTGCGCGCGTCACCAGTTATCAAAAATTCTATAGATACAAGTAAAAGCAAAGGTTATGTGGTAAAATCTAAACCTTTGAAAACGGCGGCTTATATCCTGCGTTTAACACATTTAATTTTTTAGCGGTTGTTTATGATATCAGTTCGAGCCTCCAGAGCGTATCTTGCGCTTGTCATGCTGTTAATACAGCTGGCCTCGTGTGGATCGGGCGGAGGAGGAGGCGACGGCGGCTCCGGCGCATCTACTCGATATGTGGACGCGGTTACTCCTTCAGACGGCTCTGGAATAAACTATGGCGCTTCGCCCACATTTATTGTCCACAACGCGAGCACAGCCCAGAACGGAAGCGGCGTCTATGAAATTATTATTTATAGCGACGGCGGATCGGTAAATGTTTTAGCCAGCGTCTCCGGTGTTTCACAAGACGGTAATGGATCGGCCGTATGGACGCCCGGTCTTACTTTTGACGAAAGCAGGCAGTATTGGTGGAAATGGAAAGCCGTATTTGACGCCGGAAGCGGGCCTGAAAACGCCGAGTCGGATCTGCTCACGTTTTTCGTAGTTAAAAGTGACGCGGGGCAAAGCATAAGCCCAAGGAGCGGAGGGTATATGGATGTAAATAGCGCGTCGTTTCCTGTTTTTGCCGTGCTCAACGCCTATACTCTGCCTGGAGCCAATGTGACATACGACACGGAGCTTTATTCCGATCCCGAACTAACCTCGCTGGTGGCTTATGTGTCGGGAGTTAAACAAGACGACAGCGAGGCGTACACAACTTTTTTCCCCGGAGTGGCGCTTAATTCAGGCCAGACATATTACTGGTTGGCAAGGCCGGTAGTTGGCGGCCAGCCGTTAAACTGGCGCGGAGTATATCCGTTTACGGTAAAAAATCTTTGCGAGATATCCGGCTCCAGTTACGCCCAGAATGCGATCTCATTCACCAGAGGAGAGGAATGTAGCCTGATAGCGTTTAGCAACCCGGCTCAGGCCCTCGGCCGGCCTAACGGATCTGGCCACGATCCGTCGAATTATGGCGGATTTATCTCCCTTTCCCGTGGTGGATCGATCGTGCTGGAAATGGGAAGGACAATAATAAACAGGCCGGGAGATGATTTGAGGGTATGGGAGTATGTCTCCACCGAAGAGCTCGAAGCGTTTGCCGGACAATCGGAAATCGGCCCCTGGTTTTCATTGGGTGTCGAATGGTGTGGAGAGTTCTGCGATTTCGATCTGGGACGGGCCGGACTTAACTATGCGCGTTTTATAAAAATATTGGATGTATCATCTCTGGCGGGAGGTTGCTATCAAACCGCAGGCGCGGATATCGACGCTGTTTACGCTCTTGGCGCCGCGTCCAGCTCCAGCCAGTGCAATCTGTTTTAATGTTGTTATGAAAGTATTGAATTTTAGCGCAGTCGTTTTTCTTCTCCTGTTTTTGCCGATGGCCTCTCTTTCCGGCTGTGGATCGGGCGGAGGAGGGGGTGGCGATGACTCTAGTAGCGGCTCTGGCTCTGTTGAGGCTCATTCTGTTCCCGAATGGATGATCGGCTCATGGCAGGTAATACGCCTGCGGCTGGGAGTGGACGTATCTTCAAAGAATATGATTTTAACTATTTCAAAAACAGGATTCGAATACCATTATCCCGGTTGTGATGTGCATGGAACGCTATCGATGGATAGCCAGACTCCATATTACGCCAGTAATGAGTATACGCTTTTGATGACTTTCGTCGATTGCTCTTTACAATGGGACATACCAAGTTTCGAGGGAGCCACCGACGAAGGCCATGTATGGGCGGATACAGGAATGGAAAAGTTTTTCAGAATATCGGATTTATACGGCCAGTTTACTTGGGTTTACATCAGGCAATAACCAACCGCCGATATTTTCTTGTACCATAAAATCGGCGTGTCGAAAGAGTTTCCACAAATGGCGTCATCAAAAAGAAAAATTGTGATCCCCGCCTGGCTCAGGTTTTTTCTCTCGGCGGCCATTATCGCTTTTCTGTTCAAGAAGGTGGACATCACCCATTTTTCATCAATTGTCTCACAGGCGATTCCGGGATGGTTGCTGGCGGGGCTTTGCCTGATATTTCTGGAACAGCTTGCGGTCTCGATCGCATGGAGAGCTATGCTCGCGTCGAAAGGATATAAAGTCCCGTTTTGGAAAATGTTGCATATAATAATCGTGTCGAATTTTATCGGCTTTGTATTTCCGTCCACCGCAGGGGCGGATGTGGTCCGTGTGTTAGGACTGTCCAAATACATATCCAGCGCGTCGGACGCTTTTTCGTCGATGGTTATTTTCAGGGTTTCAGGATATGTCCTGATGTTTACCATAGCGCTGATATCGGCTACTTTTTTCGCCGAAAGACTGCCGGACGATCCTGTGATCAAGTCGATTTCAGTGGCTCTTGTCATCGGTTTTGCCATCCTGTTTTTAGCCTTGTTGTTTTCCGGGACCGTGATGCGTCTGCTTGCGATTGCGTTTAGAAAGATAGGGAAAGAGCGATTGTATTTAAGGGTGGAGACCCTTTACAGGGCGTTTAGTTTTTACCTCGGCCACAAAGGCGCCATGACGGTGGCGTTTGCCGGGGCGTTGTTCATGCAACTGGAGCGGATACTTTATGTTTATGTTGTCTCTCTTGCGCTTGGGCTAAAAGTCGACCCGGCGACGTTGTGCCTTTTTGTCCCGATCATAATGGTTTTGACCCTGATCCCGGTTTCCATATCGGGAATAGGAGTTCGGGAAGGCGGATTTGTTTTTCTGTTCGGTTACGCCGGGCTCAGCGCGGCCCAGGCGATGAGCCTTTCGATCTGCGGGTTCGCCCTCAGTCTTGTTTACGTTCTTTTGGGAGGGCTGGTTTACTGGTTGTTCGGTTTTCCCGGTGGCGAGTCTGTAAGCGAACTCAAGGGCAAAGAGCCTGCCGTGTAAAAGATTTTTAATGAATGCCATGAAGATACTTGCAAAACTGAAGAGTTGGCTTGTAAACGCCGGGCTGGCGCTCATAAGCGTGATTATATGCCTTGCCATAATCGAGATATTAGTCCGGGTTTACGTTCCGACATGGTACCCCCGCTACTCTTTCATCGCCGATCCCGACCTGGGATATATAAACACGCCAAATCATAGTTTCAGGCTTAAAAGCGGCGAGTTTGATATTTCTTCAACAACTAACAGACACGGGTTCCGCGACGATTCGTTTGAAAAAGACGGGCGCAAAGTTATTATGGCGCTTGGTGACTCGTTCGCCTGGGGATTTGGCGTCGAATATGACCAGGTATTTTTGACACAGCTTGAAAAAGAAACAGGAATGCGGATCGTAAAGACTGGTGTGTGCGGATATGGAACCATTCACGCCGCCAAGCTGTTCGAAAGGGAATGGAAAACCTTTGAGCCGGATATTGTTCTTCTCAGCTTTTTTATCGGAAATGATTTTTATGAAAACACCGGCGCACACAACCTGACGGTGATCGATGGCTGGTTCCGGGAAATCCCAAAAGGCGACAGCTCGCTTGCGTACACAACCGTGACCTGGCTCAGGGGAAAGCTGAGGCTGGTGGAGTTTGTGATAGGAAAAATTAAAAGCTCCATTACGCTATACGATATGGTCTCAAGGTTTGGTTTCGCCAGAGGAGAGCTGATAGGCGAGGTAGACCTTTTTAAAATCGAAGAGTCCCCTCCGGTGACGAAAGCGTATGAGCGAACTTATGAGATCATCGCGCAACTTGGCCGGGAAGTTAAAAACTCCGGCGCGAAGCTTATTGTGGCCATTATACCGACAAAAAACCAGGTCGATCAGGAGTTGTTCTCCGACGAGATGAAAAGAGCCGGGAAGGATATATCCGATTATGATCTAAAAGCGCCCAACAGAAGGCTAACGGCCATGCTTGACGAGTTGGGCATAGCTTATACAGACCTGACGCCAGGATTCAGGGAACGGCAAAGAAAAAGTCCCGCCTCAAAACTCTATTTCGCCGTCGACAGGCACTGGAACAAAGAAGGCCACGATTTAGCGGCCAGCCTGCTGGCGAAAACCATAAAAGGTATTTAAGGGCGCCTCTAAAAATCCATTTCTGCTACAATCGGCTGTAAAAGGCGCCAT
>ENA-ORDP01001433-ORDP01001433.1-marine-sediment-metagenome-genome-assembly--contig:-NODE-1433-length-13085-cov-4.709440_pt1 | contig 13085 bp, 12 predicted proteins | sample MGYA00248627_ERZ508539 | MGnify/ENA primary metagenome ERZ508539 (study PRJEB26208, sample SAMN05571518) | marine sediment metagenome | biome: deep sea; feature: Hydrothermal vent; material...
CCGGTGGGCGCACGAAAAAGCGTCGTTAACGTAAAGATCGCCGTGCGCGGCGAGGCTCGCCGCGAAGTCCAGGTCGTTGCCGGTTTCCCCGGCGTGGTAGCGCAGGTTTTCCAGCATGGCCACATCGCCGTCCGCCATGGCTTCGATGACCGATTGGGCGGGAGCCCCGATGCAATCGGTCGCGAAGGCGACATCGCGGCCCAAGGCTTGCCCGAGGGCGGCGGCGACGGGCTTTAAGGTCATTTCGGGAACCACCTGGCCCTTCGGCCTGCCGAAATGACAGATCACGACGACCTTGGCGCCCTTTTCAGAAAGTTCCCTGACGGTCGGAACCGTGCGGTCGATCCGCGTGGTGTCGGTTACCTTGCCGTCCCGCATGGGGACGTTCAAGTCGGCGCGGACAAGAACTCGCTTGCCCGCGACGTCGAGGTCGTCAATGGTCTTGAAACTGTTCATGGCTGGCCTGTTCTCTCTATGAATAAATGAACGGTGCCCCGTTTTATGATGATCCGAAGCGGAAAAGGCAAGCCCCCCATCGGGCGGACGGGGGACGGCGGTTTAGGCCTCGGCCGCCGCAAAACGGCGGAACGCACCCGGACCTTGGCCGAATTGCCGCTTGAACGCATGGCTGAAAGCGGACTCCGAACTGTACCCGACCCGTTCGGCAACATCGGAAAGCGAGTGGCCGGGGGTTTTCAGCAGCTCCTGCGCCTTCAACATTCGCCATCGCGTGACATAAACCATCGGCGTCTCACCCATGATGCTCTTGAAACGCAAGGCAAGGTTGGAGCGCGACATGCCCGCTTCCTGCGCAATGCCGGCAAGGGACAGGTCTGCGCCATATTCATTGTGCATGGCCTTGAGGGCGCGGTTGATTTGCGGATTGCGAAGGGCGCCCAGGAAACCGTACGACGGTTGGTTCCTGTGCAAGTAGGCGCGCAGGATTTGAATAAAAAGAACTTCAGCCAAGCGCTCGACGATCGTCACGGCCCCGGGCTGTTCCGCTCCCGTTTCACTTATCAGTATCTTGCTGACCGTCTCGAACCAGTCCGGTTGATCTTCCGATAGCGCCTTCACATGAATAAGAGAGGGCAATTCCGTGACGAGGGGGTGTCTGAACGCCCGGTCGAATTCGAAGTGCCCACAAAGCAGGCGCACACGTTCACCCCCGTTTGCAAATAGCGGCGCGCCGTTTTTCAGGGCTTCGAGAACGGCGCTTCCAGGAACGGGCACGCTGGTTGGATCGTCAAAAAGAAGATGTCCTTTACCGCCGGGAAACATGACCACATCGCCGCCGGCAAGCTCGATCGTGGCGCCGTTGAACCTCAACCGGCACCTGCCGCGCGCCACCATATGGAATTGAGCGCAGGGACCGTCAGGCATTTCCATTCCCCAAGGCGCCGCGAACTCGCGTTGGAAGTAAACGCAGCTTTTCAACCGCATCAACGCCAAGACGTCGCTCAAAGTATCCATTCGGGTTCCTCCGGGGGTGATACCCTACACGATTAAATGGATAATAACACGTGATCGTCTCGATCAATCCACAATATTGGACTATGGAGCATGAATAATGGACCGTATAACATTTATATTATTAGTTTATTGGATTTTAATGACTTTTGTCTTCGCCAGGAAGACGTTTTTAACAACTTCAAGGATAAAAGAAAATGTCGCTGCAAAATGAAATCCAATCCCTGATGGCCGAATTGGGAACGAAGGTTCCCGCTGAGATGATGGAAAAGGTCGGCGCCTTTATCGGCCGGATTACCACTGACGGCGTGGGGGGAACCGCACGCAAGGTTGGGGAAAAAGCCCCCGGCTTCGTCCTTCGCGGCGTTTCCGGGGACACGGTGTCTCTGGCCGATCTTCTGGCTAAGGGGCCGGTCGTGGTCACTTTTTTTCGCGGCGAATGGTGCCCCTTCTGCGATCTGGAGCTGCGGGCCTACCAGAAGGCCTTGCCCGAATTCACGGCCCTCGGCGCCTCTATCGTCGCGATTTCCCCTCAATCCCTGGAAAACAGCCGCTCGACCGCCGAAAGCCGGTCCCTCGGCTTCGAGGTGCTGAGCGATCCCGGAATTACGGTTGCCAAAGCCTATGGCCTCGTCTTCTCCATGAACGACGCCGAACAGACCCTGCACAAGGATTTCGGCGCCGATCTTCCCGCTATCAACGAGGCCGCCAACTGGGACCTGCCTGTACCCGCGACTTATGTGATTGATCGCGCGGGCAACATCGCCTGGGCATTTGTCGAGGCGAACTACACCACCCGGGCCGAACCGGCCGATGTGCTTAAGGCCGTCGGCGCGCTCGGGCATGCGCACTGAGTCCGTTTATCGTTTTCCACTCTACCTTCATGAAAGGAAATTTTTTACTATGAAGCACCGTATCATCAACATAATTCAGGCTATTTTTCGATCAAAACATCTTCTCGCGCCGGGCCTTGGCCTCGCCATTTTGGGCGCCGTTTTTGCCCTGCCGGCGGCTGCTGGCGAGCAGGGGCAGATCGGCATCTACGACATAAACGTCAGCCATGGCCTGACCTTTACCGGCAAGAAGACGGACGCCCCGGCGCCACTGGCGCTTCGTGGCTACGACGCCGTGAATTACTTCACAGATGGCAAACCCCGGCTCGGCACTCTGCGTTATGCCGCGTTAAACAAAGGAGCGATCTACTGGTTCGTCTCGGAAAAACACAAGAAGATGTTCGAAGCCGATCCGGATCGTTTTTTGCCGCAATTCGGCGGCTTCTGCGCCTACGGCGTGACCCAGTCGACCAAGTTCGACGGTGATCCGTTGCTGTGGAACGTTTACAAAGGCAAGCTGTATTTGAACGTCACCCCCGCCTTGCAGGCAAAGTGGCTCGGCAAGGGGTTATACCAAGTTGCAATAATAATGACCCATAGAGACGGCTTTACAAGACTTTGGGCGAGGAGCGTGTGGCGTGGCGATGCGGTGTATCGCAAGACGGGCGCGACGATGTCCCAAAGTCTTGTAAAGCCGCCGTTTCGGTCGCCTCATCAGCCCGTCGGAGGGCGTCGAGAAGCCTTGACGATGCCCCGCATCGCCGGCGACGTCTCTCCTACCCGACGGACTGATGAGGCGATCTCTATGGGCCATTATTATTGCAACTTGGTATTACTGGGCAAAAATCTGGACGAAAACATCGCCATAGCCAATCGGACATGGCCCGGCATCAAGGACGGCAAGCCGCAGACTCTCTTCAAGGCATGGCGCGCCAAGCAATAAAGAACATCTCCCGGAACGGAGCCTTTGCTACCGCGTCAAGGCCTCGGCCTTGGCGCGGGCTTTCTCGGCCTTTTTCTTATCACCCAGAACTTCATAGGCCCGGGCCAAGCGCAACCAGCCCTCGCGGTTTTCGGGGTTGGCCTTCATCTTGGCGGCCAGCCGCCCGACCATGGTGCGGACCAAGGCTTGGCGTTCCTTCTCGCTCATCAAGGCCGCCTCCTCGACCTGTTCGCGGGTCGGCCCGGACGCCGCCCCGGACGGGGGCGTCCGTTGCACCGTCGCTTTGGGTGGAGCCGCCACGGTCTTGGCCAAGCGCAAGGCTTCGCGCGTCGGCTTTATGGAAGCCGGATCGACGCCCAACTGTTGGGAGGCGGCGTCGATTCTTTCGTTAACGACCCGGACCCAGGGCGCGCCCGGGGGCGATATGGCGACCAGGTCGGTCCAATCCTGCAAGGCGCCGGCCACGTCGCCGCGCTGGACCTTGTTTAGGGCCAGGTAAAACCGGGCCGTCGGGTTTACGGGGTCGCCCTTCAAGGCGGACAGGAACAACTTGCGCGCCCTGTCGATGACGGTCCCTCCCGCATCCATGGCCAGGGCCTCGGCATAGCTTACCGTGACATCGGGATTGGGGTTGATCTTATAAGCCCGCCCATAGGCGTATGACGCCTTGTCGAACTGCTGGCGGGCCGCGTAAGACCGGCCCAACAGCTGCCAGCCGCGAATATCGCCGGGTCTTTCTTCCATCCTTTTGGCCAGGGCCTCGATCATCCGCTCGACTTCGGCGGTTTTCGCCCTTTCCGTGGCAAGGGCGCGGGCACGGTCTTCGTTCAAGGGAAACGCGGGCACGTTGGGCGAACCCAATTTCAAATAAAGGGACATGGCGCCCACGGGCAGAACCACGGCGAGGACGGCGATCAAGGCGAGCGTCCCCTTGCCGCCGCCCGAAGCGCCTTGAAGGGAGGCGCCCCCCTCTGCACCGCCGGGGGAACCACACGCCAGCAAGCGGCGTTCGATTTCGGTGCGGGCCGCTTGAGCCTGATCTTCGCTAAGCACGCCGCGGTCTAAATCCCGGTCCACCTCGCCCAACTGGTCGCGGTAGACCTTGGCGTCATATTCATTTCGGGCGGCGTTCGAGGGGCGCTTGGTCAGGGGCAACAGCAAAAAAGCCAGGACGCCCACCAAAAGAAGGGCGATGACAACCCAAAGCATGCTCACGATCCGTCTTCCTTCATTAATTTATCGAGGCGGGCGCGCTCGTCCGTGTTGAGCGGGGTAAACGCCAGTTCATCCTTGCCGGCGTTGCGCCTGCGAACGAAGACGGCGACAACCGTCATACCGATGAGAAAAAAGACAAAAGGAGCGATCCAAAGAACATAGGTCGACTTCTTAAAAGGCGGCTTAAGCAAGACGAAATCACCGTATCGCGAAACGATATAATCGACGACCTGCTTGTCGTTGTCCCCCCTTGTCAGCCTTTCGCGAACCAAAACGCGGATGTCGCGCGCCAGGTCGGCGTCGGATTCGTCGATAGACTGGTTTTGGCAGACCAGGCAGCGCAGGCCGCTGCTTATGTCACGCGCCCTGGCTTCCAGGACCGGATCGGCCAGCATTTCAGAAGGCTCGACGGCCAAGGCCTGCGAAACCGGCCAAAGGGCGGCCAACAGAAACAGCAGCGCCGGGACCGACGGCCGTGCGAAAGGCCTCATGACGTCCCTCCTTTTTGTTTGTTTTTTCCCGCCAGTTCCTCGGCTTGAACCCGGCGAAGTTCGTTGATAATGGGCCCGACGGTCTCTTGCCATATTTTTTCGGTCATCGGGCCGATGACCTTGTAGCGAATGACGCCCTTGTAATCGATGATGAAGGTTTCCGGCGCGCCGGTGACGCCAAGCGCGATGGCGGCTTTGCTGACCGGGTCGTCGCCGACCAGGATATAGGGGTTGCCCTTCCGCGCCAGCCAGTTGGGGCCGTCGTCAGGCGTTTTTTCCCGCCAGTCGATCCCGTGCAGGGGAACCCGGTTCTGGGCCTTGATCTTCATCAGGAACGGATGCTCGATCTTGCATGCGATGCACCAGGATCCGAAGACGTTGACCAGAGAGACGGTGCCGAGCAAGTCCTCGGTCTTGAGCCCCCGGTCGCTCCCTTTGATCGGCGCCAAGTCCAACGGCGGCATCTTCTGGTTAATCAGGACCGACGGCAGATCCTTCGAGTTCAGAGTCAGACCGACGGCGAAGAAACCGCCAAGGACCGCGACCACGAGCAACGGCAGAATATAGTATAGACGTTTCATCCCCTTGTTCCTTACGCCCCTTTCGCCGATGCGTTCACCGGGGCGGCCTTGGACTTGCGCACCGGCGCACCGATACGGTAGCGGCGGTCCGAGAGGCTTATGCCGCCGCCGAAAACCATAATCAGGTAGCCCGCCCACATCCACGAAACCAGGGGATTGAAGTAAAGACGAGTCACGTAGCCCCCGGTTTCCTTGCCTTTGGCGTCTTTTTCCGGATCGGCGATAACCGTGTAAAGATCGCCCGTGAACAACGGATAGATGGCGGCTTCCGTCGTCGGCGTTCCACGAACCGGATAGGTGCGTTTCTCAGGCTCCAGGGTGACGATGGGCTTCCCGTTCCGGCTGACCGTGAACGTACCCCGGGTATAGAAATAGTTGGGGCCGTTGCCCTGGCGCGCCCCCTCGAACTTGAAATCATAGCCCGACAGGGTCACCGTCTGGCCCGGCTTCATGACCTGGATGCTTTCACGCTTCCAGGCCCCGGCGGCGGTGATCCCCATAATCACGACGGCCAGGCCTAAATGACCGAGCGTCATTCCCCAGTTGGCGCGCGGCATCCGGGCCAGGCGTCGCAGGCCCGCGGCCAGGCCGCCTTTGAAGTGACGGGCGCGTTCGAAAATCTCGACCAGCGTGCCGACGAACAACCAGGCGGCCAGGCCCGAACCGACCAGCCCCCAGACGGGACCGTCCGTAACCATCACCCAGGCCGCTCCCGCGCCCAGAACCATGGCCGCGAAAGCCACCCGCAGCCTTTGAGCGGCCCCGATCAGGTCGCCCCGTTTCCAGTTCAGCATGGGCCCGAAAGCCATGGCCAGAATCATGGGAACCATAAGCGGAAGGAAAACGGCGTTGAAAAACGGCGACCCGACAGAAACCTTGCCGCCACCGACCGCGTCGAGAAACAAGGGATAGAGAGAGCCCAGCAAAACCACCGCCGCGCCGATACTCATGAGAAGATTGTTAAGCAGCAACCCGCCTTCCCTGGAGACCGGGCGAAACAGGATCGGCGATTTCAGCGTCGGTCCGCGCCAAGCGAACAAGGCCAGCGACCCGCAGGTAACCAGAAGCAAAAGAACCAGGATGAAAACGCCCCGCGTGGGATCGCTGGCGAAAGCATGCACGGAGTTCAACACGCCCGAGCGCACCATAAAGGTTCCCAAAAGGCTGAGCGCGAAGGTGATAATGGCGAGGAACACCGTCCAGGCCCGCATGGAGTCCCGCTTTTCGACCACGATGGCCGAATGCAGCAAGGCCGTTCCCACCAGCCAGGGCATAAAAGAGGCGTTCTCGACCGGATCCCAAAACCAGAACCCGCCCCAACCCAATTCGTAATAGGCCCACCAGGATCCGAGCGCGATTCCCGCGGTCAAAAACACCCAGGCGACCATGGTCCAGGGCCGTACCCAACGGGCCCAGGCCGCATCCACCCGGCCTTCGATCAAGGCGGCGATGGAAAAGGAAAAGGCGACGGAGAAGCCGACGTATCCCAAATAGAGAAAGGGCGGATGAAGGGCGAGGCCCATATCCTGGAGCAACGGGTTCATTCCCTGGCCGTCGGCGGGAGGCGGCAGCATTCTCTCGAACGGGTTCGATGTGAAAATGATAAACAGCAGGAAGCCCACGGAAATCAGGGCCTGGACGCCCAAGGTGCGGGCGCGCAGGCTCGGCGGCAGGTTGCGCCCGAAAGCCGCGATCGCCATGCCGAATCCGGCCAGGACCAAGACCCAAAGCAGCATAGAGCCTTCGTGATTGGCCCATACGCCGGTGATCTTATAAATCATCGGCTTGGCCGAGTGGGAGTTTATGACCACGTTGAGGACGGAAAAATCCGACACGATATAGGCCTGGGTCAGCGCGGCGAAGGAAAACGCCAGAAGCAGAAACTGGGAGATGGCGGCGGGTTTGGCAAAAGCCATCCAGGCGGCGTTGCCCCGCGCCGCCCCGGCCAACGGCACGACGGCCTGGGCCGCGGCGACGAAAAGCGCAAGGATAAGAGAAAAATGTCCGGCTTCTACGACCATCGGGAAAGCGTCCTTCTATTTAGAATTTGCACCGTTCCCGCCCTTCCACTTGCCGGACTTCTTCAAGGCCTCGGCGACTTCGGGCGGCATGTAGTTCTCGTCGTGCTTGGCCAGCACCTCGGAAGCGACGAAGACGCCCCCTTGAAACCGGCCTTCGGTAACGACGCCCTGTCCTTCGCGAAACAGGTCGGGAAGAATCCCCGTATAGGTGACGGGGACCGTATTGCTAAGATCGGTAACCTTGAACGTAACCGTCGTTCCGTCTTTCTTGAGGCTGCCTTCCTCGACCAGGCCGCCGAGGCGCAGGCGCCTACCTTCGACCGGAGCCTTTTCGACAATATCGGTCGGGCTGCGGAAGAAAACGATGTTTTCTTCGTAGGCCATAAGCATCAGGCCAGCGGCGCCGGCCAATAAAACAAGGGCGATGGAAACGAATACGAGACGCTTATGCTTGCGTTTCAAGGGGCTTTTCCTTTTCTTGGTCTTTCCTGTCCTCTTGGCGGCGCAAGGCTTCAAGGGCGGCCTCGTTGGCGATCAGTGAACGGCGGCTGAAAATAAACAATCCGGCCATGACCACCGCGGTGACGATATAGCTGGGCCAAACGAAAGCTGCATATCCACCCATGTCGATAAATCCCGCAAATGTGTCCATATTATGTCACCCAGACGAACCGTGAACCTGGCGGAGGCGCAGGATTCTGATTTTATTGGCGAGAATTTCCCCCCGGATCCGCAACATCACCACCCAGAAGTAATAAGTGGTGAAGCCCGCGGCCATAAGCAACAGGGGCCAGAGCATGGCCGGATCAATGGACGGCCCGCCCAATTTAATCACGCTGGCCGGTTGATGCAGGGTATTCCACCAGTCTACGGAAAATTTGATGATCGGCACGTTGATCGCGCCGACCAGAACCAGGATGGATGAGGACTTGGTCCCTCGGCTCGGGTCGTCGAAGGCGTTGACCAGGGCGATGTAGCCTAAATAAAGAAAAAGCAACACCAGCATCGAGGTCAATCGGGCGTCCCAGACCCAATAAGTTCCCCACATGGGCTTGCCCCATAACGACCCCGTGACCAGCGCCAGAAAAGTAAAGGCGGCGCCGATGGGGGCCGTCGCCTTGGCCGCCATGTCGGCCAGCGGGTGCTTCCAGATCAGGCCGACGGCCGCGGCGGCGGCCATGCCCACATAGCTGAACAACGCCGCCCACGACGCCGGCACGTGGACGTACATGATACGCACGCTCTCGCCTTGCTGATAGTCCGGCGGAGCGACGAACAGGCCCAGATAAAGCCCGACGACGGCGGAAACAACCGTCACCCCCGCCACCCAGGGCTGTACGGCCCGGCTCAGGCGCAGAAATCGGGTGGGATTGGCAAAACGCTGTATAGACATATTACGATATGGAACCCGGGGTTTTATTTTCTCTTTCTCGTTTCCGGCTGTTTTATCATCTCCCCCCAGCCTTGGCCGAAAACGACAAAAAAGGTGACCCTTACGGGAGGGGTAAGGTCAAGATATTCATTTAAGAGCCTCATTCAAGCGCCTGGCGGACCGCCGCCGCCGCCGCCCAGGGGGCCAGCGCCAGGGAAGCGAGCAGAAAAGCGCCGAGAACCAGGAACTGGGCCTTGTAGGAAAACCCGGTCAAGACCGCATCAACCGCCGAGACGCCGAAAATCAACGTCGGGATGAACAGGGGCAAAACCAGCAGGGAAAGCAGCACGCCGCCCCGTCTGGCCCCCAGAATCAGCGCCGCCCCCACCGCCCCGATCAGGCTAAGCGTCGGGGTGCCGAGCAAAAGCGCCCCGATAAGGACCGGATAACCCTTGCTTCCCATGCCCAGAAGCAGCGCCAGCAAGGGCGAGGCGATAATCAGCGGCAGGCCGGTGGTCAGCCAGTGGGTGCATATCTTGGCCAGCACGGTCATCTCGAGGGACCGGGGCTCGAGCGCCAGAAGCTCCAGGGAGCCGTCCTCGAAATCGGTCTGAAACAAACGCTCAAGCGACAACATCACCGCCAGCAAAGCCGCCACCCAGATAACCCCTGGCGCGATGCGCGTCAATATGTTGGGAGCGGGCCCGACGCCGAAGGGAAACAGCACGACGACGAGGACGAAGAACATCACCACGATCATGCTGTCCATGCCCTGGCGGAAGGCCAGCGAAAGGTCGCGGCGAACCATGGCCAGAAAGCCGCTCACGGCGCATCCTCCATGAAGGCGGGAAAGTCCGATAAATCAAGCGACGCCGCGCCGGGGATGCCAAGTTCGGCATGGGTGGACAGCGCCACCATGCCGCCATGCGCCCGGTGAGCGGCGATCACGTCGGCGAGCATGCCGACGGCGTCTTTGTCCAACGCCGTGGTCGGCTCGTCTAAAAGCCACAGTGGGGATATGCGTACCAAAATCCGGGCCAGGTTGACCCGCCGCTTCTGCCCCGCCGACAGATAGCGCCCCGGAACATCGGCCAGAGGGCCGATACCGAAAGCCGCCAGCGCCGCCGGAATATCGCTCTCCTCCGCCGCCGCCGCCCAGAAGGAAAGGTTTTCGGCGACGCTTAGAACCGGCTTCACCGGGTCCAGATGGCCGAGATAGCGAATTCTTTCATTATGCCCTTGGCGGTCATCGGCGATATCTTCCCCGTCCCACGAAAGCCTGCCCGCCGCCGGTGGCGACAATCCCGCCATCAGGCGAAGCAGACTCGACTTGCCCGACCCGTTGGGTCCGGTGAGAACCAATGCGCCGCCTTCCCGGAGCGCGAAATCGAGACCGCCGAATACCGGCCTGGCGGCACGGATGCAAAAAAGGCTTTCACCGCTGAATATGGACATCAAGGCTCCAAAAAAATCTGTTAACCCATTGATACACAATGAGGAACTAATTTTGCAAGCCGGAAGGCCCGCGCAGAGCACCCGCCCGGCGCTTGAGGGGCTTTTTTATAAAACCAACAAAAAGGCCGGGGCGCATGGCGTCCCGGCCTTTAAGTCGAGGGCAACAGGGGATTGCCCAAGTTAGGGACCAGAGAGGGGAGCCTCTGGGTTCATGCAGAGTTAGGAATCTACATTGAGGATAATAAAAGCCGCCGAATATGGCGGGAATAGGGCGCGGAAAAGGTCATATTGGGGCGGCGCGGCGGCGGAAAATATGCTATATGCTTACGCCCGGTCGCGCCCTATATGAAAAAGGCGCAATCGCAGAGACAGCATAAGGATTTAGACACCGTGAGCACCGACAGCTTCCATTCCAGAAAGACCATCAAAGTAGGTAACGAAGCCTACGGCATTTTCTCCCTGCCGGCAGCCGGATCGGCGCTCGGCGACGTTTCGCGGCTGCCTAAATCGCTAAAAGTGCTGCTGGAAAACCTGCTCCGCCATGAAGACGGACGCACGGTAACCGATGCCGACATAAGGGCCGTCGCGGACTGGCTTGCCGACCGGCGCTCGGACCATGAAATCGCCTACCGCCCGGCCCGCGTCCTGATGCAGGATTTCACCGGCGTTCCGGCGGTGGTCGATCTCGCCGCCATGCGCGACGCCATGGTGGCGGCGGGCGGCGAGGCTGAAAAAATCAATCCGCTGTCGCCGGTCGATCTGGTCATCGATCACTCGGTCATGGTCGATTTTTTCGGCACTCCCGACGCCGCGCGGAAAAACGAGGAAATGGAATTCAAGCGCAACCGGGAACGCTATGAGTTCCTCCGCTGGGGACAGGACGCGTTCGATAATTTCCGGGTCGTGCCGCCGGGCACCGGCATCTGCCATCAGGTCAACCTTGAATATCTGGCCAAGGTGGTGTGGACCGGCGACGACGGCGAGGGCAACCGGGTCGCCTATCCCGATACCCTGGTCGGCACCGACAGCCACACGACGATGGTCAACGGGCTTTCCGTCCTCGGCTGGGGCGTCGGCGGCATCGAGGCGGAAGCAGCCATGCTCGGCCAGCCCATTTCCATGCTGATCCCGGAAGTGATCGGCTTCGAGCTTTCGGGTGAAACGGCCGAGGGTATCACCGCCACCGACCTGGTTCTCACCATCGTCCAGATGCTGCGCGAGAAAGGCGTGGTCGGAAAATTCGTCGAGTTCTTCGGCCCCGGCCTCGATCATCTGGCCCTGCCCGACCGGGCGACCATCGCCAACATGGCGCCGGAATACGGCGCCACCTGCGGCTTCTTTCCCATCGACGGCGAAACCATCCGCTATTTAGGACTCACCGCCCGCGACGAAGACCAAATCCGACTGGTTGAAGCCTACGCCAAAGAACAAGGCTTGTGGCGGCAAGCGGGCGAAGAGCCGCCGGTCTTCACCGATACCATCGGCCTCGACATATCCACCGTTGAAGCGTGCATATCGGGACCCAAGCGGCCCCAGGACCGGATCGCCCTTATCCGGTCCGCCGAAGCCTTTGAAGAGACCCTCAAGGAGCTTGGCGGCCGCAACAAGACGGTCGAAATTCCGCTCGCCGGTTCCGATCACGGGCTCAGGGACGGCGACGTGGTTATCGCCGCCATCACCAGTTGCACCAACACTTCCAATCCTTCCGTTTTAATCGCCGCCGGGCTGCTCGCCCAAAAAGCGGTGGCCAAAGGACTGCGCGCCAAGCCCTGGGTCAAGACTTCGCTGGCGCCGGGGTCGCAGGTGGTGGCCGACTACCTGCAAGCCGCCGGATTGCAGGAGCCGCTCGACGCGCTCGGCTTCAACATCGCCGGTTTCGGCTGCACCACCTGTATCGGCAATTCCGGGCCCCTGGCCGAACCCATCGCCAAGGCCATATGCGAGGGCGATCTGGTAGCCGCCGCGGTGCTTTCCGGCAACCGCAATTTTGAAGGCCGCATAAGCCCCCACGTCAAGGCCAACTATCTGGCCTCGCCGCCGCTGGTGGTGGCCTATGCCCTGGCCGGGACCATGACCCGCGACCTGCTGGCCGAGCCCATCGCCAAGGGAGCGGACGGCGAGATGGTCTATCTCAAGGATATCTGGCCGACCAACGCCGAAATCCAGGCCTGCGTCGGCAAGTTCCTCAACGCCGGGATGTACCGCAAACGTTACGCCGACGTGGGCAAGGGGCCGCAAGCATGGCAGGAGATCAAGACCGGCGGCACCATGACCTATGACTGGAACGACGCTTCCACCTATGTCCGCCACCCGACCTTTTTTGAAGCCGTGGACGGCGATGCGGGTGGCGACATTACCAATGCCCGACCGCTGGCGATCCTGGGCTCATCGGTGACCACCGATCATATATCACCGGCGGGCGCAATCGCCGCCGACGGCCCGGCCGGCGAATACCTGATTGAGCGCGGCGTCGCGGTCGGCGACTTCAATTCCTACGGGTCCAGGCGCGGCAACCACGAAGTGATGATGCGGGGAACTTTCGCCAATATTCGCATTCGCAACGAAATGGCGCCGGGCACCGAAGGCGGGGTGACCAGGCATCAGCCGAGCGGCGAGGTAATGCCGATCTTCGATGCCGCCATGAAGTACTCGGGCGAGGGAACTCCGCTTATCGTCGTCGCCGGCAAGGAATACGGCACCGGGT
>ENA-ORDP01001434-ORDP01001434.1-marine-sediment-metagenome-genome-assembly--contig:-NODE-1434-length-13076-cov-8.206666_pt1 | contig 13076 bp, 11 predicted proteins | sample MGYA00248627_ERZ508539 | MGnify/ENA primary metagenome ERZ508539 (study PRJEB26208, sample SAMN05571518) | marine sediment metagenome | biome: deep sea; feature: Hydrothermal vent; material...
TATCCCCTCACCCCAACCCTCTCCCGGAGGGAGAGGGGGCTATGATGCAAATACTGTTGCAACGATTGATACCCGCAATCTCGGTCTAGCTTGCGCAGTTTTTGCGGGCGGTTTTCTGACGGGCAGGCGGCTGATCAATCGCAATACGCACCGTGGCGGGCATGCCCAGCCGCAATTCATCCTGCGGATTACAGGCGAAAATCCGTACCGAGTAAACCAGCCGCGTGCGCAACTCCGAGGTTTGTATATTCTTCGGGGTAAACTCGGCCGTCGGTGAAATATAACCCACCCAGCCCTGGTAGGCCTTGCCGGGAAAACTGTCGGTATAAATCGTCGCCGGCGCACCCAGGCTGATCTTGCCCAACGCCGGTTCAGGCAGGTAGGTGCGCACCCAGACCGGATTGATGAAAGCCAGAGTCAGGACCGGCGTTTGCGGAAAAGCCATGTCGCCCGGTTCAAGTATGCGGTTACGAATAATGCCATCGGCAGGTGCATAGAGATTGGCATCGTCCAGACGCTGCTTTGCCAGCACCACCGCCGCCTGGCGACTGGCAAGCACGGCTCTTGCAATGGCGATGTCTTCCTTGCGCGGACCCAGTTGCAACAGGATCAGCGCCTGTTGCATCGCGTTCATCTCTGCTTTGGCTGCGTCTGAGGCCGCGCGGGCATTTTCCACATCCTCAGGCGAAACCAGCTTTTTTTTCAACATCGGCAACAGGCGCTGGTACGTTGCCCTGGCCGAGCTGGCCCGGGCTTTGGCTGCTGCCAGTTCAGCCCGCGCCTTGCTGATTTCCTCCTTGCGGCTACCGGCTTCCAGTTTCGCCAGCGTTTGTCGCTGGGCTTGCCACTGCGCCTGGGCCTCGCTGAGTTGAGCCTCAAGCACCTCGGTATGCAGGCGAGCCAGCAACTGACCTTTTTTGACCCGGTCACCTTCCTGCACAAGGATGGCATCAATATGTTCGCTGCTGTTAAACGCCAGCTGGGCTTCCCGAATATCAACATTGCCGTAAAGGGTAAGCTGATCATCCTCGCCATGTCGTTGTTGCTGCTGCCAGAAATAAACGCCGCCCATAGCACCCGCCAGAACAAGCGCAGGCAAAATAAGAATTTTTTTATTCATTTGCAGATATCCGCTGCTGAAATTAGTCGCATAAGAGAATAATGGAATGGCAGGAATTAAGGTAACAAAATACTGCCCAGTATGAACGTTATCTAGTCCCGCAGACTAAAACGCCGTTTATCTGTAATGCTGAAACATGTTACTATGCTCGGCTGTTTTGCACCCCACCCGTTATACCTGAGGTAAAAAAAATCCATGCTCTTCAGTTTCGAATGCACCGAACGCGGCTGCCCGAAAAACGACATTTTGTCCGGCCTGACCGTAGCCCTGGCGCTGGTGCCAGAAGCTGTGGCATTTGCCTTCGTTGCCGGGGTGCAGCCGCTGGTCGGTCTGTATGCCGCCTTTATAGTGGGACTGATTACGGCCGTTATCGGTGGACGTCCCGGGATGATTTCCGGTGCCACCGGCGCGCTGGCGGTGGTCATGGTTAGCCTGGTGGCACAACATGGGGTTGAATACCTGTTCGCGACCGTGGTCCTGATGGGCCTGATTCAAATCATGGTGGGAGCCTTGCGCCTGGGTAAGTTTATTCGCATGGTCCCTCATCCGGTGATGCTGGGCTTTGTCAACGGTCTGGCCATCGTCATCTTTCTTGCCCAGCTCAATAACTTCAAGTTCAAGGATGCCAACGGTCAGTTACAGTGGTTGTCGGGGGACGCGATGTGGATCATGCTCGGCCTGGTGGTTCTAACCATGGCTATTATTCATTTTCTGCCCAAATTAACCAAGGCCGTGCCTTCTTCGCTGGTAGCCATCATCGTTATCAGTCTGGCGGTGATCTTGCTGGGTATGGACAGCCGCACAGTCGGCGACCTGGCGTCCATCGCGGGCGGTCTGCCAAAATTTCATATTCCTATGGTACCGCTTAATTGGGAAACTCTGGGTATTATTCTGCCTTACGCCATCATTCTGGCCGCCATTGGTTTGATCGAGACACTCCTGACACTCAACCTGATTGATGAAATAACGGATACCCGTGGTCGCAGTCACAAAGAATGTGTAGGCCAGGGCGTAGCCAATACGGTCACCGGCCTGTTTGGCGGCATGGGCGGTTGCGCCATGATTGGACAAAGCATGATCAACGTGAACTCCGGCGGCCGCGGCCGCTTATCCGGCATTACAGCTGCCCTGTTCCTGTTACTGTTCATTCTGTTTGCCTCCGATCTTATCGAAATGATCCCTCTGGCGGCCCTTACCGGCGTGATGTTCATGGTCGTCATCGGTACCTTTGAATGGTCCAGCCTTCGTATAATGGGCAAAATCCCTCTTAGTGATGCCTTTGTGTTGATCCTGGTCTCGGCTGTCACTGTCGCCACCGATCTGGCCATTGCCGTAGTCGTGGGCGTCATCGTTTCAGCCCTGGTATTCGCCTGGCAACACGCCAAGCACATTCAGGTTAAATCCTGTTTGAACGACATGGGCGGCAAGATCTACGAGCTGGAGGGACCGCTGTTTTTCGCCTCGGTCAGAAATTTTCAGGATCTGTTCGATCCTAAAAACGATCCTGATGATGTAGTGGTGGAATTTCAGAAATCACGGGTCTACGACCACTCGGCAATTGAGGCTATCGATACGCTCGCCGAACGCTACCTCAATGCCCACAAGCGACTGCATCTTCGCCATCTCAGTCCTGAATGCACGCAATTGTTGAAGAAAGCCGGTAACTTGGTGGAAGTCAACGTGATTGAAGATCTCCACTACCATATTGCACTCGATCAACTGTCCTGAACACCTATGTTATACTATGCCCTGTCCACCCGGGCCTGCTAAGTTAAACCAACCTCTGGTGGTTAATAGCTGCCACTGTATTTTATTTCCTGATGCGCCAACACAGCGCGTCCCTCACTGACAGGTATTCCGGCATGTCCGATTCCAATCCTTTGCCCAGCTTTGAAACCATGGGTCTTGCCGCCCCGCTACTGCGGGCCGTTAAAGATGCAGGGTATGAAGCCCCCTCCCCCATCCAGGCGGAGAGTATCCCGCCACTGCTGGAAGGCCACGATCTGCTGGGGCAGGCACAGACCGGTACGGGCAAAACCGCCGCCTTTGCTCTGCCACTGCTATCACGCATTGATGTCAATCAACGCGACCCCCAGCTACTGGTGCTGGCCCCGACCCGCGAACTGGCTATCCAGGTCGCCGAGGCTTTTCAGAAGTACGCCCGTTATCTGAAAAACTTCCACGTCGTGCCTATCTATGGCGGCCAGTCCTATGACATCCAGTTGCGCCAGCTTAAACGCGGGGCCCATGTGGTGGTTGGCACACCCGGCCGGGTTATGGATCACATGCGCCGTGGCACCCTGAAACTGAAGGGTTTGCAGGCCCTGGTGCTGGATGAGGCCGATGAAATGCTGCGCATGGGCTTCATTGATGACGTCAAGTGGGTGCTGGAACAAACCCCCCCTACACGCCAGATCGCCCTGTTCTCCGCCACCATGCCCAAAGAAGTTCGTAAGGTGGCGCAACAGCATCTCAACCAACCCATCGAGATCAAAGTGCAGCAACGCACCGCGACGGCTGAAACCATTCACCAGCGTTACTGGCCGGTAAGTGGTTTGCATAAGCTGGATGCCCTGACCCGTATTCTCGAAGTGGAAAACTTCGATGCCATGCTGGTGTTTGTTCGTACCAAAACCGCGACCATTGAACTGGCCGAAAAACTGGAGGCACGCGGCCATGCTGCCGAAGCCTTGAATGGCGATATTCCACAGAAGCTGCGTGAGCGAACCGTGGATCGCCTGAAGAAAGGCCAGATCGATATTCTGGTGGCCACCGATATCGTAGCCCGAGGCCTGGACGTAAGACGTATCAGCCACGTACTGAACTACGATATTCCTTATGACGTTGAAGCCTACATCCACCGCATCGGGCGAACCGGGCGCGCGGGTGCAAAAGGTGAAGCCATTCTGTTTGTCGCGCCGCGTGAAAAACGCCTGCTGCGGGCGATTGAGAAAACCATTCGCCAGCCCATCGAACCGATGAAAATGCCGACGACGGCTGACATTAATCTACAGCGCGTCAGCCGCTTCAAACAAAAAATCCGTGACGCCCTGGCGGAAAACAACAAAAATGAACTCTTCTACCAGATGTTAACCGAGCTACAGGAAGAAGAAAGCGCCGAACCCCTGGAAATCGCCGCCGCCCTGGCCCGCTTACTCCAGGGTGACGAACCTTTGCTGCTGTCTGAAAAAGCGGAACGACGCCCCCGCCAGCCGGACACCGACAGCAATCCGCGTCAGTCCCGAAACCCGCAGGGAAAAAAACCCCGCTCACCGGCTTCGGACAAAGCCCTGCCACTGAAAGGCCATCCGGAAGTCGAGATGCAACGCTTTCGTCTGGACGTGGGTTATGATCAGGAGGTAAAACCGGGCAACATCGTCGGCGCTATCGCCAATGAAGCCGACCTCGAAAGCGAATATATTGGCCATATCGAAATCTATGATGACTACAGCACCGTCGATCTCCCCGCCGGAATGCCGAAGGAAACCTTTCATGAGCTGAAAAAAACCTGGGTCTGTCAACGGCGTCTGAATATCACGCCCGTTGGCAGTGAGAAGAAAACAGAAAAGCATCGGCCACGGAAAAAGAAAAAAACAGTCTCATCATCCAAGCAATAAACAACCTCGTTGCAAGTTAACATGGCGCTATCTTTGTGTTGAAGGTTTGCTTTCATCTTATTTCCCCTTATGCATTCCCACGCGGAGCGTGGGAACGAGAAATAGGTGGTGGTTTATCTATATCGAATTATCACCCCTGCCCGGTCACACGGCTCTTTTTTATTGTTTCAGCCGGTAACCCGTTTTAAACATCCACCACACGATAAGCAGGCAGGCCGCGAGGAACAGCAGCACGATGGACAGGCTCAGCATGACGCTTACATCGGAAACTTCAAAAAAGCTCCAGCGAAAACCACTGATCAGATAGAGCACGGGGTTGAACCGCGTGACGGTCTGCCAGACAGGCGGCAACATGCTGATCGAGTAGAAGCTGCCTCCGAGGAAAACCAGCGGGGTAATCACCAGCAACGGGATGATCTGTAATTTTTCAAAGTTTTCCGCCCATAATCCAATGATGAACCCGAACAGGCTGAAGGAAATACAGGTCAGTACCAGAAAGCCCATCATCCATACCGGGTGCATAATTCTCAGGGGTACGAAAAACCCCGCCGTGATCAGAATGATCAGACCGATAATCAGGGATTTGGTAGCCGCGGCCCCCACGTAGCCCAGCAGAATTTCAAAGAACGAAACCGGCGCGGACATGACTTCGTAGATAGACCCGGTGAATTTGGGAAAGAAAATACCAAACGATGCATTGGCAATGCTCTGGGTCAGTAGCGCCAGCATTATCAGCCCGGGTACGATGAATGATCCGTAGGATACGCCCTCGATCTGATCGATGCGCGATCCGATGGCCGAGCCGAACACCACAAAATAAAGCGAGGTGGATAACACCGGCGAGGCGAAGCTCTGGAGTATGGTGTCCCAGGCGCGCAGCATTTCGTACTTATAAATAACTCTGATGGCGTGTGTGTTCATGGTTTTGCTTTCAGGAGGTTGATAAATATTTCTTCCAGGGAGGTTTGCGTGGTTGTCAGATCTTTCAGTAGCAGTCCGGCCTCACCGATCGCATGCAGCAAATCGCTGATGCCGGTGTGTGTAGTGTGGGGATCATAGGTATAAACCAGCTTGCTACCATCGGCCGACAGCTCCAGCGCCCAGGCAGCCAGCGCCCCGGGCACGGTGTTCACGGCTTCTTCGAGTTCGATGATCAGTTGCCTTTTGCCCAGTTTATGCATCAAGGCCAGCTTCTCATCCACCAACAGCAGTTCACCATTGTTGATAATTCCGACACGATCGGCAATCGCCTCAGCCTCTTCGATATAGTGGGTAGTCAGGATGATAGTGACGCCTGAATCGCGCAGGCGCCGCACCAGTGCCCACATGTCCTTGCGCAACTCCACGTCCACGCCCGCCGTGGGTTCATCCAGAAACAGCACCGCAGGTTCATGTGACAGAGCCTTGCCAATCAACACGCGCCGCTTCGTCCCGCCCGAGAGGGTCGTGAGCGTGCTGTCTCTTTTCTCCCACAACGACAAATCCTTGAGTAGTTGTTCAAGGTAGGCCGGGGCGGGTTTTTTGCCGAACAGACCGCGACTGAAACACAATGTGTTCCATACTGTATCAAAGGCCCCCAAAGTGAGTTCCTGTGGCACCAGGCCGATCGTCGCGCGGGTAGCCCGGTAGTCCGAGATAATATCGCGCCCGCCCACGGTGACCGATCCCGCGCTTGCTGTAACAATTCCGCAGATGATCGAGATCAGCGTGGTTTTGCCCGCGCCATTGGGACCCAGCAGCGCCAGAATCTCGCCAGGTGCGATGTTCAGACTCACACTCTTCAGAGCCTGATACCCATTGGCATACGTTTTGGACAGATTTGTAATCGACACGATGGGTTGCATGAAATTGAGTCACCATAGTTTAAGCGCTCCCGATTATACTGGAGTATCTTCCGCGGGATAGTCGTCATACGACCGTGATATTGATTTTTCCACAGACAGGTTCCCGGTTATTGTTTAGCCGGAGTGGCTCACGGGTAACCGGACGGATTCTGTTGACGAAGCTTTTTCCTTCCCGGGTGGCTATTATCGTTTCGTTCACCGGCAGATTATCAATATAAATTTTTGGCATGGCGGCCATTTATATAGTAAGCTTGCTTATTATATAAATAGCAACTATCACCCTTATGGCCAATCCTGATCTCGATCGCAGTCTCGGTTTCCTGCTGCACGACATTTCCCGATTATTACGCCGGCGTTTTGACACCCGTGCGCGCGCACTGGAACTCACCCGCGCCCAGTGGTCTGTGCTGATCCACCTCTACCGCAACGAGGGGATCACCCAAACAGCCCTGGCAGATATTCTGGAGGTGGAGAAGATCACCTTGTGCCGTTTGCTGGATCGTCTGGAAGAAGCGGGCTGGCTGGAACGCCGGAGCCATCCGAATGATCGGCGGGCAAAATGCCTGTACCTGACCGAGAAGGTCCATCCCGTGCAGGAACAGATGTGTGCGATTTCGCAGGCCGTACGCGATGAGGCCTATGCCGGAATGAGTCCGCAGGAGCAGGATGCGCTGATTAATACCCTGATACGTATCAAGTCGAATCTCCTCACGGTCTCGGATTAGCTCATCGACGAACGGCGCGCATGCTCGCCATCCTGCGCCGGCCCCTGATAGCCCGAACGAACATTTCCACAGGAACAAGAGAGCATTTGATGAACGCCTTGCACAGTTTGATGAACGATGAGGGAGGCCGCCGCCGTTGGCGGTTTATTCTACTCGTGGCTGGACCCATCCTGGCCTTGCTCACGGGCCTGGGTCTGTATCTGGTCGCCGGGCGCTATGTCAGCACCGAGGATGCCTATATCAAAGCTGACCTGCTGCCGGTCGCCGCTGAGGTATCGGGCCGCGCGGTGGCCGTGCCCGTGCATCAGAATGAAGTGGTGCATGCCGGCCAGGTGCTGTTGCGCATTGATCCCGCCCCTTTCCAACTGGCGTTGAATCAGGCGAAGGCGGCGCTGGCGGTGACCCACAACAATGTTGCGGTCCTCAAGGCCCGCTACCATGAAAAGCAGGCGGAATGGGCGCAGGCGCAGGAAGATATTGCCTACGCCCGTCGTGAATACGCACGCCGTCAGGGACTGCTGGCGCGCAAAGCGGTGTCCGAGAGCGCACTTGACGCCGCCCGGCACGCCCTCGCGGCCGCCCGCCTGCGGGCACAAACGCTGCAACAGGCTATCGATCAAGTGCGAGCGGAACTGGGTGCCGATATACGCTTGCCGCTGGCGCATCAACCTCAGGTAATGGAGGCGCAGGCGCGCGTCGATCAGCAGGCCCTGGATTTGAGCCACGCCGTGGTGCGCTCACCGGTAAACGGCGTGATTGGCGCCAAGAACCTGCTGGTTGGTGATTACATCACTCGCGGACAGCCGCTCCTCGGTCTGGTCACCACTCACCATTATATAGACGCCCACCTCAAGGAAACGGCATTGAGGCATGTGCGGGTGGGACAAGCTGCGACGATCACGGTAGACACCTATCCGGGACTGACCTGGCGCGCCCGGGTCCAGAGTATCAATCCGGCCACCAACGCCGAGTTTTCCCTGCTGCCAGCGCAAAATGCCAGTGGCAACTGGGTCAAGGTGGTTCAGCGCATTACCGTGCGTCTGGCCCTGCTGGATCGCCATCACGGGGCGGTGCTGCGTAGCGGCATGAGCGTCACGGTCAATATTGATACCGGTAAGCGGCGCATCCAGCGCTGGCTGGGCAAGACCTCGCACACGGCTGACGCAGATAACCCGACTGGTTCGACTGGCGTTACGGAGTCTGGCAGGCATCGTCCCGGATTTCGCGGTTGACTGCGAATGCGATGCCCATTGACCAGGAAGGCAATGGTCTGAACCGGGGCTTCATCACCTTTGCGGTGATGCTGGCCACGGTGATGCAGGTTCTCGACACCACCATCGTCAATGTCGCTCTGCCGCACATGCAGGGTGCCTTTTCTGCTACCCAGGATCAGGTGGCCTGGATCCTGACTTCCTATCTCGTGGCTGCGGCAGTGATGACGCCACCCACCGGCTGGTTGGCCGCCCGGCTGGGGCGCAAGCGTCTGTTCCTGATCTCCGTCACGATGTTCACCCTGATGTCCATGCTGTGCGGCATGGCCGGGACCCTGGAGGAGATCGTGATCTTCCGCCTGCTCCAGGGCGTGGCCGGGGCGGCTCTGGTGCCCCTGTCACAGGCCGTGCTGCTGGACAGCTATCCGCGCGAGCGCCACGGGACGGCCATGGCGCTGTGGGGCATAGGCATCATGGTAGGACCGATTCTCGGGCCTACGCTCGGAGGTTATCTCACCGAGTTTTACAGTTGGCGCTGGGTGTTCTACATCAATCTGCCGGTCGGGATCCTGGCCTTTTTCAGCATCCTGGCCGTGGTGCCCGAGACCCCGCAGAGGCGGGATCGGCCCTTCGATATATCCGGTTTTGTGTTTCTCAGCCTGGGTATCATCTTTTTGCAGTTAATGCTCGATCGCGGCCAGCACAATGACTGGTTTTCATCACCGGAGATCGTCATCGAGACCTGCATTATGGGCCTGGCTTTCTATTTGTATCTGGTGCATTCCGCCACCACCCGGCACCCGTTCCTCGATCCAGGCCTGTTGCAGGATCGCAATTTCACCATGGGACTGGTCCTGATCTTCGTGGTGGGGATCATTCTGCTGGCCACGATTGCGATACTACCGCCCTACCTGCAATCGCTGATGGACTACCCGGTGTTCACCATTGGCCTGATCCTGGCGCCCCGCGGGGTGGGGACGATGATATCCATGTTCATGGTGGGACGACTGGTCAACCGGGTCGACACTCGCCTGCTCATCTTCACCGGCTTCATACTGACCACGGTTTCGCTGTGGATGATGGCCCAGTTCAACCTACAGATCAGCGAAAGCGCGATCATCTGGAGCGGGGTGGTACAGGGCCTGGGGCTGGGGTTGATCTTTGTCCCCTTAAGCACGATTGCCTTCTCCACCCTGGCGCCCACCCTGCGCACCGAGGCGGCCGGTATCTTCAGCCTGGTGCGCAACATCGGCAGCAGTGTCGGCATCTCGGTCATTTTTACGCTGTTTTCCCATAATCTTCAGGTCAATCATGCCCGTCTGGCACAGCATGTCAGTCCGTATAACCCCTTATATCAGGCTCCGTTTCTGCCTGACGCCTGGAATATCCACACCCCGCCGGGCCTGATGGCGCTCAACGCTGAGGTGACGCGTCAGGCGGCCCAGATCGCCTATCTCGACGACTTCCGTCTGATGATGTTCATCACGCTCTTCACCCTCCCGCTGGTCTTCCTGCTGAGGCGCTCGGACAGCCACCCGAGCGGTGTCGCAACGGCGGCCACCACAGACTGAGCGAACACATGCTACCCTTAAGCCCTGCCCGCTCGCAGAACTGACGCATCTGCATCAGAGGCAGATGTGCAGGAAAGAATCATATCAAGTATAAAACAGCCATTATTATACGCAGGGCAAATACCCGCAACAGGATAGAAAAATGATTAACTGGTTAAATTCACACATTCATTACTGGCACTGGATTGTTTTTGGGCTGATACTGGCGGCATCCGAAATATTTGTTCCCAGCTTTGTGTTTCTCTGGATAGGGATAAGCGCCGTCATTGTGGGTATTACTTTATCGGCTGTTGTGCTTACATTTAATACGCAATTAATCTTATGGATGGTGTTATCCATTATCTGTCTGGTAACCTGGTTTAAGTATGGCACCAAAATAATGCAGACCCGTAGTCTTTCAGGCATGGCCCTGGAAGAACTGATTGGACAATCTGCAACAGTAGTGGCCTTTAATAATGAAACCGGGCACGGACGCGTCAAATTTTCGGTGCCCATAGTGGGCAGTGAACAATGGGATATTATTTGTGAAGATCAATTAGTACTGGGTGATCGCGTTAGCGTGACAAAAATTCTGGGCAATAAATTGCTTGCAAAAAAACATTAAAAACGGGGCTTAAGGAAGACTGATATGGAAACTTTATATATTGTATTAACATTGCTGGGCGTTGTATTTATCACCATGATAATGGGTGTCAGTATTGTGCCACAGGGGAAAAAATACGTTGTCCAGCGACTCGGAAAATACCACAAAACTTTAAATCCAGGGCTTAATATCATTATCCCGTATATCGATAATATATCCTTCAGAATCGTTACCAAGGATATTGTTTTAAATATTCCTTCGCAGGAGGTTATTACCAAAGATAATGCTGTTATTACGACCAATGCGGTGGCCTACATTAATGTGGTGGATCCACAAAAAGCCGTTTATGGCGTAGAAGATTATGTGCTGGCTTTAGCCACGCTGGTGCAAACATCGTTGCGCTCGATTATCGGTGAAATGAAATTGGATGAAGCGCTGTCATCGCGTGATATGATTAAATCGAAACTGAAAGGCGCTATTTCAGATGATATTGCTGACTGGGGTGTGGTGGTAAAAACCGTTGAGATTCAGGATATTAATCCTTCACTCACCATGCAGAAAGCGATGGAAGAGCAGGCGGCAGCAGAACGTCAGCGCCGCGCTTCGGTGACAACGGCAGAAGGCCAGAAACAGGCAACCATACTGGAAGCTGAAGGTAAACTGGAAGCCTCGAGAAAAGAAGCGGAGGCCACCATTCTCCTGGCTGAGGCATCCGCCAATGCCATTACTAAAGTAAATAATTCCATTAAAAATGAGCTGCCGGTGATGTACTTGCTGGGCGAGAAGTATATTGATGCCCTGAAGAAACTTGCCCAGTCGGACAACAGTAAAACACTGGTATACCCGGCAGATTTACAGCAGGCGATTAAAGGTCTTATACATTTTTCAGGGAAATAACCGGGTTTTCTAGCGGCAAAAAATCACCCCGCCGCCAGTGCCCGGGGTATTAAAATGAAGAATTTTTTGTAAAAGTAGTCAACGTAACTGCTCATGATTACAGGAAAAAGTAATATGAAAGACTATAGAAAATCAAAAAAAAGAGTAGATGTCTCAATTGGTGAATCTGTTCGAATTATTCGTGAATTACAAGAATTAAGCCAAAATGAACTAGCATCAATAACTGGTATACCCCAGTCAACTCTTTCAGCAATAGAGAACGATAGAATAAATTTAGGTGTAGAAAGAGCAAAGGTATTGGCCAGGGCTTTAAAGTGCCATCCTGCGGTTCTAGTTTTTCCTGGTTGGGATGTAAATCAAGAAAAAGCGGCATAACAAACTCATCCAGCAGACTGCCAAAAGTGTCGCGATTTTTGCAAAAAGCGCAAAAACTCGCGCCACTTTCGTCAGCGGCTGATGAGTGCGTTATGCGTAAAATTAGCACACTGAGTGCAACCTTAAATGCTTTACGAACGGTGAAAAATCCTTATCTGTAAATAACAAAGGAATTTTATTTTCAATACAATAAGTAGCAATTATTACATCGGCTGTTTTTCTTATTGTAATGCCTTTTTTTCTCAGTTTACGAATATTATTTGCACTTTTGATTGCCAATTCGTTACCCAGCAACTCAAAAATAGTCAGTGAGGTTAAAACTTCTTTAGCTGTTTGACTGGTTCCTTTTGGTGGTTTGCGGGTTTGGCGATTTGCAGCCTACCATCGTTCCGGTCTTTTTAATATTTTAATTCAATTACTTGTGCTTAAGTAAGTGCCATTCTGCTCTGACCCCACTTCTCTGATGAAAGACAAAACAGGGTCAACCACATGCAGGTAAAAAACAGACAATTGTCAAGGACGGCATATATACAGTGGTCGCATTGGCACGGTTGAACCTGTGTTTGGCAACATCAATACAAATAAAAGACTAAACTGATTTAGCCATAGAGGTAAAGAAAAGGTGAATGCGCAGTGGCTGCTGTACTGTATGGTGCATATTATAGAGAAAATACAGCATTACGATTCAACGGGGTAAAACACTGGATGATCTGTGTCAAATTGGGCATGATCAAGGTAATTAAAATAAATAAAACCGACGGATAATCTTATATATCAGCATAAAATACTTTCAGGTTAGTATCACATCCCTGAGAACTATGTTGAATAAATGGGTTTTTCTACAGGCTCGTTATGTTCTTACCTGACCTGTTAACAGGTGCTATACTTAGGTCTGTTGTCCTGAATCATTGAGGCCTAAACCATGGAAACAAAATTCTCAGAAGATGTAATTCCCCTTTCAGATCTGAAGGTTAACCCAGGTAGATTGGTAAACCAGGCTAAAAATAATCACCGCCCCATTCTGGTTACAAGCCGTGGCCGGGGTGTGGCAGTGGTACAAGGCCTTGAGGAATACGAGAAGAATAATGAAGAACGAGAGTTCTTGAGAGCGATAGCTCAAGGGTTAATGGATA
>ENA-ORDP01001435-ORDP01001435.1-marine-sediment-metagenome-genome-assembly--contig:-NODE-1435-length-13075-cov-3.973810_pt1 | contig 13075 bp, 13 predicted proteins | sample MGYA00248627_ERZ508539 | MGnify/ENA primary metagenome ERZ508539 (study PRJEB26208, sample SAMN05571518) | marine sediment metagenome | biome: deep sea; feature: Hydrothermal vent; material...
TTTGAAGAGCCTCTGGTGGTTTTTTGTACCGTGGAAAGGGGTGACGAGAATGATGTTGCTGACATTGTTGAACGGGCTGTTAATGCTATCAAGGAAATTGCGAACAAATTAAAACCTCGGATATTAGTCTTATATCCCTATGCTCATCTTTCCAGTAATTTAGCCGAGCCGTCTTCGGCAATTGTCGTTCTCAATGCTCTAAAAACCGGCATCGAGTTTTTTTATCCGGTATACAGGGCGCCCTTCGGATGGTATAAAAGTTTTAAAATAGCCTGCAAGGGACATCCGCTGAGCGAGTCGTCTATGCATATTGTTGCCGCCCCACTTCTTAAAAAAACAAGAGAAGACGTGGTAAAAGACGTAGAAAGTAGGTTTCTTATTTTGAATTCCGACGGTGGCGAGACGGCAATAGATTTAAAGAACAAAGACATATTAAACGATGATGTGCTTAAGGATTTTCCTTCTTTGAGAAAAGTTATTGCTTATGAGGAATTTAAGGTAAGAGAATGTGAAACTCCTCCATCTGTTTCGGCAATGAGGCGGCTTGAAATAGCCGATTACGAGGAAAATTCCGATTCCGGGCATTTAAGATTTTATCCTAAAGGGACGCTATTATATAAACTATTATCCGGCTGGGCAGAGGATATTGCCCTAAATAGTCTTAAATGTATGGAGATAGAGACCCCATTAATATATGACTGGAATAAGTCGGAGATTAAGGGGCAGGGTGAGTCTTTTCACGAGAGGCACTATTCCGTTTTCGTGCCGGACGAGAAGTCCAAGACCGGCGGATTTGCGGTTTCTAAGGAATTTGTCTTAAGATTTGCCGGAGATTTTGGACTTTTTTCCATGCTTAAGGATGCTAAAATCAGCTATAAGCAATTACCGCTCAGGTTTTATGAGTTTTCTAAAAGTTTCAGATACGAAAAACGTGGTGAGTTATCAGGCTTAAAAAGACTGAGAAGTTTTACTATGCCGGATATTCATAGTTTCTGCCTTGACATAGAAGAGGGTTTTAACGAATATCAGGTGCTTTATAAAAAATACGCCGATTTAGCAGAGGCTGCCGATATAGAATATGCCATCGTATTCCGTATAGTGGAGGAATATTATGATAAATACAAAGATAAAATAGTGGAGCTCTTAAAATACTCTAAAAAGCCCGCGCTTATCGAGATATTATCTAAGATGAAGCACTACTGGGCACTTAAACATGAATTTCAGGGTATAGATTCCGTAAACGGCTCATGTCAGCTTTCTACCGTGCAACTTGACGTGGAAGACGCTAAAAGATACGGAATAAATTTTATAAGCGATACCGGGGAGAAAGCAGGTTGTATAATATGTCATTCATCGATTGGGGCAATAGAAAGGTGGATGTATCTTTTAATTGAAGAAGCACTTAAAAAAGATATCCCGGTTTTTCCGCTATGGTTGAGTCCTACCCAGGTTAGAATTATTCCTGTGTCCGATAAGTTTGTCGATTTTGCGGTGGAACTTAAGGAAAACATTTATAAATCCGGCGTGAGGGTAGACCTTGACGACAGAGATTTTAGTCTGGGCAAAAAGATTATGTTTGCCGAAGAAGAATGGTTGCCGTATATTGTGGTGGTCGGACGTAAAGAGGTTGAATCCGGCATTCTTTCCGTTAGAAATAGGTATAAAGGGAGAAAAAATTTTAATCTTACATCTGAGGAGCTTGTAAAAGAAATTAAAAACGTAACAAAAGATATGCCGTATAGGAATTTGATTTTACCCGATATGCTTTCAAAAAGGCCGGTGTTTTTCGGTTAATCTCAATATTAATGTTTTTACGAAAATAAAATATAAATTAGACTAATAAAATTAATTATGGGGTATTTTAATGGACAACGATAATACGCTCAAGGATATAATAATTGAGGATGTTTCTCCCGTCAGTAAAAAAATTGATTTAAAACTTGACGAAAAAAAAACTAAATATGTTTTTAATAAAAAACTCGTCGATGCTTCCAAAAAATCTAACATTAAGGGTTTTAGACCCGGCAAAGCTCCGTTATCTGTTATTGAAAAACATTACGGTTCAGAGCTTTATGGGGATGCCGTCGTAGAAGTATTAAATGCAGAATTTAAAGAAATAATTTCCGGACGTAACTTACAGGTTGTAGGAGAGCCTAAGCTCGAAAACAAGCAAGACGGTGAATATTCTATTATCTTCGAAGTTATGCCGACGGTTAAGGATTTAAATTTAGATATAAAGGTCAAAAAAATAGATAAAAGAGATATTACGAGTGATGTTATCAATGAAGAGATAAATTTTCTTCTTGAAAGGCTTGCGGAACCGGAGGAACTTAAGGATCCGGAAACCATTAACGAAAACGACAGATATTTCGTCAAAATAGATTATATTACCATTGATGGAGAAACGGGTAAAGAGGTCGATAGCGCAAAGGATTATTCCATAAGCATTAATTCAAGCATTATCGACAAATCCTTTGAAGCCTCTTTTGTAGGAAAGAAAAAGGGAGACGGTTTCGAATTTAACGATAAAGAAAGAAACGTTACAGTCAAGGGGTTCATTAAAGAAATAGATAAAAAGATATTGCCAGAATTAAATACCGAAACAATTAAAAATTTCGGAGATTTTAAAGATGTTGAAGAATTCAAAAAATATGTGGAAAGGAACCTTAATAAATATGAGGAAAAAAGATACACGGATGCCTTAAGGTCCGAGATATCCGAAGAGCTTGTCAATCTCAACCAGATGGAACTTCCCGAGAGTGTCGTTGAAGAAAGCGCCAAAACAAGGTTGGAAGATCTTAAAAGACAGGATAAGTATAAAAATTTAAGCGATAAACAGAGCGAAGACATGATTGACATGTTGAAAATTATGGCCAAAAGGGATATTCTGCTCTATCTTTTGCTTTCCGAAACAGGGAAGACGGAGAATATAGCCTTATCCGAAACGGATTTTGAGGAATTTTATAAAAGGACGGCCTTGGAATCCAATATGAAAGAAGAAGAGGTTAAGGGTTTTTATGCGGCGCAAGAGGCGCAAGAAAATTTAAGACAGGCATTATCGGATGATAAGATATTTGATTTTCTGATACAAAATAAGATATCATATATTGAAGAGTAAATAAAATTAATAAATAGGAGAATATTGGAGATGTCGCTTGTTCCGATTGTCATTGAACAAACTCACAGGGGAGAGAGGGCTTACGATATATACTCCCGTCTTTTAAAAGATAGAATTATATTCGTAGGGGATGCTATAGACGATACCTTTGCGAATCTTATAATAGCGCAGCTTTTATTTTTGGAATCAGAAGACCCGGGAAAAGACATTAATATTTACATAAATTCTCCCGGGGGCATTATAACCTCCGGTCTTGCAATTTATGATACCATGCAATACATAAAGCCTGACGTTTCTACGCTGTGCATGGGTCAGGCGGCAAGCATGGGGGCCGTTCTTTTGGCTGCCGGGGCAAAAGGTAAGAGATTTGCCTTGCCGCATTCTCGGGTTATGATACACCAACCTGCCGGAGGATTTCAGGGGCAGGCAACGGATATAGATATCCAGGCAAGAGAGATTATGAGAATGAAAGAAGAAATAAACCAAATATTAGCGTTTCATACCTCACAACCTATAGATAAGATAGTTGAAGATACCGAGAGGGATTTTTATATGAGCGGGGCTCAGTCTGCCGAGTACGGTATTGTTGATAAAGTGGTAGAAAAAAAAGAAATTAAAGATTTAAAATAATCGTTTTTGAAAAAGATATAGTATATAATATGTAATGTGTGTTAATACTGTTGCAGTAGGCGTAAAAGCAATTGATTAATAAATGAATAGAGGTATTAAATATGGCGAGAAAAAATAATAATAATGACGATAACTCGGGAAGAGAGCTTTATTGTTCTTTTTGCGGAAAATCTCAGGACGAGGTCAAGAAACTTATAGCCGGTCCTTCGGTTTATATCTGTGATGAGTGTATTAGTCTTTGCAACGATATTATATCCGAGGAAAACAAATTTGTCCCGTCAGAGGTTAAAGTAAAGAATTATCTTTATAAACCGGCAGAAATTAAAGCCTTTTTGGATCAGTATGTTATAGGGCAGGAAAGGGCAAAAAAGGTTCTTTCCGTCGCCGTTTATAATCACTATAAAAAAGTAAAGCATAATCTGTCGTTAAAAAATGCTGGATGTTCCGATAATAAACTGTCGAAGGATGTCAATCACGGCGGTGCGGATGATAAGCACGACAGTATTGATGTTGAAATACAAAAGAGCAATATTTTAATAATAGGTCCTACCGGAAGCGGAAAGACCCTGCTGGCCCAGACGCTTGCCCGCATGCTTGACTTGCCTTTTGCTATTGCCGATGCTACTACCCTTACCGAAGCCGGTTATGTAGGTGAGGATGTCGAAAGTATATTGCTTTCTCTTTTACAGAATGCCGATTATGATGTGGAAAAAGCCCAGAAGGGCATTATATACATAGACGAAATAGATAAAATAGCAAGGAAATCGGATAACGTGTCTATAACGAGGGACGTATCCGGAGAAGGTGTTCAACAGGCTCTCTTAAAGATAATAGAGGGGACGGTCGCCAATGTTCCGCCGAAAGGCGGCAGGAAACATCCTCATCAGGAATTTTTGAGAATAGATACGAATAATATTTTATTCATTTGCGGAGGGGCTTTTAACTGGCTCGATAAAATTATCGAAAAGAGGATGCATTCCCAGCCTATAGGATTTACCGCTGCCGTTAAATCCGGCAAACCGCTTAATTCCTATGAAATAATAAAACATGTTGAAACTCGCGATTTATTAAAATATGGACTTATTCCCGAATTTATCGGAAGGCTTCCGGTTGTAGCTACGCTGGAAGAATTAGATGAAGAGGCACTTATTGAGATTTTGACGAAGCCTAAAAATGCCTTAGTCAAACAATATCAGAAATTACTTGAACTGGAAGACGTAAGCTTAAGATTTACCGATTCGGCTATTAAAGAAATTACCAAAAAAGCCATGGAGCATGGTTCAGGGGCGAGAGGTTTGAGGACTATTTTGGAATCGATAATGCTTGACGTTATGTACGAAATACCGACCGATCCGGCCATTAAAGAATGCGTTATAAACGATGACGTTATTATTAACAGCAGTCAGCCTATTCTTCTTTATGAAAAAGATGCCGGTGCAAAATCTATTTAAGTATATAGGAAAAATATTATAAGTTACCTTTTTTTGTTGACATATCTGTTAAAAACATATATATATTATATATACTTAAGTAAAACTCTTGTAAATGCTGAATTTATGCAGAGTTAAACCATTAAAAATCTTAAATAGTAGGGAGGAAGTTGGTATGACGAAAGCAGAATTGGTCGATGCAATTGCAAAATCATCTAAGCTTACAAAGGCTGACAGCGAAAAGGCTCTTACCTCTGCAATCAACGCGGTCATAGGCGCTTTGAAGAAAGGAGACGCTGTAAGGCTCGTCGGTTTCGGAACGTTTGAAGTAATAAAAAGAGCTGCAAGGAAAGGCAGAAATCCGCAAACCGGGAAAGAAATTCAGATTAAAGCCTCTAAATCGCCAAAGTTTAAGCCCGGCAAATCTTTTAAAGAGGAGGTTAACTCCGGGAAATAGTTAATTTCCGCTAAAGTTTCGGCGAAAATGGTTTATTCAACCCCCCTCCTTATATTAGGATGTAGGGGTTTGTATTGCGTGTATCCCCCATTTTTATATTTTTTTATGATAATAAGGTCTATTTAAAATTTATAAAAATGGGGGCAACTTTTTTTGGGCGGATAGCTCAGCTGGTTAGAGCACCGGTTTTACAAGTCGGGGGTCACAGGTTCGAACCCTGTTCCGCCTACCAATAAAAAAGCGGCAAGTAAATCTTTTTTGGGCGGAGAATTATGAATTAGGTCTTTGCATTGATTTTTTATTTTTTATAGGTTATTATATTTAGTCAGCACTATTATTTTTTTAAACGGGGCCGTAGTTCAGATGGTTAGAACGCCGGCCTGTCACGCCGGAGGTCGCGGGTTCGACCCCCGTCGGCCCCGCCAAAAAATACTGCATTATTTATACATCGTATACACTGCTCTCATATATCCAACTATTAAATATTTTTACTTTTTAACTAATTTTGATATAATTATTAAATTCAAGAGATATTTTTTGTTCTTGCGAGAGTGGCGAAATTGGTATACGCACTGGACTTAGAATCCAGCGGGGCAACCCATGGGGGTTCAACTCCCCCCTTTCGCACCATTTAAGGTGATTGTTATTCACATATTCTTATTTTTTTAAAATTTTGGAGGTTTTATGTCCGGTCATAGTAAATGGAGTACTATCAAAAGAAAAAAGGGGGCATTAGACGTAAAAAGGGGTAGGATTTTTACCAATATTATTCGTGAAATTATAACGAGTGCAAGAATGGGGGGTAAAGATTTATCGTCAAATCCGAAATTAAGGCTTGCCGTCGAAGAAGCTAAAACCAACAACATGCCGAAAGAAAATATCGAAAGGGCCATAAAGAAGGGTGTCGGAGAGTTAGAGGGTGAGACTTACGATGAGATGATATATGAAGGATACGGTCCCGCCGGCGTAGCTTTACTCATAGAAACTTTAACGGATAACAAGAATAGAATCGTTTCCGAGCTTAGATATGTATTGTCGAGGCACGGAGGGAGCTTAGGGGAGTCCGGATGCGTTATGTGGATGTTTGACAAGAAGGGCGTAATAGGATTCGATGCCGCAGTTAATAAGGAAGATAATATTATGGATATTGCCTTAGAAGCAGGTGCGGAGGATATAAAGGTCGAAGACGGCGAAATATTCGTTTACAGTGACGTCAAAGACTTTGAAGCCGTAAAATCGGCATTTGAATCTAAAGGGATAAAGGAAAAATTTTCGGAGATTTCGTATATACCTCAATCAAACGTAGAACTTAAAGGCAAAGAATCTGAACGGATGATAAAACTTATGGATGCGCTTGAAGAAATAGAGGGTATTCAAAATGTCCATGCGAACTTTGACATACAGGATATGGGGGCTTAATTAATTTTATGTGCCCGGTTCGTTGGTTTAGTGGTAATATGTATAATCTAAAATCATCTTTTTACAAGTTTTATGAGTTATAGGATATTGGGGATCGATCCGGGTTCGCATCTGACGGGGTGGGCGGTACTTGACTTACCGTCTTTCGGAAAGAACATAGATTTGATATCATGCGGAGTTATAGATGTCGGGAAATCAGAATTTCCACATAATTTAAACAAAATTTTTGAAGAATTAAAAGGGATAATAGAGGAATATCATCCGGGTTTTATGTCTATAGAGTCCGTATTCTCCGGCGTTAATCCGGCTTCATTGATAAAATTGACACAAGCAAGAGGCGTTATATGTCTTTTGTCTTCCGTCTATGATTTGCGGCTAAGGGAATATTCGCCAAGATTTGTCAAGAAAGGCATAACCGGATACGGAAATTCAAGCAAGCACCAGGTGAAGGATGCCCTTAAATTTTTTTTATCACTGAAAAACAACGAGGTGACATCCTTCTTGGACAATGATATCTTGGACAATAATATGTCTGATGCCATTGCGATTGCTGTTTGTTGCGCCACGGATATGGGTAGTTTTATCAAAAATTAAAAAATCCTATTGAATAATAATGATAGCATATTTACGGGGAAGAATAATATATAGGGATATCGAAAAATCCTTGATTATATTGGATGTTAATGGCATAGGGTACGAAGTTTACGTTCCCGTAGGAGGCAGGACTCCCGATATCGAACGCGAGACGAGCCTCTTTATATATATGTATGTCCGGGAGGATAAGATAACTCTTTACGGTTTCGATACGACTCTTCAAAGAGAGATTTTTGGTTTTCTTCTGAATGTAAAAGATGTCGGACCGAGGCTTGCTGTTGCCGTTATTTCAAATATAGATGCAAACAACTTCCTAAATATTCTAACTACTCAGGATGTATCGGCACTATCCCGGATTAAAGGTATCGGAACGGCAAAGGCGGAACGCATAATAATGGAGCTTAAGAATAAGGTTCTTAAAAAAGTCTCGCTTTTAAGCGACGTAAACGCGCAGGACCTTTATATAAATAACGGTATGAAGGGTATAAATGATTTTAATCATTCCGAAAATAAAACATCAAATGAGGATAAAACTGCTTTAAACGCAGGCATTAAGCAGTCTGCCGATATTGTAACGGAGTCCGCCGGAGCGCTTGAAGCCCTTGGTTACTCCAAGTTTGATTCCCTCAACCTTGCAGGCAAGGTATTCGGTATTCTTAAAACCGACGGGGAGGTGCCTGCCGGTACGGAAGATTTAATGCGTGAGTGTTTAAAATATATATATTCCAAAAAAAGATTATAATACGATATGAGTTCCTTTAAAAAAGAATTTAAAAATACCCCCATACATCAATCAGACGCCTCGGTTTCCCCTGATAAAAACGATGTTTACGACTTTGATAATCCGATAAGGCCATTATCCTTCGATGAATACGTGGGGCAGACGAAACTTAAGACAAATTTGCTTATCTTTATTAAGGCTTCTAAAAAGAGGGCATTGGATCTTGGATACCATGACCTTGATCACCTGTTGTTTTTTGGCCCCCCCGGTCTCGGCAAGACCACCCTTGCGAGTATCATAGCAAAAGAACTTGGGGTCAACATTAAAATAACATCCGGGCCGTCTATAGAAAAAGCCGGTGATATTGCGGCTCTTTTATCTGCGGTATCTAACGGCGATATAATATTCATAGACGAGATACACAGGCTGCCTAAGCCTGCGGCGGAGATGCTTTATCCCGCCATGGAAGACTTTAAGCTCGACATTATAATAGGAGAGGGAGCTACAGCAAAATCCATAAGAATCAGCTTGCCGCGGTTTACCCTTATAGGGGCTACTACAAGGGCGGGACTTATTCCGTCTCCGCTTCGGGATAGGTTTGGATTTACGTCTCGGCTTGAATATTATAAAACGGATGAGCTTGTAGATATCGTAATTAGGAGTGCGAGGCTTTACGGCATAGGCATAGAGAATAACGCCGCTTTTGAAATTGCCGGTCGTTCCAGAGGGACGCCCAGGATTGCCAATAGATTGCTCAGGCGGCTAAGGGACTACATGGTTCATTTGAAGAAGGATAGAATAACCGCTGAGGTTGCAAAATTTGGAATAGAAAGCCTTGGAATTGATAATATCGGATTAGATAGCAACGATAAACTCTTCTTGAGGACGATAATAGATAAGTTCGGAGGCGGACCGGTAGGTATAGAGACTATTGCTCAGGCGATAAATGACGAAAAAGGCACGCTTGAGGATGTCGTGGAACCGTATTTGGTTTCATGCGGTTTTATAATGAGGACTAAAAAGGGTAGAATTGCTACGGAACTTGCCTATAAGCATTTCGGGCTGGTAAAAGGGGACTCCTTACCATGATGTTTGCGCATGCATTTACTGTATATGTATGATTAATAATAAAAACCTAAAAACGGATAAAACAAAGCTTTTGCTTCACATATGCTGTTCCCCGTGCCTGATGTATCCATATACCGTTGTGAACGGAAAATTCGATGTCGTCATGGGGTATTTTTATAATCCCAATATTCATCCGTATAGCGAGTATTTAAGGAGGGAGGAGTCGCTAAAAAAATTTACGGACGACAAGGGTTTTAAAGTCATTTATGAAAAGAATTACGATATGGAAGAGTTTATTAGAAATGTGGCATTTAGGGAGGAAAATCGTTGTTATTACTGTCTAAGTAAGCGACTTGAAAAAACGGCAAGTCTTGCCAAATCGTCTAAATTCACACATTTTTCTACCACTCTCTTGTATAGTAAACATCAAAAACACGATTATATTAAAGAAATTGGCCGTAATCTTGAAAAAAAATACGGCATTATTTTTCATTACGAGGATTTTAGGCTTGGATATAAAGAAGGTATCAAATTGTCCCTCGAATATAATCTTTATAGACAAAATTACTGCGGATGTATTTATAGCGAAAAAGAGAGATTATTCCATCACGTTTAGTTCGCACTTTATCGTGCAATATGTGCGAAAATAAATTCACACTTATAAAAATATTGACCATATAATTTTTTGCGATAATAGTAACTTATTTATTTTATTCTGTTTTTATTTGCCTATACTTTTTATGAGTAATGGCATATTTATTGCATTTAAGCGGTATGAAATAAAAACTACATTTGTAATTGTGAGGGTAGGTGATTTATGGAAGATTATGTCGTATTAAAAGAAAAAAAGGGTGAATCGCAATGCACTGTTGCAAACATATTATATTTTAGGGGAATAGGCCTGCATACGGGGAAAGATGCTTCTGTTATCATTAAGCCGGCCAAGGTTGATTCAGGCATTACCTTTGTCAGAAAGGATTTGAAACCCGCCGTTATGATAAAAGCCAAGGCCGGCAATATATGTTCTACTATGTTGAGAACAAGCATAGGTAATCCCGGAAAAACCGCCGCGGGTGCCGGTTCCGCCGACTGCATTTCTACGGTGGAGCATCTGATGTCGGCGTTATGGGGTGCCGGTATAGATAATGCGTTAATAGAGGTTTACGGAAATGAAATTCCTGCTATGGACGGAAGCTCTATGGTCTTTTACGAAACTTTCAATGAAAGCGGAATCAGGGAGTTAAATGCAAACAGAAAATATATAGAAATACTTAAGCCGATAATAGTAGAAAACGGAGAAGGTGACGGAGACGTGGCTATAGCATTATATCCGTCGGAAGATTTTGAGATATCTTATACTATGGATTTTAAACACCTGTTGGTCCACTCCGGTTTTTTCGATATGAAAATAGATAGATTCAATTTTTATAACGAAATCTCCAAGGCAAGAACGTTCGGTTTTTTAAAAGACGTGGAACATCTCAAAAAAAGCGGACTTGCACTTGGTGGAAGTCTGGACAATGCTTTGGTACTTGATGAGACATCTATCCTTAATAAAGAAGGTTTGAGATACAAGGATGAATTCATAAGGCATAAGGTTCTGGATTTAATCGGTGATTTATACCTGTCCGGTTATAGAGTCAATGGACGGGTGCTGGCTAAAAAAACAGGGCACGATATGAATTCTAAGCTGGTAAAAAAGATAGCGGAATATTTAGCGGTTCGTAAAATGTCTCGAAACGGGTATGAAGCCGCTTGCCGTTCCGACGAAAACGAGAGTCCCGAGATGATAAATAAGGGAGTTACGCAGTTTGCATGAATATTATAGCACCATCCGTTTTCTAATCGTTTGACTCAATTTTTCATACCAAGTTTAGCCGTATATCTCGGCAAAATACTCTTAATATTCTGTAAGATTTTTATGTTTCATACGATTGAGGCACAGGCAATTCTTTTATTTGTTATCTGATAATTGTGTGATATAATTCAATAATATCTACGAATTAGAAAAATAAGGAGGCTTAAAAGGGTATGAAAAAAAAATTTGGAATACTGATAATTCTTTTGCTCTCTATTTTTATTGCCTCATCTTCGTTAAGCGGGTGTGCGACCTCTAGAACTACTGCCGCAAGCGGAGTAACCGGAGCATTATTCGGAGCCGGCACGGGCTTCGTTATAGGGGCATTAACCGGAGGGCCTATAGGGGCGGTTATAGGGACTGCCGCCGGTTTATCCATCGGTTACGGTGTCGGTTATGCTACCGGAAAATATGTTGTTACCAGAGAAGGCGGAATCAGAGGTTTGTCTATGGCAGACACCCCGTATAGATTAGCGAGTAACGAATTTGTTTATGCCCCGCCGGGTAGTTTAAAAATAGATTTTAATAAAGTCAAAGGTGTATTGGTATCCAATTTTAAGATTTACACTACCCCCAAATCGGTAACGATCGGTAAAAAGATAAACCTGATTATGGAATATGACGTGCTTGGATCCCCGATTAATATCAGAAATTCTTCTATCCGGGAAACAAGAGTACTGGAAGGATTAAGGGGAAAGATCTTCTATAATCATACGACGAGCGCAGATATCGGAAGAGAAGGTTACTATCGAACCGTTCTGTCGGTGATAATTCCGAAAAAAGCCCCGAAGATTTATATTTACGAAGCTATCATTAAAATAAACAATGTTGTAACGGCGCTGAACTCTAAATTAGTTGTTGTAAAGTAAAGAAGTTCATTTTTTTATTTTCATTTCATGTTCCGTTCCGTTTAAAAGTCGTTTTATATTAGGATAATGTTTATATATTATTAAGATCGCGACTACAGAAGAAGCGGCAAATATATAAATATTTTTTAGCGTGTAGAACATTAAAAAAGGCATAAAAAAAGCGCTTACCATTGAAGAAAGAGAGACATACTTAGAAAAAAGCAGTACTAGCAGAAATATTAAAAAGGCTATTATAACCGCTTCCGGAGAAATTGCGAGAAAAACACCCAACCCCGTAGCTACGCCTTTTCCGCCTTTAAATTTTATAAATACGGAATAGCAGTGCCCCAATACCGGAGCGATAATTATAATAGATATGAGAATTAAGGATGCAGGAAATAATTTTATAGCAATAAAAACCGGTATAAAACCCTTGGCTATGTCTACTGTCAACGTAATAATGCCGAACTTTCTACCTATTACTCTCGACACGTTCGTCGCGCCGAGATTCCCGCTCCCTGCGGCAGCAAGATTTACTCCCTTTAGCCTTGCTATTACAGCAGAAGTAGGAAAACTCCCGATTAAGTACGAAGCTAATATATAAAATATTTCCGCTAAAATAATCAAGCCCCTTTATATTTTAAACTTAAGCAACTTTTTCTCCGCAATATGGGCAATTATTTATTTCAACAACCGTACTCCATATTTGATCTCCAACCTGCTCTAACTCATGGTTCATTTCAAGATCTTGCTCAGTAGCGTCTCTCGTAACCACAAGCTGCCATGTGAAATTCTCATGTAAATAACTCCTTGAGAACTCGATTCTGATACCTGAGCCTTGATATCGGCATTCGTGTACTGCAAATTTATCCATCATCTTTCATTTAGGCACATAACGATTTGCATAACCGGCGTATTTTTCAAGGGCTAAA
>ENA-ORDP01001436-ORDP01001436.1-marine-sediment-metagenome-genome-assembly--contig:-NODE-1436-length-13072-cov-2.559115_pt1 | contig 13072 bp, 16 predicted proteins | sample MGYA00248627_ERZ508539 | MGnify/ENA primary metagenome ERZ508539 (study PRJEB26208, sample SAMN05571518) | marine sediment metagenome | biome: deep sea; feature: Hydrothermal vent; material...
TCGAGTGCGATCTACAAGCGTGCTGAAGATGGCATCGTCCTCGTCAACGAGGACAAGTGCCGAGCGTGGCGCATGTGTGTCTCGGCGTGCCCGTACAAGAAGGTGTACTACAACTGGTCATCCGGCAAGTCGGAGAAGTGCATCCTCTGCTTCCCGCGCCTCGAGGCGGGGCACGCGCCGGCGTGCATGCACTCGTGCGTGGGGCGCATCCGCTACAACGGGATCATGCTCTACGATGCCGACGCTATACTCGATGCGGCTTCGGAGGAGGATGAAAAGGGACTTTATCAGAGCCAGATGCAGATGTTCCTGGATCCTCATGACCCGGAAGTCATTGCCCAGGCGCTACGTGATGGTGTTCCCGAGGACTAGATCGATGCCGCCCAGCGCTCTCCAATTTACAAGTTGGTGATCGACTGGAAGCTGGCCTTGCCACTGCATCCGGAGTTTCGTACTTTGCCCATGGTTTGGTACATACCGCCGTTGTCCCCGGTACAAAGCGAAAACGAAAAAGGCAACCTACCGAGCGAACAAGATGGGATATTGCCGGATGTCGCAAGCTTACGCATACCAGTGCAATATTTGGCCAATCTATTGACTGCGGGCGATGAACAACCCGTGGTGGCTGCACTCCGTAAGCTGCTCGCCGTACGCCAGTTTATGCGCTCGCGGCAAGTAGATGGAAAGGACAATCAGGCCCCTCTGGACGCAGCAGGACTCAGCGTAGAGCAAGCGGTAGAGATTCACCGTTACCTGGCAATCGCCAACTACGAGGACCGTTTCGTCATTCCTACCAGTCATCAAGAATCGGCACTGGACGATGTGTATGCCTACCAGGGGCAAGTAGGCTTCAGTTTCGGCAATAGCGCTGGCCGCGGCGTGAGCGAGATCGGCTTGTTCCCACACCGGCACAGCGGTTCTGTCGAAGGGGGTATAGGTTCCAATACGGGATTACAGAAAGAAGTCGCGCAGACCGGTAAATCAGGAAAGACCCGATGAACCATTCACCATTCAAGAGTCCAATTTACCGGGTGTTGGCTGTGTTGTTGGATTATCCGGATGAGCACTTTTCAGAAGTTCTTGATGAAATCAGGGGCTTTCTCGAATCCGCAGCGGGACACACCATAGAAGATGCGCAGCGAATAATCAAGGTAATTGAGTGGATGAGCCAGCAGCCTCTACTTGAACTGCAGCAGACCTATGGTGAAATCTTCGATTTCGCACCCGATCATTCTCTACATATGACTTATCACCTGTTGGAGGAGCAAGACCGGCGGCGTGGTCCGGCGCTGATTAAACTCGCAGAACACTATCGAACCGCAGGCCTGCACCTGGCACGCCGCGAATTACCCGATTATTTGCCCGCTATTCTGGAGTATGCCTCGACTATGGAGGCCACCGCTGCGGCGAACTTCCTGCTTGAAGCAGACGAGGCGGTGGCTGTACTTGAGAAGAATCTTCAGGCTACGGATACCCCCTATTTGGTGCTGGTGAGTGCTATTCGACAGCAGGTAAAAGTGGATACAACTGAGACAATGGCTGTTGCAGGAGAGGCGTAACCATGAATCTCTTCTTTTTTGGAGTCTACCCTTATTTAGCTGGAACCATTTTCCTGTTAGGTTCGATTTTTCGCTATGAGCGGGAGCAGGATGGTTGGACCAGCTATTCGAGTCAATTACTCGCCTCAAAACGCTACATGCTATGGGCAAGCAACTTGTGGCACGTCGGAATATTGTTATTATTCCTGGGCCACTTCGTGGGGATGCTGACCCCGTTTTGGGAATGGCTTGGTGTCGGCGTTTTAGTACACGAATGGATAGCTATGGTTGCGGGGATCACCTTCGGGATTGTAGCCATGATCGGTGGGACCCTGCTTCTTCTACGTCGCTACCTGAACTCGCGAGTACGAGCGAATACCCGCTTTAATGACCTGGTAGTACTCATCTGGATCCTGATTACCCTGCTTCTGGGATTGGGTACAGAGTACATCACGATTCCGGCACTCCTGCATGGCAACACAGCTATCATGTCGAACTTGGAGGCGTATGTACAAAGTATCGCAACTTTTCGCCCTGATCCAGCCCAACTGAATGCGATACCTTGGATATTCAAGGTACACATATTATTCGGCATGACCGTTTTCCTGATTTTTCCATTTACCCGTCTGGTGCATATCTGGACAGTACCCTTGAATTATCTGGTACGCCGCTATCAGATTGTACGGGCTCGACGTATGGCCTAATGGGCAAGCAGTCTGCATGAGCATAAATCAACATGGGTGTAGCACTGAGACAGTAATCAGTGAACCCCGGGTGGTGGTGGGGATGATCCGTGGGCACTATGGGTTCAAGGCCTGAGAAGGTTCTGACGGATGCGAGTAAATTATGAATAAGAACGATTCATCGCTCACCCCCATAAGTCTTAAATCAACTTTAGAGATGTTGAACCCAGCCTATTTTGCTCTGGTCATGGCAACCGGAATTGTATCGATCGCATCCTGGCTGTTGGGAATGCACCGGATCGCAGAGGTTCTTTTAGTCATAAATGTCGTTGCATTTGTCACGCTTTGGATTCTCACTATACTGCGTGCATTCATGTATACACAAAGGTTTTTCTCAGACCTGACCAATCACAAACTTGGTGTAGGTTTTTTTACAATGATAGCTGGAAGTGGTACGTTAGGTAGTCAAATTTTACTGATAACTCATAACGTAACGATTGCATTCTGGTTGTGGATCTTGACCCTATTTCTGTGGTTAGTTTTGATCTATACCGTATTTACAGCATTTACTGTAAAGGAAACCAAGCCCCCTATTGAAAACAGCCTAAATGGAGGCTGGCTTGTCGCAATAGTGGGCACCCAATCAGTTTCTATCCTGGGTGCGCAGCTCGCTGGCAATTTTCCGGCATGGCACTCGATCTTAATGTTTTTTGCCTTAGCCATGTGGCTGGGTGGGGGGATGCTGTATATATGGATCATTTCAATGATCTTTTATAGGTATATGTTTTTTCGGTTACGCGCGGATGAATTTACTTCACCCTATTGGATCAATATGGGGGCGACAGCTATTACTACACTTGCGGGCGCTACCTTAATTATAGAAGGACATAATATATCCTTTATGGTCGGGATGATGCCATTTCTAAAGGGCTTTACCTTATTCTTCTGGGCAGCTGGAACATGGTGGATTCCAATGCTCGTGATTCTGGGCATATGGAGATATGTGTACTGTAGATTCCCACTTCGCTACGACCCATTACACTGGGGTGGGGTATTCCCACTAGGTATGTATACCGCGTGCACACTATTATTAGCACGGGCTTTGGGGACGCCTTTCCTTACTGAGATACCCAAGTATTTTATTTTTGTTGCGTTGCTCGCGTGGATAGCGACCTTTTTAGGTCTTTTGGCTACGTGGGTTCACTACGGAAGAGAATCATGGAGTTCCAATCGGTAGAATTCTGAATAACCTTTAGTTGTTGTAGGTAACAGGAGAAATCTGATGAAAGTAAATAAGATGTTCATAAGTGTGTTAATTATGGCACTGTCCATACTTGCTTTGCCAGCAGCCCATGCAGGCATGTCAGCGAAGAAAGAAATGGCGAGATCACACATGTATTTCAGGCAGCATACTTTTAATTTTGGCCCCTATTTTTATCAATACCATCCAGGACCCCACTGGGACCTTGTGAATGCCAAGAAGTTGCATTTAAGTCCAACTCAGATTAAGGCGGAAGAACACCTTGTCAAGGGGATGAAACAAGATACGATGCGTGGGATCAGGGATCTCAAGGCCGCCTATCGGCGTTATAAGAATGACGCCAGGCAGCAAGCTCCTAAGATTAGTACACTGATTCGTGATGTTAAGGCGGTTGGTCATACTCAGGCCTATCTTGCTTACGAAATGATTCCTTATCACCTCAAAGGTTACCGACTCCTCAATAATACTCAGAAGGTGATCTATAAGCGTTTAGCTCAGGCAAACTGGACGCGGATCATGGATATGAAGAAAATGCGCAAGCATTGACCAAGTTAGCACAACATCCAGTGCTTACGTCACGTGCACCAAGAGATTGAAAGGAATATCATCCCTAAAGTAAGTCCATGATTAACCATAACTCCGAGATAGCAGCCCTGAGTTCGGTAACGAATACGGTCTGCTGTCCGTGGCCTTGACGGCCACCAGGGTTACGGCGGAAACGCCGTAGCCTCCCGTGTTTGGAAAGGAGTGCAATGATGGTTCAGTTTGTCGATCGGTATGGTCGTAGGTTTCCCTATCTGCGCCTGTCGGTAATACCTGCTTGCAATTTCCGTTGCACCTATTGTTTGCCCGGAGGCTATCGCCCCGAGGCAGGAATGAAAGGGCCGTTGTCTCTGGCCGAGATGGGTCGGTTGCTGCGTGGCTTTGCCATGCTGGGCATGCACAAGTTGCGCTTGACCGGGGGCGAGCCGAGTTTGCGACGGGATCTGGTCAGGGTCATCGAGATGGCCGCAGCAACTCCGGGAGTCACAAAGGTCGCCATGACCACCAACGGTTGTCTGCTCAAGCGCCGCTTGTCCGACTGGTGCGCGGCCGGTCTTACCGCGCTCAACGTTAGTGTCGATACCCTGGATAGCCCACGTTTTGCTGCGATAACCGGTCATGATCGCCTAGATGAAATCCTCGCTGGGATCGATCTGGCCCTGGCCTCCCGTCTAACCTCCGTCAAGCTGAATGCGGTGCTGATGCGGGGAGTCAATGATGAGGAATTGCCAGCATGGCTTGATTATCTGCGTGAGCGGCCGCTTACGGTACGCTTCATTGAACTGATGCAAACCGGTGAGAATCGGGTCTTCTTCCAGCGTCATCATGTGCGCGCCGATAGTCTGCAAGGAGTCTTGCGGGCCCAGGGTTGGCAAGAACGGGCACGGGCCAGTGATGCCGGCCCGGCCCGTGAATTTGCGCATCCGGATTATGCTGGGCGTATTGGCATTATCGCGCCGTATTCGAAGGACTTCTGCAAGGCTTGCAATCGTCTACGCGTTACCTCGGCGGGTGATTTGCGACTATGCCTGTTTGGTGAATTCGGCATACCCCTGCGGCATTACTTGCAAGACGATGCTCAGCAACCTGAGTTGGTGGCTGCGATTCTTGGCCAGATCGGCCAGAAACATGCCGGTCATGCTTTGCTGCAAGGGCATACCGGTATCACCCCACACCTTGCAGCGACCGGAGGTTGAGATGAGCACCCATGCCCACGCAGGCAGTGATCCTGGACACTTCCATATGGCCGATGTCCGCAGCAAGCGCCCCACCCGGCGGCGGGCGGTGGCCTGTGGAGAGTTTTACCCCGGCCCGCTCGCCTATCCGTTGATCATCGAGCGACGGCTGCCCAAGGGCGATGCTCTGACTATGGCCGAAATTGCCGGTTTGCAAGGCGCCAAACAGGCCGCAGCGTTAATCCCGCTGTGTCACCCTTTGCCGCTGGATCTGGTCGAAGTACGGTGTCTGCCGGTTGCCGAGCGAAACTGTATCCGGGTGTATTGTGAAGTGGCCACTACCGCCCGAACCGGGGTCGAGATGGAGGCCCTGGCCGGCAGCAGTGCGGCGTTGCTTACCTTGTACGACTTGACCAAGCCGGTGGAACCGGCACTGACCATGGGCGCGATCCGCCTGTTGTTCAAAGAAGGGGGCAAACGCGGCTTGTGGATTCATCCCGACGGCATGAGCGCAAGCGAACGCGAGCAATACCAACCACACGGGCCGGCACGTCTGGAGGGGATTCGTACGGTGGTGCTGACACTGAGCGATCGCGCCCATCAAGGCCAGTATGCAGACACCTCAGGTCCCTTGTTGGTCGAGGCACTCGAAGCACTGGGGGCCGAGGTGGTGGATACCAGGATCATGCCGGATGATGCCGAGGCGTTGACCGCGCAGCTCCGACAATTCCCGGCCCAGGCCATCCGGCTGGTGTTGTGTACCGGTGGCACCGGGCTTGGCCCCCGTGACCGCACTCCCGAGGCCTTGGCCATGTTGGGGGGCTGCCGGGTTCCGGGCATAGGGGAATATTTCCGCAGTGAAAGCAGTCAGCACACTCCCTTGGCCTGCCTGAGTCGGGCGGATGCAGTGCAGTTGGGCGAGATGCTGGTGATCGCCTTACCGGGTAGTCCCCGTGCGGTGCAGCAGGGCATGGCTATTCTGGCGCCGATTCTGGCCCATGCTGTGGCGATGGCCGATGGGGAGGGCCATCCATGATTGGCTACGCAGAAGCACTCAGTAAAGTCATCAAGAACAGTGCTCCCACGGGTACCGAGTCGTGCTCTGCCCGGCAGGCGCTGGGTAGGATTTTGGCCCAGCCGATTTCGAGCCCGGTAGATCTGCCGCCGTTTACCAATTCGGCGATGGATGGGTTTGCATTGCGCCGCACCGGTTCAGAATGGCCGGTGGGTCATGAGTTTGAGGTGGCGGGCGAGCTGGCTGCCGGCGATGGCCGTGAGGTCGAGTCTGCTGAGGCCTGGGAGATCATGACCGGAGCCCCGGTCCCACAGGATACGGATCGGGTGATCCCGGTTGAGCAGGTCACCCTGGTCAAGAAACATGCCGATGGTCATCCCGCGCGAATTCGCCTGGATGCAGCCGTTCGCTGCGGGCAGAATGTGCGCCGGCAGGGCTCGGATGTTGAGCGTGGTGGCCCTGTGCTGCAACCGGCGACCGTACTGCGCCCTCGCCATCTGATGATGCTGGCCGCCCTCGGCATCGAGCGGATAGAGGTTACGCGGCGGCCGCGTGCGGCCATTCTGTGTACCGGCAATGAGCTGGTTGATGATCCCGGCCAAGCCCTGGCCGCAGGTCAGATTTGGAATTCCAACGGTCCGTATCTGGCGGCTTGTCTGCAGGCGGCGGGGGCCGAGGTCGTCTATCGACAGACCGTCACCGATACGCCTCAGGCCTATGCAAAGGCCGTCCGGCAAGCCCTGGATGCAGGCATCGATTTGCTGCTCAGTAGCGGGGCAGTATCTATGGGGCGTTACGATTGCGTACCGCAGGCGCTGGCGCAATTGAACGCTACCATCCATTTCCACAAGGCCAGGGTGCGACCGGGTAAACCTATCCTGTTGGCCCAGCTGGCGCAGGGTCCCTTGGTGTTCGGTCTGCCGGGGAATCCCATGGCGGTTGCGGTAGGTATGCGGTTTCTGGTCGAGCCGGCACTGCGAGTGATGCTGGGTCTTGCTAGTGAGCGCCCGGTGCATGCGCGCCTGCTTGAGCCGGCCTCTTCCAAACCCGGATTGCGGATGCATTTCAAGGCCCGGCTGGGTGCCACGGATGACGGCCAACTGACCGTAAGCATTCTGCAAGGGCAACAGTCGTATCGCATCCAGCCCTTGCTTGAGGCCAATGCCTGGGCGATCGGGCCTGAACAGCCTGGCGATTTGCCCGCTGGCAGCATGCTTGAGGTCTATAGCCTTGGTCACCTTGATTCTTTCGGTATAGCTACGAGGTGCGTATGAAAGTCGATATTCAACTCTATGGAGCTTTCCGGCAGTGCGATGCCACCGGCCATATCCAACTCGAGGTGTCTGATGCGTGTACCGTCGAAGTATTACGGCAAGCACTGGCTACGCATCTGAGCCAGCATTGCCCTGGTTTTCACAGCGGCTTGCTGCAACATTCGGCCTTTGCTGATGCGACGCAAATCCTCAGTGATACCCAGCAACTGCCCAGCCATGCCCAGTTGGCGATACTGCCACCGGTGAGCGGAGGCTGAACCATGCGTCGCACCTTTTATGCCGTATGCGATGTTCAGCACCAGAAACTTGATCCGGCGGCGGCGCTCGAGTTTGTATCCGATCCGAACTTTGGGGCTATCACCAGTTTTGTTGGCCGGGTGCGAGCGCGCAATCAGGGTCGCATCGTCACGGCAATTCGCTACGACCTGTTCGAGCCACTGGTCCTGCAGGTTTTTCGTGATTTTGGCGACAGCGCCATGGCCAAGTTTGGCAAGGATCTGAAGCTTTATATCGCCCACGCCGTGGGCACTTTGCAGGTCGGTGAGCTGGCCGTTGTCGTGGCGGCCGGCACCCCGCATCGTGACGAGGCTTTCAGTGCCTGTCGGATGGCCATTGAAGCGGTAAAACATACGGCACCCATCTGGAAACAAGAGCACTACGAGGATGGTAAGAGCGAATGGAGCGAGGGCTGCTCGCTGTGTCAGCCGAGTCAGGAAGAAGGCATAAAAGGTGACCGTGGAGATGCCTGATACGGCCATCATCGGGGTGCTTTTGAGCGGTGGGCGATCCTCGCGTATGGGTCGCAACAAGGCGCTGCTGCCATGGTGCGGACGGCCTTTGATCGAACACATGCAGAGCGTGTTGTCCGCAGCCGGGGTGAGCAACCTGAAGATCAGTGGTGAGCTGGCAGGCTATCCTTGCATTGCTGACCAGCAGACTGGCCTCGGGCCGATGGGTGGCCTGGCCAGCGTGGCGGCGGCGGTGGCGGATGGAGAGCTGCTGGTGGTGCCGGTCGATATGCCCCGTATCACGCCTGCCTTGTTGCGTAGGCTGCTGGCGGCGCCGCTGCTCCGGCCATGTCTGCGTTTCAACAAGATGGTTTTACCACTGCGAATACGTTTGGATGCGACCACCCGGCAGGTTTTGAGCGAGATTCTGGCCGCGGTCGGCTCCGCCCGGTCCTTGCGCAATTTGCAGGCCCGGCTAGGCGTGGAAGAACTGCCCATCAGGCGTGACGAAGAGCAGCTTTTGATCAATTGCAATACACCGGAAGAATGGGAGGCGATTCAACAATGAAACTGCAAATGCACGAGCACAATCTGCGTATCCGTATCGAAGAGTCCGAACTGACGCGGCTGCTGGCGGGAGAGGCTGTGGACAACCGTACGGTATTGGGCCCAGATATCCAGCTGCAGCAAACCATTCGCCTGGATGAAATCGACACACCAAGCCTGCAAGGTAGCGCCTCGCTATGGACGCTATCCTTACCGGCAGCAATGGTGCGCGAATACGCCCAGCGTTTGCCCACCAAGGCAGGCTTGCAGTTCGAGTTGGGGATGCCGGATGGCCCCAATTTGGGACTGCGTTTCGATGTAGATGTCCGCGATAGTGTGCGCCAGCGCCTGGGGTCAAAACCGAAACCCTCCCCATGAGACTGGGTATGCGGATAGGCAGCGGTTTGCTCGGGGCCGTTTTATTGTTCCAGGTGGCCACGGTCCAAGCCTCCGCGACCCTGCGTGTTGCCTATGCGGGCTCGATGGGGGTGGTTATGGACCGCTTCCTCGGGCCGGCCTTTGCACGCCAACAGCATATCGAGTACCAGGGCATCGGCCGCGGTGCGTATGGGCTGGCCCACCTACTCGTCGCCCACCAGGTGCAGGCGGATGTATTCATTTCGATTACCCCCGGACCGCTGGATATTGTTCGGCGTGCGGGCCTGGTTGCTGAGGCGGTGCCGGTAGCAAGTACCCAGATGGTCATCAGCTATAGCCCGAAAAGCGCCTATGTCAAAGCATTTCGGCAAGCGGCCGCTGGCCATTTGCCCTGGTACGACGTATTGAGTAAGCCCGGACTCCGGTTTGGCCGTACCGATCCCGTTGTCGACCCGCAAGGCCGCAACATCATTTTTACCCTGCAGTTGGCTGCACGTTATTACCACCGCCCCGGTCTGCTTAAGGACATTCTGGGCGAAAATCTGAATCCACGGCAGATCTTCAGCGAAGCCTCGCTGTTGTCGCGTCTGGAAGCCGGTCAGGTCGATGCGGCCTCCAGTTATCTCAGTTCTGCGCAGTCCCGTCATCTTCCCTATATCCGGCTGCCCCGGGAGATCAATCTGGGGGCGCCTGGACTGTGGGCCAGCTGGTATCGGCATGCGCAGCTTAACTTGCGCCTGGCTGATGGCCAACGCATGGTTTTGCATCCGCAGCCCTTGGTGTTTTATGCCGCGGTGCTTGCCAACAGCTCCCATCCTGCCTTGGCCCGACAATTCGTCCGCTTTCTGCTCAGTCCTGCGGCGCAGAAAGTATTTCGAGAAAATGGCTACGGCGGCCCTGAGGGTGAGCAACCATGATGCAGCGACGGCAGCATGGACGCCTCATTGCGCATGAGTTCTGAAGCCACTCCCGGGCGTCTTGATGAGATAAGACTCAGCCGGGTCCCGGTCTATATCGGTGCGTTGACGGTGCTGGTCATTGCCGGACCCTTCATAGGTCTGGTTTTCGCTACCGCCTGGAGCCACTTCGGTTTTGCTGCCGGGGATGGTCACGCCATCGGGGTATCACTCGGCTACAGCCTGATTGCCCTGCTGCTGATCGTGGCCTTAGGCACCCCCTTGGCCTGGTGGTTGGCCCGCCACAGCTTTCCAGGCAAGTGGCTGGTTGAAGCCTTTATTCTGCTGGCTTTGCTAACCCCACCGCTGGCCCTGGGTATTCTTCTGGCAGCGCTATACGGTCCCTATGGTGCGGTGGGCAGTGTGGTCAAACACACCGGCATTCATCTGACCAACTCTCCCGTGGCATTTGTTCTGGCCCAGTTCTACAGCGCCTTGCCTTACTACGTATTAACGGCACGCGCCGCCTTTGAAGGGGTGCCGCGCGATCTTGAACAGATCGCCTTGACGCTGGGCCAGTCCCCCTGGCAGACCTTTCTGCGGGTCAGCCTGCCCTTGTCGCGGCTCGGGCTGGCGGCCGGTATTGCTCTGGCCTGGGTGCGAGCGCTTGGAGAGTTCGGGGTGGTGCTGATCGTTGCCTATTACCCGCAAGGCATCCCGGTCAAGCTGTGGGTGAATCTGCAGGACATCGGCTTGCAGGCGGTCTATCCGCTGCTGTGGGTATTCTTCCTGGTGGCGATGCCCTTGCCGCTGCTATTGGGCCTGGCCTCACGGCGGCAGCGGTTGCTCTGATATGCATATCGACTACCGCCTTGAGCGGCCCTTGGCACTGCATGCCTGCTTCGATGTCGAGGGTTTTACCGTACTGCTTGGCCAGAGCGGCGAAGGTAAAACTTTGCTGTTGCGCGCCATCGCCGGCTTGCTCCCGGCGCAGGGTGAGCCCTTCGGGGGCTTGCCGCCGCAGGATCGCGCGGTGGGTTATCTACCGCAGGGCTATGCCCTGTTTCCGCATTTGCGGGCCTGGGAAAACGTGGCCTTTTCGCTGCCGCGCAATGCCCAGCGGCGCCAGCAAGCCCAGGATTTGCTGGCCCGGGTGCATCTCACCAAAGAGGCCGATCGCTATCCTGGCATGCTTTCCGGTGGCCAGCAGCAGCGCGTAGCTCTGGCCCGAGCTTTGGCGCGTCGACCCCAGTTACTGCTGTTGGATGAGCCGACCTCGGCCCTGGATGCCAGTACCCGTGATGAAGTAATGGCCGAACTGATTGCTGAAGTACACGCCTCCGGCCTGCCGGCACTGGCCGTCAGTCACGATCCCCACATGGCAGCCTTGGCCGATCGGGTGGTGGTCATGAGTGGGCATAGCATTGCCCAGCAGGGTACTCCGGATAGGGTGCTGGAAAATCCGGCCAATGCCGCGGTAGCCCGCTTGCTCGGGCATCGTAATGTGTTTCAGGGCAAGATAATCGGCCACCTCGATGAGGCCGTTACGCTGTTGCAATGGAGCGCTGTGGAGCCGCTTACCTTGCGCCTGCCCTATCATCCCCGGTTGGCTCCGGGCCAGGACGTGGAATGGATGCTTGCCCCGGGAGCGTTGCGTATGTCTGGTGGCAAACCATCCGCCGACACCAACCTGATTCAGGCCCAGGTAGAACTGCGCTTGAATCTGGGCGAACTTGGCCAGCTGGCCCTACGCTGCCGGGCTGGACGCCTGTGGTGGACGGCCTCAGCCCAGGCATTGCGTTTGCCCCATTGCGCTTTAGGTAGCGAGCTTGAGGTCGAATTGCCTGGAGAGGCCATAACGTGCTGGCCTGCACCCGGGGCAGCCTAGCGTTGAGCCCCGATCAACCGTCCAGTGGGCTGAGCACACCGCGCCCGCCCTTGTTCAGCACATGGGTGTAACGCATGGTCGTTTCCACATGTTTGTGGCCCAGCAGTTCCTGCACCGTACGGATGTCGTAGCCGGACTGCAACAAATGCGTTGCAAATGAATGGCGCAGTGTATGCGGCGTGGCCGGCTTAGTGATATCCGTGTCGCGCAAGGCCTGCTTCATCGCCCGCTGCACACCCTTCTCATCCAGGTGATGCCGACGTTCCACGCCTGAGCGTGGATCCATCGAGCGTTTCACCGAAGGGAATACATATTGCCAGCCCCACTTACGGCCGGCTGTGGGATATTTGCGGGCCAGCGCAAACGGCAAATACACCTCACCAAAACCTTCATCCAGATCACGTTGATGTAACGCTCTGACCGCCACCAGGTGAGACTGCAACGGTTCAACCAGGCTAGCAGGCAACATGGTCACCCTATCCTTGTTGCCCTTGCCCTCACGAACCACAATCTCAGCGCGTTCAAAATCGACATCCATCACGCGCAGGCGTACGCCCTCCATCAGCCGCATACCGGTGCCATACAGCAAGCGCGCAAGCAAACCGGAGACCCCGGAAGTGTGCGACAACACCGCGGCCACCTCGTGTTTTGTCAGCACCACCGGCAACCGCTCCCCACGCTTCGCATTGGTCACCCCATCCAGCCATGGCAAGTGGACCTCCAAAACCTCGCGATACAAAAACAGCAACGCACTCTTCGCCTGATTCTGCGTCGACGCAGAAACCCGACGCTCGACGGCTAAATAACTTAAAAAAGCCTCGACCTCCGCTTGACCCATTTCCGCAGGGTGGCGCTTGCCATGAAAAAGCACGAAACGGCGCACCCATTCGACATAGGTATCCTCGGTACGAAGGCTGTAATGCACGGTACGCAAACGGTCACGAACCTGATCGAGCAGCCGCGGCTTGGGCGATCGCTGTGGTTCCATTCTCGATACGTCATCACGATGGGTCATAGGGTGTGTATACTCGTTGACAAACGATTCATTATAGGCGTAGATTGCCATAATATCTATATGGGCACCTGAACAGGTGTGTTTAAACGCACCCTATTAGGGTGGCTACTTTACGTTATGAGCAATAGGAGT
>ENA-ORDP01001437-ORDP01001437.1-marine-sediment-metagenome-genome-assembly--contig:-NODE-1437-length-13069-cov-8.291071_pt1 | contig 13069 bp, 16 predicted proteins | sample MGYA00248627_ERZ508539 | MGnify/ENA primary metagenome ERZ508539 (study PRJEB26208, sample SAMN05571518) | marine sediment metagenome | biome: deep sea; feature: Hydrothermal vent; material...
AACTATTCCCTTCTCTGCACGACGGAACGGCAGAGCCTTTTCGAGTCTCACCGCCTGAGGCGGTGGTTTACCCAAATTGAATTAGCGGATTTTCGGCCCGTTCCCGCACTCAGTTCATCGTATCGTTCACGATACCCTGCAGTAGCTTTTCCACCGCCCGGAGGGCCTTTTTCGATGCCGGGCTGCCCACCGGCAAGGGGCGGCGATAGGCCAGATGGACCCGGTTTTTCTCACCGGGCAGGGTGTAGATCGAAATAATGTAGGGGCAGAACACAATATTATGGGGATCGGCTTCCATCATGCCTCTAGAAATCACTGAACTGCAGAACTCCAGTGATTCCGCTTTGACAAAAATGTGTTTATTGGAGCCAACATCCTTGCGCGTACGCGCCAGCATATTGCCGATATGAGCGACACTGCTGATGATCATGCCTCGATCGGTAATCGCCATTTCCAGATCTTCACGTACATCGGCATAATTTCCCTTGATGGAAAACAGCCGCATATACTTATCCTGTCCGCTGTGGGCCGATACCGGCAGAACAAGCGTGTATAAAAAAACAGATAGCATTAAATAACGCACATTTAGCTCCTCGAAATCCTGTCACAATTCACTCTCGGCACTCATGTTAGTGGATTCAGTGCCGATAGTCACAAATATAGTGGACACAACTCAGGAATCACAGCCTGCTTTCTGCGTCATTGACGCACGCTCCTGAAATTTGCTCCAGCTCCCATTTGTATCGTTCGAGCATAGCGCACGACGAACCCTGTTGTATTAGAATTTCGTAAATATCACAATGAGTGAAAAAACGGTCAAACCCAAAATACTTGCCGTCGATGACTCCCGGGTTATGCGCAAAGCCATGACCCGAGTACTGGGCAAAGATTACGATCTGGTGGAAGCGTGTGATGGCGAAGACGCCTGGACTATTTTGACCAATGATACGGATATTCAGGTTGTATTTACTGACCTGTCCATGCCCTATCTGGATGGCTTCGGCCTGCTGCAACGCATGCGCGGCTCTGAAGACATACGTTTTCAGGACATGCCGGTTGTCATCATTACGGGCAAGGAAGACGATGACAAAACCAAGGCGCGCGCCCTGGACATGGGTGCCAGCGATTTCATCACCAAGCCCTTTGACTCCGTGCAACTCACAGCTCGCGCCAGGGCGCATGTCCAGTTCAAGCAAACCCGCAAGAAACTTGATGAAACCTCAAATAAACTGGAACAGCAGGCCACCATTGATGCACTCACCGGACTCGGTGGGGAGCGCTATTTCTGGAAAGGCGGCGAAGAGGCGCTTTCCTACAGTCGCCGTCATGCCGGACAGTTCATCCTACTGCGCATGGACATCGATGATTTTAATGCCCTTTTTATCGCTCACGGTAAATCTTTTGCCGATAAGACATTGCGTCAAGCCGGCGCGATACTGTCACAGCTGGTGCGCAAGGAAGACATGGTGGCCCGCATCGGACTGGCCAAGTTCGCCATGCTGCTACGCGATACAGATGTTGAAAGTGCCATCCAACTGGGCGAACGCCTGTTGAAGAAAATCAGCGCGATTAACTTTGAAGATGGCCAGCATATTCTCAACATCACTGTCAGTATCGGCATGTTTGAGCCGCTGATAAATGAACAATCGACCATTGAAGGGCTGGTGGCTGAAACTGAGAAATATCTGCAAAAAGCGGTTGAAGCCGGCGGCAATCATCTGGTCATTAAGTCGCGGCGTAAAGGTTATAGCCGCACAAAAATGGATATCAGCACGGCCCTGCGATTAATCGAGGAAGGGAATACCCAATTTCTTGAACCCCACCGGCTTTTACTTACCCGGCAGATCTATCCTCTCCTTACCTTTCTGTCCGGCGATTCTGACAGTGGGCTGTTCGAACCGCTACAACAATTAAAGTTGGCGCTGGGCCACTATGAAGAAAAAATGGCCCGCACGGATGAGTGAAAATAAGAGGCCGGGGCAAAACACAGCAGTTGAATATTATGGGGTTTCCCTACTGGACTTCGTACTTCGCTCTACCCAACCTACGCATGACGGCGGTTTTTGCGGCGCCAGGGTTAACCGTCAAACCGAGTGAATACCAGGGTGGCATTGGTGCCGCCGAAACCAAAGCTGTTAGACATGACACAGTTGAGCGTCTGCTCATCCAACCGTTCACGCACTATCGGCATGCCTTCGGCTTCCGGCATCAGTTCAGTGATATTCGCCGAGGCGGCAATGAAATTACTTTCCATCATCAGCAGGGAATAAATCGCTTCATTGACCCCGGCTGCGCCCAGCGCATGCCCCGTCAGTGATTTGGTTGAGGCGATGGGAGGAATTTTGTCCACAAATACATTCTTGATAGCTTTCAACTCCGGCGGATCACCGGCCGGGGTGCTAGTGCCGTGCGCATTAATATAGTCGACGGGCAGATCCACTGTTTCCAGCGCCTGGCGCATGCAACGCTCCGCGCCTTCGCCGGAGGGTTGCACCATATCATAACCATCCGAGGTCGCGCCGTAACCGGCCAGCTCGGCATAAATTTTTGCCCCGCGCGCTTGAGCGTGTTCCAGCTCTTCCAGCACCAGGACGCCCCCGCCACCCGCAATCACAAAGCCGTCACGACTCACATCAAAGGCCCGGGAAGCGGTTTGTGGCGTCTCGTTATATTTGGATGACAAGGCGCCCATGGCGTCGAACAGCACGCTCATGGTCCAGTGCACATCCTCACCGCCTCCGGCAAAGACGATGTCCTGCTTGCCCATCTGAATTAACTCGGCGCCATGACCGATGCAGTGGGCGCTAGTGGAACAGGCCGAGCTGATGGAATAGTTGGCACCTTTGATTTTAAATGGGGTCGCCAGACAGGCAGAGTTGGTGCTCGACATAGTGCGAGTCACCATATAAGGCCCAACACGACGAATGCCTTTTTCACGCATGATATCCGCCGCCTCAACAAGGTACTCCGTAGAAGGACCACCCGAACCGACCACCAGTCCGCTGCGGACATTCGACACATCGTCACCTTCCAGCCCGGCATCCTCGATAGCCTGAGACATGGCAATATAATTAAACGCCGCGCCACGACCCATGAAGCGTAACAGTTTGCGATCAATCTGCTCCTTAAGGTCAAGATGGATCTGGCCATGCACATGAGAACGAAAGCCCATATCGGCATATTCCTGGGAAAACTCGATACCGGAACGTCCCTTTCGCAAGGCGTCCAGCACTTCATTCTTGTCATTACCGATATTGGAAACAATGCCCAGCCCGGTGACTACTACGCGTCGTGGTGTCATGAAACTTGAAAATTCTCAGTTTGAAGTAAATAAACCAACCTGGAGATCCTTGGCAGTGTAGATTTCACGTCCATCCACTTCCATATGAGCATCGGCAATACCCATGATCAGGCGGCGCATGATCACCCGTTTGAGATCAATCCGGTAGACTACTTTTTTCGCCGTCGGCAGGACCTGGCCAGCAAATTTGACCTCACCGGAACCCAGTGCGCGGCCGTGACCCGCGCCACCCTTCCAGCCCAGATAAAAGCCAATCAACTGCCACATGGCATCCAGCCCCAGACAGCCCGGCATGACCGGATCGCCCTCAAAATGGCAGGAAAAAAACCACAGTTCCGGATTAATATCCAGCTCGGCGATAATCTCCCCCTTACTGTGCTCGCCCCCGTCCTCATTGATGCGGGTGATACGATCAAACATCAGCATCGGCGGTAACGGTAGTTGGGCATTCCCTGGCCCGAAAAGCTCACCTCGTCCACACTGCAGTAATTCTTCCCTGCTGAAACTGCTTTTCCTGTTTTCGAGATTAATCGCTTTTGCTATATCCATTTAATACGTCCTGAAAGTTATACTTTTGTGAATTCTGCCTTTACACACAAGATGTCGGGAAAACCCGGAAATTCAGTGACTATTGTACCTGTCCCCACCAGACAAAACAAAAAATGCCTATGGCCCGTTTTTGACACATTTGTACCGGCGCCCCACCCCCGACAGGTAGCCCTCCGGCCTTATCGCCACCGTGCTGCGGACCCACGTACAGAGCTGATCGTCCCGGCGGTAGAAAGCGTACTCGAAACTCGGTGTGCTGCGTCCCGTCGCCGCCAACTCTGCGCGAATTTGCGCATCCAGCTGCGGCGGAAACTCGAAATGCAGTTCGAGATCCGAGTTCCCCGGTTTACGAAAATCCACCTCATGATGGCGGGTCCATACATCCGTACCGGGGTAGCGTTTAGCACAGGCCAGCGCGGCAATAGGATCCGAGAGGGCAGCCTGATAGCCGCCAAACATCGATCCGCCCATATTCTTTGACACCATATTCAATGGTAGCCTGAGCCGAACCCGGCCCCAGTTATCGCTAATTTCCAAGGCCTTGACCCGCATGAGAAAAAAAGGCGGGTAGAGTTCCAGGCGTTTCGCCTGCGATAAAAATCTCAGACGCGAAATAAATTTCAGCAGATTCAATCTCATCCCTTATCTACAATGAATATGAAAAATAGTATTATACTCAGCCACACAAGCCCATTCACAACAGGCGCAACAGCCGACTGATAAATTCTTATGAAATACTGTAGTAACTGCGGCCAGCCCGTGACACTCCGAATACCGGAAGGCGATAACCTCCCCCGTTATGTCTGTGATCGCTGCCGGATCGTTCATTACCAGAATCCGAAAATCGTCGCGGGTTGCCTGCCTGTCTGGAAAAACAGCGGGGGCGAAGACCAGGTATTACTCTGCCGCCGCGCTATCGAACCCCGTCACGGATTCTGGACCCTGCCCGCCGGTTTTATGGAAAATGCCGAAATCCTGGAGCAGGCCGCCGAACGGGAATCGGTCGAGGAAGCCCACACCAATATCGACGAGCTGACACTCTACACCTTGATCAGCCTGCCACATATTAACCAGATTTACATCATGTACCTGGCGAATTTGCGCGATCAGAATTTCTACCCCGGGGTCGAAAGTCTGGATGTCAGGTTATTCCATGAGCATGACATTCCCTGGGACAGCCTCGCTTTTCACAGCATTCGCTTTACCCTGGAAAAATATTTTCAGGATCGCAAACAAAATCACTATCCCGTGCATACTCATACTATCAACACCCACAATGGCAAGTCTGCCGATCAGTGATTCCGGACCCTTGGCGCTTCCCCGAAAATCCGGATCTACCCACACGGTAAAGCCTGCCATGACACGGCACGGCCTCGTTCAAAACGCGGCTACAACGGCACAATATCTCCTTCTCACCGGTTTGTTCTGTCTACCGTTGACTCTGAAGGCACAGACTCTCGGCAACCAGGGCCGGATTGATTTCAATCTACACCTGCAATCGGTTAATTCAAACTGGCGTTACGATAATGCAAGACGGCGGACCGAGATCAGCCGCGCCGGCTTTGGCTGGTCAGAAACGCTCAGTCCCGGTCTGTCCGGTGGATTCATGCTGGGTTATCTGGATCTTAGCCAGACCGACAACCCGCTTGATACGGCAAAACTCACCAGTGGCTACTATGGCGGCCTGCAAGTTGAGACACGGCTCATTGAAAACCGTTATCTGCGCCTGGGTCTGAACCTGTCCATTCTTTACAATGATAGCCAGCACCAGGCAAGTAATCTAAGCGTCAACAATATCTGGATCCAGACGGAAGAAAAACTGCTGGCCCGCATCCCCCTGAGTGAACAACTGGGTCTACGACTCGCGCTTAACGACTATCAACTTCGCGGCGAACAGCGTAGCCGCGGTTCGGCAACGAATGTCAGTAACTTTCGCCAGGATCAAAGTATCGGCTACAGCTTCGGTTTTGATGTCCTCGTCGATCCCGGTGCCAGTGTCGGCTTCGACTGGTCAGGCGGCAGCCGCAAAGGCGGACGGCTTTATTTCCGGCGGTTGTTTTAACCTGGAAACCTCAGTAATATTAATCGTTGCATAAGTATTTGCCTCATAGCCCCCTCTCCCTCTGGGCTGTCTCTTATACACAAATATTGAACTTTTTCTAGACGTTAGGATCGGATCGGTAACAAATCGATAAAAACCTCACTTTTGGAAAAAGAAATGTTTATAAAAGACACCGATGACTGGGCAGAAGAGCTATTTGGCAAGGCCGATTTAGGCGATAACCGGCGAACTAAACGGCTGGTAAAATTAAGCTCACAAATGGCAACACATACGGGCATGTCGGTGGTGCAAGCGGCAGGCGACAGTGCCTCGATTGAGGGGGCCTATCGATTTATTAGAAATCAGGCCGTGCAGGCCTCCGATATTGCTCAGGCAGGCTTTGAGGCGTTATTACCCCACTTGAGTCAATCTGCGACTATTTTGGCATTGGAAGATACGACCACCTTAAGCTATCAGCATGCGGTGAGCAAAGAACTCGGCAACACCGGGACCAAGCCCGATTGTCAACACAAGGGGATGTGGGCTCACTCCGTATTGATGGTCGATGCCGATAGCGAGAAAACACTGGGGCTTGGGGAGCAATCCCGGTGGTGTCGCAAAGACGAAAATCATGGCCAGAGACATGAACGGCATAAACGTGCCTATGAAGATAAAGAAAGTGTCAAATGGCAGCGCACCTCTGAGGCAATGGCGAGTCGCTATGCCCCGGTAATGGACAGAATCATCAGTGTTTGTGATCGCGAATCCGATATCTTTGAATATATGACGTACAAACAAGCCGCTCAGCAACGTTTTGTGGTCAGAGTGAATCATGATCGCGCATTGCAGGACAGTGAGGTTAAGCTAAAGGAGCATATAGGCGACCAGTCATCAACGGCGTCTTATCAAGTCAAGGTAAAACAAAAAGGGGGACGAAAAGCGCGTACCGCGAAGGTGGCTGTTCGTCATGCCGAGGTAGTGATTAGCGCCCCCAAAAAACATCCGGCTCTGGCGCCCCTCACACTGAATGTGCTCAGCTGTGATGAGATAGGGGTCCCTAAGGGCGTCGCCCCTTTGTGCTGGCGTCTCTATACGACCGAGCCGATTGGCTCGATGGATGATGCCTTAAAAATAGTGCGTTATTACGAATTACGATGGCGCGTAGAAGAGTTTCATAAAGCCTGGAAATCAGCCGGCACACAGGTCGAGTCATTACGACTCCAAAAACGGAAAAACCTTGAAAAGATGATCGTTATCACGGCCTTTGTATCCATTAGGTTATTGCAACTTAGAGAGCTTGTCAGTGATACGAGCCAGGCAAAAGAAACCTGCTGTAGTTCATTTTTTAATGATGTTGAATGGCGCTTGTTATGGTCCAAAACAGAGTCAAAACCTATCCCCCAAAAACCGCCCTCCTTGTTTTGGGCCTATTACGCCCTGGCAAAGCTAGGGCGATGGTATGATAGTAAGCATACCGGGCGAGTCGGCTGGAATGCGCTTTGGAAAGGTTGGTACAATTTAACCCAACTGATCGACGGAGCCAGATTAGTGCAAAATATAGTGGTCAAAATGTGATCAAGAGACAGCCCGGAGGGAGAGGGAGTTAGGTCGGTGGCAACCCACTAATTTTCCTGAAGAGCCAATAATTTAAATAGCCGGATAATATCTTTTTTTGATAGTGATTCTTTCACAGGCAGTCGCCGACCGTTGAGTCTATAAAAATATTCCGGCTGCGGAAGGGGGGGGGAGAGTGCGTGAGTAAATATAAACGCAAACTTTTCAAGTTGGAACCGAAGCTTGGTTTGTTCAGTGGTTGAATATCCTGAACCCAGTCAGGCGCATTGACTGTATTGTTATTAGCCGTGTATTCAATCATTGCGGCAATATAATTTTTCAGGTATTCATCATCAGGTAAACGGGGTTTCTCACACACCGCGCTCCGAAATTCATCCGATGTCAGTTGCGCCAAAAAATTATTAAGCGCCGCCAGGGTAAAGCTCACCGGTTCGCTATTGTTTAATGCGATAACCAGTTGATGAAAACGCTGCTGATGATCAGGTAAAAGTTTTGTTATCACCCAATCTGACATGGACAAATTTGCGGCTTTAGCGATGCGCTTGATTTGCGCTTTTTCCTGCGGCGAAACCCTGATTTGCAGTTGTTCTGTTTTATTGGCTTTCATGCGCAAAGTTTAGTTGCCGGTAGCCTGTTTTGTCAATACATGTGTATTGGCATGCGCACTGCACACGGGGTCGGACCCAAAATCAGGGGTCAGGTCGAGAATTGCGCTTCTTACCGCTTAGAGATTAAAGAAAAGGCCCCGCTGTCAGCGGGGCCTGTTAAAGCGCGGGAGATCTCCCTGCGACGGGTCAGGAAGGTTATGGCAAAACAGGGATGGTTGATGTGGACCCTGTTGCAGCCTGATGGCTTCCGCCCAGAATGCTGCTGGTATCGCCATTGGCCCTGTTGCCCTTCCCACCACTGACGCTGCTGGCATTGCCATAGGCCTGGTTGCCAACCCCCCCACCGATGCTACTGTATTGGCCCATGGCACCATTGCTTGACCCCCCACTGACGCTACTGTATTGGCCATTGGTCTCGTTTTCAATCCCCCCACTGACGCTACTGTAATCGCCAGCGGCCCAGTTGGTATTCCCCCCACTGACGCTACTGTAATCGCCATTGGCCGTGTTGGCAAACCCCCCACTGACGCTACTGAGAGCGCCACTGGCCGTGTTGGCAACCCCCCCACTGATGCTACTGCTAGGGCCACTGGCCATGTTGTTCATACCACCGGTAACACTGGCGAAGGCGTTATTCGACGTATTCTGGTAACCCACCACCACTGCACCCCAGCTTGAGTAATTATTCCCGGCCCCCACGATGAGGTCATGCGAACCGGTTTTGAAACCGGTGCTACTCCAGGTGCCACCGGCATTAGCACAGGCCGTCGCATCGCTAATGGACCCTTTCGAATCGGTGCCAATCGTGCAGCGGAGCGTGCTCGAGGTATCCGCCTCGTCATAGCCGATGATGATATTACCCAGCCCGTTCTTGCTGTCGGTATGTCCCAGGCCATTGACCACCTGGAGATTGACACCGCTCAACCGCACCACCGGGACACTTGGATCTGTGGTGTCTACTGTCAGGTAAGGACCCAGATCCATCACTGAGTTGCTGGCTACCGACGACAGTTGTGTCTGTAGTGTGGCGATTTTCTTTATCAACGCAGCAATCTGGCTCTGGTTGTCATTAACCGATGTTTTCACTGCACTGAAGTTGGCGTTCACTTCGGCCGCTTTGGCCGGCGTGTTCGCCTTGAACGTATTCGGCAGGGCAAGACTGCTCGCCTGCACCTGAAAAACAGTCAATAACAAAAATATGACTGGCGTGATTGTGTGATATATCTTTTTCATGGTTCTGTACCTCTATTTGCTTGTCTATGAATTTATGAGTTGATGGGGCTGTTTTATTTCGCCCACTTGTTCTGATCCCAATGCATCTGGTCCCAGTTGCTACTGGCCGTGGCGGCGGGGGTCGTGGACGGGGTCCCCCCCCCTCCGCCACCTCCACAGGCGCTAAGACTCAAAGCGGCGATGATGGCCAACAGAAAAAATAGACTACGTTTCATGATTTACTCCTCGTTCAGCAGCGCGGGCTGCGTTGTGTCATGGATCGGCACCTGGCCTGTCCCGGCCAGGATCGCCCACAGTTCAGTGGCGTTGTGAAAGACCGCTTGTCCACGGCTTTCCACCACCCCCTCCATATATAAACCCCTGTCGCGGTCAATCTGACCTCGCCGGATCACGCGTACGATGTAACTTTCCATTACGCTTTCCTCCATTGAAATGTCGATAAAGGCGCTTTGCTCAAACACAGTACCCCGGCCGGGGTGACAGATAGGGTACGGATAGGTGATAGATTGAAAAAAAATGGGCCAGGGGGGACCCGTGGGATGGACTGTTAGCGGTTGGTGGGGCGCAAAATCGCTGCTAAAGCAGCGATTTCTGGTAAAAAGGCTGTTTAAGCCGAAAAACAGCCGATATATTCAATGTTTTTTGTTGTTATTCAAAGTGTTACGCAGGTCCAACCCCGTTAACTTTTTTAACTGTTACAGGTTTTTAATCTCAGGAATTTCTTGAGCCGCCACATCAAATGAATAAGCGCCATTAAATTTCAGATCAAAATTATTAGCGACGTATCGCGCTTTGTTCACAAAAAGTGCATCAGGAAAATCAGCTTGTTTTTTCTTACTACCCACTTTAACAACTTGAGCTTTCGAATAATCACTTAACGCCCGCCAAACCGTTTGTTGATCTTCAAATCGAATATTGGGTTCAGTAAATAACGCATTAATAACGTCTATAATCGAATCTTTATCCAGATTATATTTTTTACCTTTCAACGTCCAAATGGTTTCAACAAGAACAATATCCGTGACTAAAACGTCTTCTGAACCGTTTATAATCGATGCTGCTTTTTTAGATTGTTTAGCATCATCGGCAAGCAAATAGCGTAATAAAACATTCGTATCAACGGCAATCATAAAGTCATGGCACTTTGTAACGATGCCTCATCGCTCATTTTCTTATCAGAAGAAATGCCTTTCAAAATCCCCTTAGCAGAACCCGCAACTTTTTTAACAATAGTTATGTGACCATGATTATCAACATAACTGTCATATTCGTCACCCGGCTGGATATGTGCTTCTCTACACTGCTCTACGGGCAATGTTATTTGTCTTTTTGCACTTACTTTTGGCATTTAAGATTCCTCTTTACATATTACCTATAGGTAAAGAATAGCGTATTCTTTACTTTTAATCAATTAGTAAAGAAATTATTGTCTTCATACAATCATTATCGGATATTCCATTCCCTGGCCATTGGCCACGTTAATTGATCCAGCTTTAACTTATAAGTTGTTATCGGGTTTAGCGAGCGAGCCAAAGAACCTGGAACGGATAATTTCAAACTCGTAAATAACAAGCCCAGCAATGCCCTGACCTGGGGGCTATAGTAGCTTTGTGCTAATTTCAGCAAACGCCCTTGTTCTCGCTCTGATAATTCTGAAATGTATTTTCGTATGATTTTAAGGGAGAGATTGATATCTGAGTCCATGATCTTCTTTATATCTTTTAATGCATCCAGATATTGCAAAAGCTTAACGTCCTTTTCCTGAATAGGAATACGCGTTACCACCGTTTTAACGCTAATGGTGCCAAATTCCTTTTCCTGACGACCGCCGTTATAGGCAATCGTAACGATACGCGGTACTTGTGTCGTCAATCCTAGCTGGTTATAGAGTGACAATCCTGTCACATAGCCACGCAAACGCCCGTCCTTGTATAGCATTGAACGAATCAACTCGCTGTCCGAAGGTTTTCTAAACCCAAGCAAGCCCTTCTTCGGAACGTAGAACTTACCCTTTGAAAACCGCTCCAACAGCTTATCAGACACCAGTCGGCTAACCGCCTTAATCACTGCATCTGGTGATTTGGCATAGCTAGGCAACTCCTGATAACCAAATATTTGGCCAGCAGGCATAGCCTCAACGGTATTTTGAATGGTTTGTGCAATGCTCATCAGGATCTCCCGTACCCTTCTAGACTAGCTAAACACACAATATTCTACAAGTTTTTACTTCTAAAAACAGGACATTACATGAGGCATATATACACTACCTTTTGTTTTACTGTATTTTGGTAGAGCCGCCCCCTACCACACCAAAAACTCTTTAAATTGTATTATTTTCAACATGTTACATGTTATTTGAGATTGTATTCTTTCAGTAAAAATAGGCGTTTTTACTGAAAAATCACAACCGACGAGCCATATAGCACGGCGGTACAAAGCGTTGCGTAGCCCAAATGCAAAATTACGTGCCCAGCCCGATAACCAACCGAGATAACGACATCCAGGTTGTAATGGTTGGTTTGGTAATCCTTGCCATCCGCAGCAGTCATCCGGAATTTCCGGACAACTGAATCTTCCAATAACTCCGCTTCGTTAAAGATATTGCCAATATGCTCAGATATGGTTTTTTGTGCTTTTATCAAATAACACCGACATTTGAGTCTGTGTCAGCCAGACGGTTTCATCTTCGAGGTGAACATCGACCTTGATATTCCCTTCCATAGATTGATAAATAAGAATTTTAGATTTCTTTTTATGTTTATCTTTCATACCACTTCCATGCGGGTCGGCCATATCTTCCTGTACAATCAAAACACGACCCTAAATTAAAGATCAATTTATGCATCCAGTTTTTGTTGGTACTTTTGTTCATAGCTTAATAGTTTATTTTGTTCTTTTACCTCATCATGTGGCACGAGCAAATATTTCCATTCCTTACCACCATGCTCAAGTAGATAATCACTTGCATTTTGACACCAGCGCATAGCAGCATCGGCTTTAGCCAATACTTTCTCATCCTGCATTTCGTTTTTTGCTTTTGTTTCCACCATTAAAATACAATCATCCATCTCAACAACAAAATCAGGCACATATTCTGGATGCTCAATACCATCTTTATAAAAGATGTGAAATTGTCCCTTAGCAGGCTTAAACCACTTAATCGCATCACGTTCAGCGATTACAGAGAAGCGTCTTTCCGTATCAGAGTCAAACTTCTGTAAGGGATAAAGGCATTTAGAAAACTGACCGAAAAGCATTTGTTTTATTTTGCTCTTATCGGTAACCGTCTCCCTGTAATTATAAACCGCCTGCCCCTCTGCGACTGAGTAGGCACATTTCTTTAGTGGCGTAAATCCGCCGCGCACTTCGACCACATATTCTGAAACATCTTCCCAGAAATACTCCGTCATTTGTGCGTGTATCGCCTCGGCGATAAGACTGCGATTAGTATCGAGTACATTTATGACTTCGTCTTCTGAGTCCAGATAACTCTCAAAATGCCTGACCGCCTGACTTGCCAGGTCATAGATAAGATCCGCATGCTCATCATAGGAGATATCGTCGAAATCGATTAGTGCATGAATTATATAATTTTCGGGTCGAGATTCTGTGATACCTACCTGTGCGGTCAAAGTGGTTTGTTCATTCGTATGCAGGTTTTGTATAACAATATCACGCTCGGCAGGCTGAAGGTTTAACTGAGACACATCCAACGTAAATGGCTTGTAACCATAACAAACCTCACCCCTGGGAGTGACCGAA
>ENA-ORDP01001438-ORDP01001438.1-marine-sediment-metagenome-genome-assembly--contig:-NODE-1438-length-13068-cov-10.553831_pt1 | contig 13068 bp, 14 predicted proteins | sample MGYA00248627_ERZ508539 | MGnify/ENA primary metagenome ERZ508539 (study PRJEB26208, sample SAMN05571518) | marine sediment metagenome | biome: deep sea; feature: Hydrothermal vent; material...
CAATCTTTTTCGTCCTTTTGGACTCATCAGGCGAAGCGCACACTTCGCGAAAGAGGGTGGGTTGCCAAACCATGACAACCACACCCCTAAACCAATGAGTTTCTGCTCCCTTAGCTAGTCGATCAAGTCACCGACGACATAGTCAGTGCTGTGCGTAACAGCCACGACATACTTCGCCAGTTTTGGGTCGAACACCGCCACGGTCTCGTATATATGATTGACCCCGTGGGCGATGGCAACAGCAACGGGCAGTGATGCCGGGCCGTTGATTTTGATCAACTTGCCGCCGGAGAGCTCGCCGCTCTCGGTCATCTCATCGAGACGGTCAACCGTCGCCCGAACGATCTCGTCGTTCTGCGAAGGCTCACCGAACCAGACCTTGAGAACTTCCCCGTTCATTTCGATGTTGTATGCAGACATTTTAGTCTCCTCATTTTTTGCCACATTTTGTGGTGGGTTAAAAAATCAGATCGCGAGCAGATGCTCGGCGAGCGCCTTAATCATCGGGCGCTCGGAAACATTCTCACCTCTTTCAAGGTAGTGAACGCTTCCGCGAAGGATTCCGTTTTGGGTGATACCCTCAACTTTGTCCTCCGAACCGTGATAATCGGAATAAATCTCCGAAACCACGGTCAGCCCGACTTTCTTGGCAAATTCGCGCCACTCGGGAATCCTGCCGGTATCACCAGCGAGAATCACCATATGGGTGGCACCCGAGCAGATTTGCTCATTTTCCACCGACGGGATTCCGCCGATATCAATGAGCGTCAGCTCGAGCGAACAGCTCTCGACCGAAGTCTTGATCCTGTCCACGAACTCCGGAGTGAACTTGGCTTTGTAAGCCGCCTTACACTCCGCCGCCAGCTTGGAATCGTGGTTTACAGTTTCCTGGAACCACGCTCCCTCGCCGTCGGGGCACGCCGTTATCACATACGGATACGGCGCGCCCGGGATTGCGCGAAGAGATTGTTTCAATCCCTCACGCATACAACTTTTACCGGACCGAGGCGGACCGGCAAGGACAATCTTTTTCATGACCGTCTCCTTTCCGCTTCGCCATCGGCCGGCGAATTGCCAGAGTCACACCATGCGACTCTCACGAAAGTACTTTCGTAAAATACCCTCGTAAGAGTCGCTGTGTGAAAGTATGAATCTTTTAAAGAGCTTCCCCCTGACTTTCTCAAGGAGATTTCTGGAAACGAGAAGTGGTTTAAGTTTCTTCTTTTCAGTCGATCTCCTTGCGAGAACGATTTGGTGAGATAGTGCCTTACAGACATAGCTCCTATCAACTCATTTGGATTTACCTGCCAAAATTGTTGCAGAGCTCTCACCGGGTAAATAAGATATACACGGAATTGTTTCTCTCCCCACTCTCTCCTCTTTCCACACTTGCAGGCTGTAGTCACCCTCCGCAACCATTTGGGTTGCAGATCAGAGGTGGGGAACAATTCGGTACATATCTTCTCAAAGAACTAATTGGTCGGGGCTTTCCCGATACTCTCTCCTCATTGAGAGAATGATGGGGGCGAGGATGTGCGTGGACCAAATTTTATAGTTTTATGTCCGCATGCATCTTTGTCTTCATCCTCATCATTCTTCCAATGAAAAAGGCGGTTGAGAGATACCTTCTAAATTTGGCTTCTCGTTTGCCTATCTTTTAGAAGAAATCTCTCAACCGCCTTTTTTAGCTTGCTGGGTGAGACTCTCTCCTCAAAGAATCATTTTATTTAATTTTCAATGCGTACTGCTGTTTACTGCCTCTCCTGAATATGATTGAACACTATCATAGTGTGGTATATTTGTCAAGAGTGTGGCGCTATGCCCATTCCACACCCTTCGTTCTCTGTACCATAGCTAGCTCTGCTTGTTGAGCTCTGTCTCGTTGGAGCGAAAGCTTGGCGAGATTACATTTATATTGTGTCTGTTTGTGCGGGCGGGGGGAATCGGACTCCCGACTACTGCTTGGAAGGCAGTCGTTTTACCACTAAACTACGCCCGCATACATTGCAGCATACCAAATGCAGGACTTTATCGCACGACCCGTGTAGCATAGTGGTATGAGACCGTATTTTGTGTTGAGTGCGACAGCGCTTGTGGTAATTTTTACACTCTTATATTTTTTCTTTTATATTCCGATTGCGAAGGCGCCGCGCGCGGTACCAACTCTCGCTGGGATTTCTGTTTTGCCGACGGTGAGAGTTGCTCCTGGTGCTGGGGCTGTGGAGTTTCAGCCCCCGCCCAAGCCGCCGCGAAGCGGCGGCTTGGGCGGGGGCGCCAGCACAGAATCCTCAGCAACATCAGCCGACAGCATCCACACCACCTCGCCAAAAACAAAATCAGCAGCAAAGCCAAAAACGCTGGGCACAACCCTTCCCACCACAAAACAAGCACTACCAGCTGCATCAAATACGCAGCCCACCGCGACATTCTCAACACTCGCGCGCGGCGCAAAAAATCTACGGGGAGCATTAGTAAACATCCTGTGCACAGCATCACCACAAGGCAAAATTCGCTCCATTTCCGGTAGCGGAGTCATCATAAGCCCAAAGGGCGTCATTCTCACAAACGCACATATCGGTCAATACTTTTTGCTCAGCAACTATCCGACACCCGGCGGCGTACGCTGTGTAATACGAACCGGAAGTCCCGCCACAGCCGCGTACCACGCTTCCCTACTATTTATTTCCCCGGCATGGATTTATGCAAACCCAAAAGTCCTCACCGAAGCAGCACCAACAGGAACCGGCAAATACGACATCGCACTGCTTGCCATCACGAAAAGCACCACAAACACCTCGCCACCCACATCTTTCCCTTTCGTGCCTCTCGCAACCCGCGCACCAACGATTGGCGAGCCTGTCGTCATCGGCTCATACGCAGCTCAATTCCTCTCAACGAGTGAAATTCAGTCCTCACTGTATCCAACCATTGCCTATAGTGCGGTAAAAAATATATATACTCTCACATCAACCTCGTCTGACGAGGTTGATGTCGCTTCCTTTGGAGGCACAGCTGCGGCACAAGAGGGGTCTTCCGGCGGCGGAGTGCTTTCTTCCGGCGGGGAGCTCGTTTCTACCATCACCACCAGTACTATCAAGGGTGCAACAGGAGACCGCACTCTCTACGCTATCACCGCGCCTTATATCCGCCGCGAGTATGCTGCTGAAACTTCCCAGACACTGGCGGCGCTTTTGAAAGAATCCACAAGCACTGCACGGGAATCCTTTGCACCGGAAATTGCAAAACTCACCACATTCCTCACGCAAACACTCGTCGCACACCAGAACTAAAAACTAGGATTCCGAAATGAGATGCACTGTGCGAGTTGGAAATGCAAAAACAACATTTTCTTCCTCAAAAAGCTTCATAATAGCCAGATTGATTTTTTGCTGAGCATCCATGTATTCCGTATAGTCGCCAGAAGGAACATGATAGACCATATCAAAGTTAAGCGACGAGTCGCCAAAGCTGGCAAAATGCACGCGCTCAACACTGATACCACCTATTGCTTCTATGCACGCACGAATTTTTGCAGAAAGCCCTGCCACCACCTCGCGCGGAGTGCCGTATTCAATACCGATAATAGTTTCAACGCGACGATCTTTCATAGTATGAAAGTTTTGTACGCGCGTGGAAGTAAGCTCACGGTTTGATATGACAATCTCCTCACCCTGAAGCGCACGAATGCGTGTTGTCTTAATACCAATTCGTTCCACCACACCGAGATTTGTTCCCACAATAATGAAATCTCCCACTACGAAAGGTTTGTCAAAATAAATAGCAAACGAGCTAAAGAGATCTGTGAGAATATTTTGCAATGCGAACGCAATCGCAATGCCGCCGATACCAAGCCCTGCGACGAGTGAAGTGATGTTGACGCCAAAGTTTGAAAGGAGGATGAGTACTGCAACGACCCAAAGCGCTCCCTTTATCATCCCCGCAAGAAAGTGCCGCGCGGTACGCTCCTGCGTTTCGGCTGCAGAATGTACAAGATACATATCTGTTGCGCTGCCCAGCGCGCGAATAGCGTAAAACAGCACGATAGCAAGAAGTAGTCCGTTTAGAACCGCACGCGCAGCTGAGGGAAGCGGAAGCGCCAAAAGACCGAGGTAGAACGCCAAAAACCAATAGAGTGGCGGCTTGACGCTACGCATCATCGCCACGAGGGCATCATCAATCTTGTTTGTGGTACGAGATGAAATTCTTTCAAAATATACAAAAAGGCGGTTTTGTATAAGCGCAAAGAAAAACAGTGCGACAATCGTAATGACAAGCGCCGTGATGAGTGCACCGCTGTAAAGCGAAACAAATGTGATAAACGGTGCGAGGATTGTTGTGTTCATACTTCTTGTGTATGCGAAAGTAGCGAGGCTGTCAAGTGAAATATTTGTGTAACTTTAATTTTAGTCGGGGTGCTGGGAATTGAACCCAGTCTACATCCTCCCAAAGGATGCGTACTACCGGTATACGACACCCCGGATTAACGCAGCGTATCATTTTCCACACCAAATGCCACACCTCTCCCCCCGCCCCGGCGCCTTGGCGCCGGGGCGGGGGGACTGCATCTGACACGAGCAGATAACTACACAAGGTGCGGCAAATATCGCACGCGCGCAAGAGCATCATGGCGGCGTAGCCACACCACCACGCCATCAACTTGCCACTCCCCTTCCCACTCTTTTTCAGCGACATACCACTGCCCCACGCGAACCACTTGTCGCAGTTTCGCCGAATGCAAATTTTCTGCGGGATTAAAAAGCACACTTTCGCGCTCACGCTCCACAGGAAATTCATCGCACGCGACACTTTTCACCTCAACAATATGGAGCGTCCCGTGTCTTTTTGCGACAATATCAATCTCACCTATTTTACGCGTCATATTTTTCTCAAGGATTGAGAATCCGTTTCGGCGCAGATATTTCGCTGCGGCGCGCTCTCCGAGCGCGCCAATCTCTTTACGCGACCAATCAGACAAATTCACAATCAAAGTATAACACTGACCTAGAAAGAAACCGCGCATTTCTTACCTCTTTTAAGAACATTCTCTAAAAACCACACACTGTCCTTTGTCCTTTATCCACCTAATCCACAGGTTTTTCCACTGTTTTGAAAAATAGTAGTTTTGCGCTTATATTCAAAGACATCTCAGTGAAAAGCACCAACAATCCTCATAAATAACCAATTTATGAAAAATAACATTCTTTACAGGGTCATCCGTGTATAGATATGATGTCTTCTGCATTGCGCATTTTTATGCTGTGCCAAAATATAGTCCGTATATTTCTCGTAACTTAGTGAGTTTTTGCATCTCCACCATCAACCTGATTTGATTCAAAAGAAGCTTCAGTAGACGGTTCTACTCCAGAAGATTCTGGTTTCTGATTTTCGAGATTTTTCTCCTCTTTCTGTTCTTCTTCCATATTTTGTATTTCTTCTTCTAATCTTTTATCTACACGGTCCGTGGCTTCTTTAGTTAAATCTTCATCAAATTTTTCCAAAAGTTTCGGAAACTCTTCAAGAATCTTTGGGAGCAGCTTAATTCCCTCCTTAAAAGCTATCGCCAGCGACTTAGCCGTATCAGAATCAATCCTTCCCATTGATGAGCTCTCAACTTTTCCACCATCGTGCATTTTACCCATTCTAAAAATACTTTCAAAATCATTAGAATTTAACATCTCAAATTCTTTAAACACCCCATCAAGTTTTTCTTGCATGATTTTTCGTCTTTCTTCTTGAATTAGACGCTCTTTTTCTTTCTGATTAATGATTTCTTCTTTCTGTTTTTCTAACACCTCTTGCTCCGTTTGTAGTTTCTCTAGTTTGTCTCTTTCTGGAACAATACTTGATGGGTATTCCTTGGTTTGCGGAAGACCTAGTCTTTCTCGCGACTCATTTAATCTGACTTTTGTCCCTTCAACTGATTTGGTTAATCTAATTACTTCTTGCTGTCGACTCTCTAATTCACCCTCTAAGTTTTTAATATGGTCTTCTGACGACAATCCTGACCTTTCTACCTCTTGCTCTTTTTCTATTTCCCTCCCTTCTTCTACTCTTTTTGATTCTCCTGGTACAAGTTCATCTTCCAACTTTTCAGTAGTGCTATTATCCATCAGTTTTTCGGTAGAATTTGATTCTGAACTATTTAAATTTTGTGTACCTTCAAAACTTGTCATTAGTATCTAGTATACACCTAATTCGTATTGCCTTTTTAACAAATACTCTTGTAGTTTTTGTAAGTGCGGATAGGGAGAATCGAACTCCCGACTCGTCCTTGGCAAGGACGCATTTTACCACTAAACCATATCCGCGTACGAGACACATTCTAACACAAACACCGCCCCGGGCTCTAGCTAGTACATAAATAGTTGACGAGCCCTGATGCTCAACGAATCACAAGCGTCAATTTAAACCGCGTCTTGATGTGCTGCTACAAATTGCGCTGCTGTAAGAAATCAAAAGGGGGCGGCCGAAGCATTTGCTTCGGCCGCCCCCTTGGCTACTCCGCGGAAAGCCGCTTCACGCACTCCTCCACCTCTTGAACCCATGAATCAGAATTCGTAGTATCAATCTCAGCGAAAAAGGTGAGCGAGAACTTTCTAAGAATCCACTTGCCCCCGCCTTGACTGCTCCAACGATAGTGATGTGGTGTCCTGCGCCACATTTCGCGTATCTTTACTGTCGCGCCCTTATTCTGTGCACTACCGCTCCACACAGAAGACGCTCCTCCAAAGAAATCATCCGTACGATTGTGATAGGTTGCGGTGATAATGCGCCCCATCACAACATCCATGTCACAGTGTGTACGAACAAAAACAAGACGGGCACCTGCCTTTCGTGCCTTCTCGCGTATGCTTGCTCGCTTTTTCTCATCCACAAAATCAGAATCAAGAATGACATTTCCACCGTTCTTGATGACTTCCATGGCGACATTCTCAGCAATGGCGCGCGCCTTTTCGTAGCGCTCGCTTTGTCTGCGAAGCTCAATACGAATATCGTTTCCAACGATGACCGTAGCTCCGAGGTGCTTGGCGAGCTCCCTCGCGACCGAGCTCTTGCCGGAACCAACCAGACCAATCATGGCTACAATGACCGACTTCTTTGTCTTGCTTTTTTTGATAGCAAGCGTTGTTATGAACGCGCTTTGTGCTGCGCGTTCCTTTTTGGTGAGCACCTCGTTTTTATGAACCATCAGTCCAATTATACGGGGTAAAATGAACTCAATCAATCTTCCGAACATCTGATATCTCCTTTTCTATAGTTACCTAAAAAGGGAAAGCTGTGTACTTTCCATCTCTCGTTCTATCATCAGAGTAATGGCGAAAATCTATTCTGCCAAGAATTTGTACAAATCCACCACCATTTGAACGAAGGAACCCTTGTGCAGAAGTAATACACACGACTATGTGCGTCGTAAGTCACTTCGACTTACGACGCACATATTTTCCACACTGTTATGAGGAGTGCCCTATGTGAGTGAACTTGTACAGAATTTGGGCGTGCTCCACAAAACCTTCCACAACAGAATCTGAAACGCACTCTGTCATAGAATTGCAACAGCATTTATTAATCGGCCAAATGAGCATGGTCGTTATAGATCCACAATCGCCACGCAAACCTCTCCCCATCTTCGCTATACCTATTTTCATTATACTCATACTTTAATACCGTAAGTCCCGTATTTTCCATTTGCAGGTGTGTCTGAAAATTCTTAAATGTGGCCGGCGTTAAGGCACCACCCAGAATTGCACGCGCAACAATTGTCCGGAGAAAAAAACCATGAGTTACAACCACCACATCTCCTTTTTGGTTTTTTAGAGAATCCAAAGCCTTGTCTGCTCGCCCAATGAGGTCATCATAATTTTCCCCATCTTCAACTCTTAAACCATGAGCATACAAACTCTTCTTCCACACTTTCCACAGCGCACACGCTTTTTCATCTGCATAAGGCTTCCCAACTACAGATGTCGGCTTACCACATTCTGCAAATAAATCCGAATATTTCGGCTCCTTTCCGGTTACTTTCGCAATGATTTCGGTTGTTTCTTTAGCACGAGTGAGCGGGCTGGAAACCAACGCCTCAAATGAAAGTTTCGCTATGCGACTAGCTATTTCCTTTGCTTGTTTTCTCCCAAGCTCCGTTAGTGAAGAATCCGACGCCTGAAAGACCGGAGAAATATTTCCCTCGCTTTGTCCGTGACGCACAAAATATACAATTTTTTCGTGTGATTCATTCATTGAATGAATCAATTAACAAATAATTATTCTGTTCCTAAAACAATAAGCATTGTTAATCTATTGAATTATCTATAAAAATCTTTATGCGTTTCTCTTGTATCGTGTTAAAAGAAATCCCTCAGAAATTTTTATGTCCTTTGTGTTTGGGTGCCCCCGCCAGGACTCGAACCTAGAATGTCTGGTCCGAAGCCAGATGTGATATCCATTTCACCACGAGGGCATAAACAAAATATACTTCTTTACTATGAAAAAAGCCACCGGCATATTACTATGACAAGTACTATGCCCTACCAAGTTCCATATGAAATAGCGGGGGTTACCGAAACGCTCAGAGGCGATGGCTTTGAGGCGTATCTAGTGGGCGGCTGCGTGCGCGACCTTATTCTTGGTAGAAAACCAAAAGATTGGGACATAACCACCAACGCAAAACCTGACGACATACAGCGTCTTTTTGAAGAGACATTTTATACCAATGACTTTGGAACAGTTGGGGTTGTGCTTGAGACAAAAGATGAGTCACTGAAGGTTGTTGAAGTTACCCCCTACCGAACCGAATCCGCGTACGGTGACAAGCGTCGCCCGGACTCTGTCACCTTCGGTAGTTCCATAGAGGAAGATCTCGCGCGGCGAGACTTCACAATTAACGCACTCGCGTACGACGATTCTAAAGGACATCTCATAGATTTTTATAAAGGACAAAATGACCTGCGTAACCGCGTACTGCGCACTGTTGGAAATCCGGATGAGCGATTTGAGGAAGACGCTCTGCGTCTTATGCGCGCACTTCGTTTTGTGGCAGAGCTTGATTTTGCGCTTGATGATGAAACTGCGGCTGCAATACAAAGAAAGGCGTCTAATCTTGCTCATATCTCAAAAGAACGAATACGAGACGAGCTTTCACGCATATTAAAATCAAAACAGCCAATGACTGCCCTAGCGCTTGCTGCACGCCTTGGCTTACTTACACATATAGCTCCTGATATTGCCCGCGGCATAGGCGTTGAACAAAATCAGGCACATAAATATGATGTTTTTGAACACCTTATTCGCACAATGCAGCACGCTGCAGACAAAGAGTGGGATTTTGATATTCGGCTTGCCGGATTACTTCACGATGTTGCGAAGCCTGAAACGCGTCGGTGGTCTGACGAAAAGAAAGAATGGACATTCCATGGACATGAGGTCGTTGGGGCACGGATCGCAAAAAAAATTCTGAAAGATCTTCGCTTTTCACATGAAACTACTGAAAGAGTGGTGAAGCTTGTACGCTGGCATATGTTTTTTTCTGATCCGGATCAAATAACTCTTTCTGCAGTGCGACGAATGATTCGTAATGTCGGGGAAGAAAATATCTGGGATTTACTAAATTTGCGTATTTGCGACCGTGTCGGCACAGGCCGTCCAAAGGAACAGCCGTTTCGTTTTCGTAAATATAAGGCGATGGTTGAACAAGCACTTCACGACCCTATTTCTGTAACTATGCTCAAAACCGATGGAAACAAACTAATAAAATTGTTTCGCGTGCAACCAGGACCACGCATTGGCTGGGTGCTGAATGCGCTGCTTGAAGAAGTACTTGATGACCCAAAAAAGAATACTGCTGAATACCTTGATAGAAAAACTACTGAGCTTCTCGCCCTTTCTGACGAAGAACTCAAAAAACTTGGAACGGCCGGAAAAGAGCGCCGCGAAAAATTAGAAGAGGATGAGATGCAGAAAATACTGAAAAAATACTATGTCTCCTGATTATTCCACCCACTGAACAATCCTTTCACGCGAAACATTCGTGGCAAATACACAGTTTATGCAGAAGTCTGACTTCTGCAGATTTTGTGCAATGGTGTGATTTATACTGCCTTATGGTAAGACGATTGGCTTTCATGCGAAACCTCGATAGACTTTCACGCGAAACACTTGTGGCATATACATAGCCCGTGCAGAAGTCTGACTTCTGCATATAGATATAAAAAAGCCGCCTATTGGCGGACATTTTGTTAGATAGCTTGGGGGCTTTTTTTATTTTCGCCCACCTTGGAGAATGACGGCTTTTTATTTTTTTGACCCTGGCCACTGAACAGTCGCTGCCCTTTGTTTTTAGTTGGGGGATACGCCCCCTTCGTTGGCCAGCCGTTCCGCAACCACAAACACCATTGGAAGAACTATCAAAGAACTTTTCTTCCACTGATAATGATAACGCTCTATAGGACAATGTAAAGGACATACCTGTGGATAAGTTTTTTATGTCCTTTACTTTGTCCTATAGAGAGTTTATGTCCTTTAAAGTTTTATGTCCTTTAGAGCACGATGGAGATGGGACAGTGGTCGGAGCCGTATACTTGGTTGTGAGTATCAGATTTTTTTAGCTTACGCAGCAGCTCGTTCGCGACAAAAAAATAATCAAGGCGCCACCCATCATTTCTATCTCTTGCGCGTGTTTGCATATCCCAATAGGTGTACGCTTCCGACTGGTGTGGGTGCAGATGTCGAAAGGCATCTGCATATCCTGCACTAATAACTTCGTCTATCCATGCGCGCTCTTGCGGCAAAAAACCGGTATTTTCTTCATTTTCTTTTGGACGCGCGAGATCTATTTCTTCGTGAGCGGTATTTATATCGCCACAGAAAATAACAGGTTTTTGCTTGCTTTGTTTGTTGATGAATGCCAGAAACGCATCATAAAAACGAAGCTTATAATCAAGACGCTCCGGCCCTCTGCCACCGTTTGGGAAATACACATTGAAAAGCCAAAAGTCCTCATACTGAGCGCCAACGATACGCCCTTCCTGATCAAATTCTTTGATACCCATACCATAAATGACAGAGAGCGGTTCGGTCTTTGAATAGAGTGCGACTCCGCTATATCCCTTGCGAACTTGCGATGACGAAAAGAATGAAGTGTATCCTCCGGGTTGACGCAGTGCATCCGTGAGCTGCTCGGGAGAAGCTTTTGTTTCTTGCAAACAAAAAATATCCGGTCGAGTATCTTTTATAAAAGTTTCAAAATAGTCATTTTTTGCAAGTGACCGCAGCCCGTTTACATTCCAAGAAACAATACGCATACAGAAACTATAGCAGACCTCTGAATGATTTGTTTTTGTTTTGCACTTTGTTGTGTGCAAACTCCATGCTCGTGTTTGTATATTTGCACATACCCATAACTACACTTCGCGACTGTGGTATTTGCGATGTACTTCACGCAAATGCGCGTCGGTAACATGGGTATAGATTTGCGTCGTCGCAATGTTTGCGTGCCCCAAAAGCGCCTGGACACTGCGAAGGTCTGCGCCGTTTGAGAGCAGATCGGTAGCAAAGGCGTGACGAAGAGTGTGTGGCGTAACTTTTCCGGAAATACCGGCGCGGGCGGCGTATGCTTTTATATGTCTCTGAACATCTCTCGGCGAGATGCGGTGTAGTTTTGTGTGCCATCCGTCTACGAAAAGCGCTTCTTCCATATCATTTCTAGCCGAAAGATATGTTGTAATTGCGTGTTTTGCTGCCGGAGATAGAAAAACGACACGCACCTTATCACCTTTGCCGCGCACTGATAATTCATCACGCATTAAATCAATATCCGCATTAAGCGCACACAGCTCGGCAACACGAAGCCCTGTTGAAAAAAGAAGCTCCAGAATGGCACTATCGCGCAAATAAGCGCGCTTTTTGTGAGAATCGGTTTCATTTTTAAACGCATTTTTTGGAGCCGCCATAAGTCGTGCAAATTCGGCGGAGGTGAGAAGCTCAATAGAACGCTCGGGCGTTTTGGCAAGCTCAATGTGCTCTGGAGAAATACACTCAATGTCGCGCTTTCGCAAAAACTTTAGAAAGGCACGCAGCGCAATGAGGTAATAGTTTTGTGTGCGACGCTTCATATCTCCATCGGTTCCTTTTTGTCTGTTCAGCCACAGCCGAAACTCGCGAATGTTTTCTTCCGTAATATCGTTTGTATGCGCGATGTGTGCGTACAGAAAATACCGCGTAAGGTACCGGTCATAATTTTCAATAGTTTTCACAGCGCGCCCGCGTTCAATTTCTATATATTCAAGAAACCGGCGTTTTGCGTTTTCTATTTCCATATATGCAGTATACCCGATGTGCGCACAATATAATCTCTGTATCTCATACTCTGAGGAGTATGAGAATACGAGGCAATCTAAGAGGAACAAAGGGCTCTTTGAGTATGTGGGAGCACACGATACGCTTCAGACATATGAGAAATGAAAAAGAAGTGAGAAGAAAAGCGTTAGATATATGGAGATAACACGGTATTAAAGCAACAATAAATGTATTTGATATCTCAAGACCACCCTGTGCCAGTGGAAGAAAGCATTGAAAGCGAAAAGCGGTGGACTGGCTCATCTGATACAACACCACTGGCACGATTTTTGTTTTTTCCGGGTCATGATTTTGGCACGCTTGGGTTAAAATAAGTTGCCCCCCTGCGCGCAATCAGGCGCGCAGGGGGGTAAACCACCAAGTAAAAACTGCCAATACATCCAACCACTGTGCTATTATATATACGCAATACACCATGAAAACACCATTTTCAAAAGAGGGCTTGGCGAGTAACAAACCTAAAAGTGATGAGCTACTCCCTGATGACCACTGGTTTTCCGCTACAGAAAAACTCTATGAGAATATGGGAAAGAAGTCTGGCCCCGGGCAAGTAAAAGCATGGCTGGGTCAGCGGTTTCCCATTACAAAAAAACTTTATGAGAGTATGGGCAAGGAGTCTAGTCCACTACAAATGAGATCCAGTCTAATAGTTGATGCTTTGAAAATACCCTCCGGGCAAACGTCTGCTATTGAAACAGACACTGATAGCAACAGAGTTGC
>ENA-ORDP01001439-ORDP01001439.1-marine-sediment-metagenome-genome-assembly--contig:-NODE-1439-length-13068-cov-2.868132_pt1 | contig 13068 bp, 16 predicted proteins | sample MGYA00248627_ERZ508539 | MGnify/ENA primary metagenome ERZ508539 (study PRJEB26208, sample SAMN05571518) | marine sediment metagenome | biome: deep sea; feature: Hydrothermal vent; material...
GTATTCCACTATGAACTTTGTCCCACGCACTCCAGCAACTGTTGTAGGAGTATCCACATGATAGCCTTTTTTACCCCTCAGCTTATTCACTTTAGATAGCAGTCCGCCATTACCCACATTGATCCGTTGAGACTTATTAGAAACAAAAGCAAATTGAACCCGGGAATTGGGTCGGATGGTAACGCTTGAACCGTCTGCCAATCGGATCTTAACGACACCAGAGGCTTTTGTAAGTACGATATCTTTAGGGTGAACCAACATATTACGTTTGATGGGTACTTTTTTATAAGCCCTTTGGTATTGCAAGAGATAGGCTTTTCCTTTAAAAGCCACTACTTTTCCCGTGCCAGTCGCATAAACATCAAGACTCAAGAGAAAAGCAAGACCAAAGACCATGAGAATTAGTTTTTTCATCATTTCCTCCACATAGTTTAAGACGAGTGAGATAATTCAACAGTCGTCCATTATAAGGGTTTTTAAAGCCTTACAATAATTAAACACTCCTCTCATTATTCGTAGTAAATATACTATAATTATATCGCAAGAAAAGGATTTTTAATGAAAAAATTAAAAAAACAGTGGACTTTTTTTATATTAATTCTTATACGATTGTCTTTATTTCATCTCAATTCTTAGTGAGTCACAAAATCATATCTGCAATCTTTGAAAACCCCTTTCCATAGGCTAATTTATCTTGCTTATCCGTTATAAAAGGAGTCTTGAAAACAGGTGTGTCTGTTATTAGTTTTCGTAACATCTCAAAGTTACTTTCTTCAGTAAGTCCTGTTTCTTCTGTGAGAGGGTTGATTAATATAGCAAGAACCCTTAAGCCTATGGCCTGAGCATAATGGTAGGAGAGTAGAGTGTGATTGATCCCTCCCAATCGATTGCCTACCACAATAATAATGGGTAAATCCAGTAGGTTAGCGAGATGAGCCATAAGGAAGTCCTGAAATATTGGAACCATCAATCCTCCAGCTCCCTCCACGAATACGAAATCCTTTTCCTTAGCCATTTTTGAGAAAGTGTTGATGATCGGGGCCAGAGAGAACTGTTTGTTTTCAAGTTCAGAAGCGGCTAATGGGGCCAGAGGGAGCTTGAACTGGACAGGACAAATCTCATTGAGGGGATTAGAAAGATCCAGCATGTCCTTAAAGAACAAGGCGTCCTCGGCATATGGGTCAGCCCCTGTTTCAATGGGTTTCATGACCCCTAAGTCTATCCCCTTTTTTTTGAGTGCAAGGGCTAAACCACAGGTCACAATGGTTTTACCGACTCCTGTATCTGTACCCGTTATAAAAACCCCTTTCATCACTTGGATCTTTGTGTGACAGTGAGGATAGATTGATAGATGCCTTTTGTCAGGGCCTGAATCTCTTCTACAGTGACGGATAAAGGGGGCATCAAGATTAAGACATCCCCAAGGGGTCGGATGATAACATGATGATTACGTGCCTCCATACAGACTTTATGTCCCACCCTATGTTCGGGTGGATAGGGAGTCTTGGATCCTTTATCACTCATAAGTTCAATCCCCACCATCATGCCTTTTTGCCGAATGTCCCCCACATGATCCAAGTCCTGAAAGACTTCTAAGGAAGTTCTAAGGAAGGGAATCTTTTCCTGTAAATGATCGAGAGTCCTGTCTTTCTTAAAAAGATTGAGTGATGCAAGGGCAGCGCTACAGGCCAGTGGGTTTCCAGTGTAAGAATGGCCATGATAGAAGGTTTTATGCTCACTATGGTCTCCCAAAAAGGCGTTGTAGATTTCGTCTGTTGTAAGAGTAGCCGCTAAAGGGAGATAACCCCCGCTTATTCCCTTGGCAACAGCCATAATGTCAGGCTCCAATTGGTCTTCTTCACAGGCAAACAGCTTACCCGTTCTTCCAAAACCTGTTGCCACTTCATCCACTATGAATAATATGTTGTAGTCACGGCATAAAGACGCCACCTCTTTCATATAGCCTTTTGGAAAGACTATCATACCCGCCGCCCCCTGAACATAAGGCTCAATAAAGAGGCCCGCGATCTCATGATGATGTCGTTCCAGAATAGCTTTCAAAGACTGAATGGAATGATCTTTACACTTCTCTTCCGACGAAAACTCTGAGTGATAAAAGAATGGAGTGGGTATGCTATAAGTGTCAAAAAGAAGATGAGAGAATATCTTGTGAAATAAGTCAATCCCTCCAAGGCTTACTGAGCCAACTGTATCGCCATGATAACCTTCTTTTAGCTTTATGAAAGCTGTCTTTGAAGGTTCAGGTTTGTTCTTCTGCTGCCAATACTGATAAGCCATCTTGAGGGCAATTTCAGCCGCTGTGGAACCACTATCTGAGTAGAATACCTTCTTAAGCTCCCCGGGAGCCACCTCTATAAGCTTCTCACCTAGCAATGTGGCAGGTATATTGGCCAATCCAAGCATCGTCGTATGCCCAATAAGGTTCAGCTGCTCCTGAACGGCTTCATTGATCTCCTTCCGATTGTGTCCATGAATATTGGTCCAGAGGGAGGAAACCCCATCTATGTATCTCTTTCCGTCTGTGTCAATAAGGTAATTCCCTTCACCTTTTTCTATGAATAAAGGCTCTTCATTGATCCAGTCTTGCATCTGGGTGAAAGGATGCCAGAGATATTGATGGTTAAGTGAGATGAGCTTTTCTTTAGAATTCATGATGTTACAAATTATGCTGCGCTGGACAGGGATATTTATTGAGACAATCTATTATGGAGTTTGTGATCATTTATGCTTGCATTGCTTTATACTGGACTTATATGCTCGCTTTGTTCAGCTAAGGAATTGGACTTTTCTGCCTCTTTACTTTTGTACTGACAGCCATTACACCCGTCTCCATTCTTCTTGGGGCTTTTCCCATCAGAGGAATGATCCAGTTCATAGTCCAAACAACACATCAATCGGCCACAGACTCCTGATATTTTTACTGAATTAAGTGTGAGATTTTGTTCTTTGGCCATTTTTATGGAAATAGGGTCATGGTGAGGTTGATGTTTCGTACAGCAAAATTGGCGACCACAGACCCCATGGCCTCCTAAGAGCATGGATTCGTCGCGTACACCAATCTGACGAAGTTCAATACGCGTTCTATAGGTGGCTGCAAGATCTTTGACCAAATCTCTAAAGTCCACACGACCTTCTGCTGTGAAGTTAAACAATACCTTATTTCTATCTAAAAAGAAATGAATATCAATCAATTTCATTGGGAGTTTATGGGATTGTATCTTTGATTTAGTCAGGGCGTAGGCTTCCTGAGCTTTTGAATTGCATTCCGCCTGATTCTTGAAGTCCTTTTCCTCAGCGGGCCTAAGGATAGAATATTCAGGGATTCCTTGTTCTAAAGCCCCAACACCTAGGGCATCCGGGAGAATCCTGCCCAAGTCAAGACCATAGCGAGTTTCTACAACGTAATAGTCCTTCTCATGAAATTGAAAGTCTTCTTCATACTTGTATAGATCAGTGGATTTATTGAAATCTAATTTAACTTTTATATATTTTGTCATTGTTTTTTCTATAGCGTCATGATTAAAAGATTAGATCGATAATCAGCCCCCTAATCTCGTCGATCTTGGCTAGAAGAGCCATTCTTGGGATCTCTCTGGATATAACCTCTTTGGCAAGTTCTTCCAGTCGATCATTAATCGTATGAACTATTTTATAGTCAACTTTTCGCCCATAAACCTCTTTAACATTATAAGATTGCTTATTAACGAAATAAAGAAAGGATTGGATGTCATGTTTGTAGACTCTGAGATTCTCTGCAGATGGGTTCTCAGCAAATCGGCGACCGTTTTTGTCCAGCTGATGGATCAACTGTTCGATTTCATCGCTAAATTGAGATGTATAACTTATTTTTAAATCATTGGCAAAGTCTTTTTTGGAGTGAGTTGAATCGGAGGAGGATATACGTCCTGAGATTGTGTTGAAGATGGTTGACGGGGAATTATTTTTCTGTTTTCTATCTATTTTAAGCATTTATATAATCACAAGTTTATCTTGATTGTGTTGAGAGTAATTTTATATCTTTACTTTCGTTTACTGGATCAGTGTCTTTTTGTTCAGGAACAGTTGTTTTATTTTGTAGAACAGGAGACACTCTGCATTCACCGGAATAAAAAGCTCCTTCTTCGAGTTTTAGAGAGCGAGCTACAATATTTCCTCTCACATAGGCTGTATAGAGGAGGGTTATATGATCTGTGGCGTAAAGATCGCCAATGAACTCACCCCCGATTTGGATGCTCTGAGCTTCGATTCGTCCACCACCTTTTCCAGAGCGGCTAATATGAAGCCAACTGCTTGTGATGACTTCGCCTTGAAGGGTTCCATCTACCCTTAATGGGCCAGTTAGATTGAACTCTCCTTTGAATACATCACCCACACCAAAGATGCTTTGGACGCCCCCTTCAAAGGCCTTTTGGCTGGACTGTTGTTTATTTTTACTTTGATGCATAATTATTAAGTTCTTACCAAAACTTATCCAGTCGGGTGAATGGAGAGGGGTCAATGGGGATTTTATTGATACGAACTTCATAATGAAGATGAGGTCCTGTAGAACGTCCTGTATTTCCCAGATTACCAATGACCTGACCTTTTCTGACCTGATCACCTACCCGAACTTTGATGGCTGACATGTGGAGATATTGAGTGGTATAGCCGAACTTATGCTCGATCTCAACAAAAAGTCCTCTCCCACCACCTCTTTGGGCATTTTTTACGATACCCTCTGCTGTAGCAACAATGGGTGTACCAATGAGATTCACTATATCCACACCATGATGCTCGGTGAGCCTATTGGTAAAGGGATCTCGCCTCCAGCCGAAATGAGAGGTGATGTATCCTCGTCCCATAGAGCTTCCTAACACTGGGAATATGGACGGCATATCGTTTAACATCCCTTTAAAGCCTTCGATAGTTGTATTCAAGCCTTTTAATCTATTCGCAATAAAGCCAAACTTGGTATTAAGACGCTTTAACTCTATTTCCTGAGGATTACTATCTTCTTTGTTAGGAAGAACTTTTTCATGGATCTCAGGGCCACCCATCCCTTCATCCTTTCCAGGGGTGGTGGTTTTCAGTTTTTCACGATTGCCAATGACCATTTGAAAGTTATCAGTGACCTCTTTGAGCTTATTAGCGGTCTTTCTAAGGGGATCGATTTCAATCCTCATCCCTTCAGCATAGGAATGGACCGTTAAAAGATCTTTGCTGATCTTCTCATTCTTGGTTTCCATGGAGTTTCTTTCGGTAATGAGGTATAAGCCGCCGACTGTGATCGAACCAATGATAAAAATAGCAAATATCAAGGCGGCATAAGAGATCTGGAAGTTCATGATCTTTGTTTCAGAGTGTGGGATAAACATGACGGTGAGGTTTTCACGACCTTTTTGGCGGATAGCTCTAAAGAAGTTCTCCAACTTTATCTTAAAAGTACTTTTCTTTTTGTAATTATATGATGCCCCATAATTTGCATTCTTCACAACAGAGTCCTCAGCTTATAGATTAAAAAATTATTAGTGCAAATATAATATAACATGGGAAATCGGTCAAGAAAAAAAACATTTTTAAATGAAGTCTTCCACTTGACCCTTTAGATATTTTTTAACACTAATAAATATGGATATTTGGATCGACTCTCATACCCACCTTGACATCATCGAAAAGGAACCCATTCATCAACAAGAGTTGGTGGACAGGTTAAATGATCAAAATATAAAAGCCGTCATAACCATCTCGACAGATATCCCGTCCTACTTTAGTGGAAAAACCCTAGCCTTAAACAATCCGGATAAAGTTTTCTGCACCTGTGGCTTATACCCCTCACACGCTGAGGATTATGATAATAGGCTGATAAAAGCATTGATAGAACAGGTCGATGAGGGAATCGCCATCGCCTTGGGCGAGTGTGGATTGGACTATTATCGGAATTATGGAAGCCCCGATCTCCAAAAGACCTTATTTCGTGACCAGGTGAGACTCGCAAAAACCTGTCACCTACCCCTCGTGATCCATGCGAGAGACGCTTATGAGGATGTTTATACTATCCTGAAGGAAGAAAATCCACTGGATGGAGGGGTGATGCACTGCTATGGAGGGAATGCGGATTATGCAAGAAGGTTTATGGATTTAGGTTTCTACATATCCTTTGCCGGTAATGTCACGTACAAAAAGGCAGATAGCCTCAGAGAGAGCTGTAGGGCTGTTCCACTCGACCGATTATTATTAGAAACGGACGCTCCCTACCTTACGCCTGTCCCCCACCGTGGGAAGAAGAATCATCCGGGTCTCCTTGTCCACACAGCCGAGTGTGTGGCTGAACTAAAAAGCGTTTCATTGAATGACTTGAGTAAAGCGACTTGTCAGAACGCCATTGACCTCTTTAAGCTGGATAATCTGAGTTCATAGAATAGGTCATTTATCTTCTGATGGGATCAGCAGGTTGTTTTACCTTTTCCATCGTCAAGACCTTGTTCCCAAGAGGAGAACCCTCTATTTCTATTTTATGACTGCCTTTTGCAACAGTCATTATGAACTTGATCACATTATCGTAATCCTTTTCTTTACCAGTATCTATATAAACAGTCTCAATTTGTATGACCCTTTCAGACAGTTCTTTCACGCCCGTTATGCCGTATTGCTGGCTACTATGGCCTTTATCAAGGATTATTCGATAATTCCTTAAAGAGATTTTCCACCCACTTCCTTGCCAATCAGAACCTATTAGGTGTTCATATATTTTTGGGACTTTAAAATCCTGATAGAGGGGTTGACCGCCTACTATAATCCTTTTCATTTTTGGCTCAAAGCTGATTAGGAAGTCATGATTTTTCTCTTTATCGTTATATTTTGAATCAATGATGGGCAAAAACTTGGTTTTAATTTTATATTTATGTTTTGCAAGTTTCTTCAAGTCAATAATATAATAGACGTCTGTACCTTCTATATGGGTGAACTCAATAGTTCGATGGGTTAAATACATGTTTGTAACGCAGTGCTCAGCCCATGGATCTTCCATATACAAATACTCTCCAATCAATGACTCATAAGATTTGGGTATAGCCTTGATATAGGGGAGTTTGATCCTGGTGATATCCTTTGTGATAAAGGCTCCATACACCCAACCAAAACTCATTTTATACCAGTAATCTTTGTATTCACCTATTTGCACCCTTTTGAAGGTACGTTGAAGAATATGGAAGGAGTCTCCGGCTTTACAAACCCTTGTTATTTTAGCTTTTACATTTGGTTCCTCACGAATACGAACGTGATTCTCAATGATATACCATTGATAAATATCCCAAGTGTTAGATTCAGACGTCTGATTCTTATAAACCTTCTCCAAAAAAGCGGCAAAGACGTAACCTTCGGTCCCATCATATATCTGAACCTTGAACCAGTGAGCTTTCTTCCCCTCAATAGTTTCAATAACAGACGTTTCCTCAATGAGGGACACAGAATCATGGCGAAAGATTCTTGTGATGATCTTAGAGGCTCTTGTAGGCTTGTCCCTTAAGATTAAGGTGGAGGCAGTGATACGGTATCGTTCTCTATTATTTTCTACGCTCTGATCGGTGTTTGCCTTATCCTTTGGACTTTTTGATTGATCCGTCGAATTGGCGTTTTTGGATGATTCAGGCGTATCACTTGATTGAGACATCTGATACGCTTTCTCGATACCCTCTGCAATTCCCGTATCCCTCCGCTTTTCACTTCTTTCACAAGTGATCGTAGCCATTATAACTATCAACTGGACAATCAGTAATAAGGTCTTCATTGGTTTCCCCTTTGTAGAGGGTGGATCCGACGGCTATGATTGGGTACAAGTTTGTTAAAACGCCTTGTCCGTCTTCTTAAGGTTTTTGGGATCTCCTCATGGAATCTGTCGAATTAACAACATTTTGTAGAGGCGGGTTTCAAACCCACTCCTACAAAATGTTGTTATATAGTAAATTAATATTGTCACAAGTAGGTGAAAAAGACTAATGCGACAGTTTCTGTATCCCCCTACAGGTAGTAATAGAATCATGATTTCTTCTTTTCCACAAAGACCATCCGCTCTTCAAAGATCTTAAACCACGTGTCATTATCCGACCTCTTCGCCTCATCCCTACCCATTTTGAGGTAATCATAAGCCTCACTGAAGCTTTCAGCAAAGTAATACTCAATGGCTATGTCATGGTAAGTCCACAAATCCCCTGGAGCCTCAGCTATCAGATCATCAATGATCTTCTGACCTCTTTCAGCCTGATCCATAAAGATATAACATATGCCCAGATTCCGTCGGATAAAGTGGTTTCGATAGCCGTCACGTTTTTTCTCATCAAAGATCAGATAGTTCTCTAAAAGATCCGATGCCTTTGAGTACACCTTTTCGCCCATCCAGTGGATGATCACCTTCTCAAAGAGATTGGTGTATTCCACAGCGGGATTGTCTTTACTGCTGTTCAGCATAGCTTCATGGACGGTTAACACCAAGTGATCTTCTCCCAATCGTTTAAGTCGGATGCTAAGGGCGTCTAAGTCTTCTTCATCCATCTTCTCAAGATCCATCTTTTCTAAGGCCTCTACCGGCATGCTGAAGATATTATCCCAATTTCTGCTGTATTCTATATATTCCATAATCTTTAACGCAATTCATAGGCTATTTTACCTTAAAGATAAGCAAAACGATTCATGATGTCCTATTCCAAAAATTATTTTCTTCCTTGATTTTAAGAGACTCCTTTACTAAATTTCTATTGCCATGGTGTTTAATCTTATGATAGGAGGCCGATTGTGACTTATGAAGAGCTTAAAACCAAAGGAACCCTTAAATCACAGGATGAGGCCACTGAGTTTTATAGTCTGGATGGCAAAACCTATATGGTACTAGTTAAAGAAGGGAACAAAGTCCAACAGGTTGAAAAGTAGTCCTTTGCAAGGAAATATGACAAATCAAACGCCCTATCGTTTTTCCACCCTTCTAACTGTCCGTATTCAGGATATAAATTATGGGGCTCATCTTGGGAATGACGCTTTCATCCAGTATTTTCATGAAGCCCGAATCCAGTATCTCGATCGATTTGGTTTCTCAGAGATGGATATAGGTGATGGTCTCGGGGTTATACTTACTGAATTGTACTGTCAGTTTAAGGGAGAGGCCTTTTATAAGGATATATTGAGGATCTATGCAAGGATCCGTGACATTAAGAAAGTACGTTTTACTATGGATTATCAAATGATCCGTGAGAAAGATCAAGTACTGATTGCCACCGGCTATTCGGTTCAGGCATCCTTTGACTATCAAGCACGAAGGCCCCTGCCACTTCCAGAAAGTTTTATCACGAGGGTTAAAGACTATGAGAGGGGCCCAAAAGTCGATAAAACTTGATGAAGACAATGATTACGTCTCTATAAAACAAGGATTCACTGAATGGATCATAAACTACACATATACTACGGGAATGGTAAGGGAAAGACGACGGCTTGCACGGGATTAGCAGTACGTGCTTTAGGAGCTGGTCTCAAGGTTGTTATTCTCTACTTCGACAAGGGACACAAAGAAGACAAAGCCCACTACTCTGAGCGTAATATTCTTAGAGGGATTGAAGGGTGCCAGATTATACCTACCGGTTGTGAGCGTATGATGGACGATGGCACATTCCGTTTTGGCGTGCTGGAAGAGGATAGAAAGGAAGCCGAAAGAGCTTTGGACATTACGCGATCACTCATCCAGTCGGGGGAGCAGGATCTATTGATTCTTGATGAAATCCTCGCCGCCGTGGCCTACAAAATGATCAGCAAAGAAGAGGTCATGTCTATCGTTGATCTGTACAATGAAAACAGGCGATGCGAATTGGTCTTTTCAGGCCACATGGTCTGGGAAGACTTAACAGAAGCGGCCGACCTGATCACAAGAGTCAAAAAAGAAAAACACTACTACGATACGGGATTGCTTGCACGAGTAGGCATTGATATTTAGTCTCCCTGTTAGATCATTTATTAATAACTAATACCCTGTAGGGGCGGGTTTTAAACCCGCCCCTACAGGGTATTAGAAGGGGGAATATAGATAATAAGGTGAATCCATTGTGAAAACCGCCTTCAACATCTTCTTCTTTCCCTTGTACTGATAGGGTATGATCACCGTATAAATCTCACCGGGTATTAAGGAACGCTCTGTTGAGATGGATGTAATCCCTCCTCTTGTTTGACTCTGCTTTATACGGATAGATCTGTTCTTGACTTTGACCTGTACTTGCTTTAAGTGGATATTTGCGTCATATATAAATACAGCCCCCAAAAAGTGGCCTTCAGAAATCCACTTAATAATGGGACGCTGGCAAAAGGATTTTAGCTCTTCAATAGACGTTAACAGGGTGGTGGGAGGAATACGCTTTTGCTTAAGACCTGGGTAGATCAGTATTTTGGGTTTCGTACGGGGAATTGAATCCTTCCGGCCAATCATTATAACGCTAAAACCTCCATTGACCCCTACTTTCCTGCAATCACACCGGGCGAGTCCAAAGTCAATGGCTCGTGGATCAAGGATTTCGTACTTCCATCGAAAGCGACGGACTTTGATAAAGCTTCTAATGGGATTATCACCGAAAAGAATCCTTTCAGACACACGATACGGGTACTTGAACTTCTTTCTTCTTTGGAAGGGAGTTTTACCGAAATACCCTTTCTTCCTACGATCCTGGAGATGCATATTCCTGGGTTTGTGCCTTAAAAGGTATTTCCCGTGGAGAGTACATATCTTGTTTAGTGTAGAACTTACTTTAAGGGGGCTTAAACCATATTGCCTGCGAGTATAGTTGATGAGAGTTAGATAAACATCCTGTGGCTTACTGAGATTAGCTTTATTCATGACAAGTAGCTTTAGATATTGGCTAAATAGAGTGTCTGGCCAATCCAAGAGTATATCTTTAACGTATTTCTGTCTTTCAGCAGTATCACGATTGTATATGATTTTAGCAAGTGCCGGGCTGAGAGAGATGTTTCCATCTGTCCAACAGGTGTAGCCCAGGGTTTTGGAGTATTTATAGGTGATGGACCAACCCTTTCTTACAATGATCAATTGCTGATCCTTAAAGTGATAGAAGTATCGACTGTCTTCTTTTTCATTGTCAATAGTGTAGTTAGCCTTGGATGACAGGGTTACCTTATGGCGTAGGACCTTTCTACCCTTTGTTTTGGCATAGTACTTGTAGATAATATTACCGTCAGACGTAGTTTTCTTAAAACCATACATGTTATCCTTTTTCCAGAAGGCATATTCAGGCGTGAGGATTTGATAGATCCACTCTCCTTCTTTTGATTTGAACCTTTTATATTTATAATGACCTTCCAGAGTATAACTCACACTATTTTTACTTTTAAACAGACGCTCCTCTGATCTGATCTTAAGGCCTATTCCTTTTTCAGACTCATATAAGACAATATCATTCTCGTAATAGCTAAACTGATAGCCGTATTTAGTGGACTCACGTATGGGTATTTCCTTTTGAGTCTTCCTTAGCACCTTTAATCGATCCTTAACCTTTGTTTCAGCCTCCCTGAACATGGTCTTAAAGACCTTAGACTTTGTAATAGCCTTTTTTAGAGTAGATCGCAATGTGTATATTTCTTTTTTATGCTTTGTGATAGAAGGATATAGACTCAAAGGGTCCAGGAAAGTCAGCAGGAAGCATGAAATGGGAAGAAGGATATAGGGGAAATAGTTTCTAGCTTTTGCCTGGCACATATTTAATGATAGACACCTTTTCCTTTGTGATCAGTCCCCCACAGGAACTCTCTTCAAAAATATCTTCAATTTCCTTTTGGATCAAGGTTATACGTTCCACCGTATCCACGATTTCTATAACCACAGGGAGATTTTCACTCAATCGAAGGATTTTTGCTGTATGAATCCGGCTTGTGGCACCATAGCCTTCAATTCCCTTGAATATGGAGACTCCGGCGATCCCTAACTCTCTGGCTTTTAGTAATATAACCTCATGGATCCCCTGGCCGTGATATTGATCCGTGTCCCCCACAAACACTCTGAGAAGTTCTCCTAGACCTGCTATTTTCACTTAACTATCCCCAAATCAGCTTATAAAGTGCTTTGCCTTGCCAAATAGCGTATAGACCAATGATACAACTTATAAGGATATTTAAAAGACCTTGTAGATACTGTTTGTTCTCAATAAGTTGGAGGGTTTCCAGGCTGAACGTGGAGAAGGTGGTGAAAGCCCCCAAAAAGCCTATGTTGATGAGGAATCTATAATCCGGGTTCACCTGCCGCTCCAGCAATAGACTGCTGAAAAAGCCCAAAAGCAGGCATCCTACAATGTTGACGAATAACGTCCCCACGGGGAATAGGGTGGATGAGACTTTTATGGCGTAATTCTGTGCCAAACCGCTTAGGGAGTACCTCATGATGGCTCCCAAGAATCCACCGAGTCCTATAATCATTAGTTTCATAGTTTCACTATAACTGATAAGTTTTAGAATAGAAAATGTCAATAAACAGCTCTGTCAGAGAGGAAAGGCTTGATAACAAGTTTTTGAGTATGTGATTTTTGTAGTTCAAGTGCTTTTTGGTAAATCTCCTCTATGTCATTGTTGCACTCCTTTTCAATTTGAAACCGTATCCTGCGCACTTCTTCTACAATAGGATCTTCTCTCATTCAAACCTCCATCAGTTCTTCTGGTGTACAAGTCATCGGAGTATGGACTTTGATTTCTTTATTAATGGCTTCTAACATTCTCCGTACACGTGCACTGGCTATATGCTTGCAATTCCAGGAAATAAGATAATCTATTCTGTACCATGCAGCAGAGGCAAGGTGGAAAGCGTCAATTCGAGCGTTATCAGGTATTTGTATTTCTCTAAAATACTTATCCGCTAGCTTTTTTATCTCCTCATTCAAGGCCAGTACAGGAAATTGATCGATCCTTTCTAAACGTTTTTGGGAAGCCTGATGATCACCACGACTCACTTCCTGGATCACAAAGGGTGAGATCAAACATCGAACCTTTGGACGTACTGTCTCCCACCATTCCTGAGTGATTTGCTGGTGGGCGGCA
>ENA-ORDP01001440-ORDP01001440.1-marine-sediment-metagenome-genome-assembly--contig:-NODE-1440-length-13067-cov-10.656471_pt1 | contig 13067 bp, 8 predicted proteins | sample MGYA00248627_ERZ508539 | MGnify/ENA primary metagenome ERZ508539 (study PRJEB26208, sample SAMN05571518) | marine sediment metagenome | biome: deep sea; feature: Hydrothermal vent; material...
CTATATACTTTTCATGTTTGAACGCGTTAACCTGTGCAGACCATGGCTGAAATCGAAAATTATATCCGTTGGTTTGAAAAACTGGGTATAGAAGATATCCCGCTGGTTGGTGGAAAGAATGCCTCCCTCGGTGAAATGTACCGCGAACTGACCCCCCAGGGCGTGAAAATACCCAATGGTTTTGCCATTACCGCCGATGCCTACCGCTATATGCTCGATAAGGCCGGGGCATGGGATGCCCTGTATGAGGCATTAGATGGACTCGATGCCAGCGATGTAAATGACCTGGCACGACGTGGCGCAAAAGCACGAGATATTATTTATGGTGCAACATTACCCGAAAATTTACGTGAACAAATTCTAACTGCATTTAATGGCCTAAAAAAACAATACCCAGGTGATATCAGTGTTGCTGTGCGTAGCTCTGCCACCGCGGAAGATTTACCGAATGCCAGCTTTGCCGGGCAGCAGGACACCTACCTTAATATTGAAAGTGAAGAGCAATTGCTGGATGCCTGCCGCCGTTGTTTTGCCAGCCTGTTTACTGATCGTGCGATTCATTACCGTATCGATCAGGGCTTCGAGCATTTCAAAGTCGCACTGTCGATTGGTGTTATGAAAATGGTGCGTTCTGACCTTGCTGCCAGTGGTGTCATGTTTTCCCTTGATACCGAAACCGGTTTTCGTGATGTGGTATTTATTTCCGGAGCTTACGGACTGGGTGAAAATGTAGTGCAGGGTGCGGTAGACCCCGACGAGTTTTATGTACATAAACCTACTTTTAAACAGGGCCATCGGGCTGTGTTACGCCACACTTTGGGGTCAAAAAAGATTCAGATGCAATATGCTACCGGCCGCACCCGCGAAGCCACGCAGAATGTACCAACACCTAAAGAAGACCAGCAACGATTCTGTATCGATGATAAGGATGTTTTAACCCTGGCTGATTACGCCATTAAAGTAGAAAACCATTACAGTAATAAAGTGGGCCATAACAAACCCATGGATATGGAATGGGCAAAAGATGGAATTGATGGCGAACTATATATGGTTCAGGCACGCCCTGAGACCGTTGAGTCACAAATATCAGGCACCGTTCTTGAAATATTCCATCTAAAGGAAACCGGCGAAACCCTCGCCCATGGCAATGCGGTAGGCACACGTATCGCAAGTGGTCGCGCACGGCTGATTCGCGATATTAGGCAGCTCGATGAATTCCAGCCCGGCGACGTCCTGGTAGCAGACACTACTACGCCAGACTGGGAACCGGTGATGAAAATTTCTGCCGCCATTGTCACTAATCGAGGCGGACGCACCTGCCATGCCGCAATTATCGCACGAGAACTGGGGATTCCAGCCATCGTCGGTTGTGATAATGCCACCACAGTAATACCGGATAACGAGGCCATTACAGTAGATTGCTCACAGGGCGACCGAGGACGTGTTTATCGCGGTGAGCTGGACTTTGAAAAAGAGACCACCGATCTGGGCACACTGACACGCCCTGCTACTGAGATCATGATTAATTTGGCTAACCCGGACATCGCTTTCAAAACCTCCTTTCTGCCCAATGATGGCATCGGATTAGCGCGTATGGAATTCATTATCAACGAATCCATCAAAGCACACCCAATGGCCTTATTGCATCCAGAACGGGTGCGCGATTCGGCTCAGCGCCAACAACTCGATACATTAAGTCTCGGCTATGACAGCCCGACTGATTTTTTTGTGAAACAGCTGTCAGAAGGTGTCGGCACCATTGCCGCAGCCTTCTGGCCCAAGCCGGTGGTGGTACGCATGTCAGATTTTAAATCCAACGAATATGCATCTCTGCTGGGTGGGCAATACTTTGAACCCACTGAAGACAACCCCATGCTTGGCTTTCGCGGAGCATCCCGTTATACACACCCTGATTATGCCGAGGGTTTTGCGCTGGAATGTGCCGCCATGAAGCGTGTGCGTGAAGACATGGGACTGACCAATGTTATATTAATGATCCCCTTCTGCCGGACAATTGCAGAGGGCGAACGGGTACTGGAGGCAATGGCCATGAATGGACTTAAACAGGGTGAAAATGCTTTACAGGTTTATGTCATGTGCGAGATTCCTAACAATGTGATACAAATTGATGCCTTTGCACAATTATTCGATGGTTTTTCAATTGGCTCCAACGACCTCACCCAACTCACCCTGGGTGTCGACCGTGATTCAGAAATCGTTGCCTTTGATTTCGATGAGCGTGACCCTGGCGTTAAAGAAATGATTCGTCTGGCAGTAGATGGCGCACGGCGTAACGAACGTCATTCTGGACTGTGTGGACAGGCGCCTTCAGATTATCCTGAAATGGCGGAGTATCTGGTTGAAATCGGTATCGACTCAATCAGCCTCAACCCGGACACGGTACTCAGCACAACCAGGCATATATTAGAAATTGAAAAACAGCTCGGTCGTACCAGGGCCTGAGTTCTATGCCTACCTTCCTGCCGCGTTCGTTACCACCAGGTCTGGAAGCCCTCACTGATCTGGCACTGAACCTGCACTGGACATGGAGCCATGGTAGCGACGCGCTCTGGAAAATGCTGGATCAAGCAGGCTGGGAACGCACGGAAAACCCGTGGATGCTATTACAAAATGCATCTTCACAACGCCTGCAACAACTCGCCGAGGATACCCCATTTTGTAAAGAGCTGGAACGCCTGAGCGCGGAACATGCTGCCTATCAGGCAGACCGTGGCTGGTATGGCGAAGCTCAGGAAAATGTCAATATCGGTCAACTTGCCTATTTCAGCATGGAGTTTGGCCTTGGTGAGGCCTTACCCATTTATGCCGGTGGCCTTGGTATTCTAGCCGGTGATTACCTCAAGACCTCTAGTGATCTGGGCTTACCCACCGTTGGAGTCGGCCTGCTCTATCAGGAAGGCTACTTCCGTCAAATGATCGACGCCGATGGTGAGCAGATGGCCATCTACCCGTATAACGAACCGTCTACCCTGCCCATTCAGCCAGTGCGTTTAGCAAACGGTGAATGGTTACACATACCCCTGAAGCTGCCAGGTCGACAATTAATGCTACGCGCCTGGCAGGTCAGTGTTGGCCGTGTTCACTTGTATTTACTCGATAGCAATGACCCGCTTAACAGCCCACGTGACCGCGGCATCACCAATAAGTTGTATGGGGGTGGTAAAGAGCTGCGTTTTCTACAGGAGATGGTACTGGGTATTGGGGGTTGGCGGCTACTTGAAGCCATGGGTAATAATATATCGGTGTGTCACTTAAACGAAGGTCATGCCGCTTTTGTTATTCTGGAACGCGCCCGCCATTGTATGGAGCATAACAAACTTTCATTTGATGAAGCCCTGTGGATGACACGCGCTGGCAATATCTTTACCACGCATACGCCGGTTGAAGCTGGCTTCGATACGTTTCCAGCACAATTCATCGATAAATATTTCCCGATATTTCATGCCTTTCTAATCCGTACTGGTCTTTCCCTGCAACAACTGCTGGCACTGGGTCGTAAAAATGCCGACGATCCGACCGAAGCATTTAATATGGCTTACTTAGCCATGCGGGGTTGTGCGCGCAGTAATGCTGTGAGTCGATTGCATGGCGAAGTAAGTCGGCAATTATTCAGTTCATTGTTTCCTTATTGGCCAATTCCCGAAGTCCCTGTCGGTCATGTCACCAATGGTGTACACATGCCATCGTGGGATTCACCCTGGGCAGACCAGCTATGGACAGAAACCTGTGGCAAACAGCGCTGGCTTGGCAGTACGGAATCTCTTCACCAGTCAATTCAGTCAATTGATGATTCAACCTTATGGAGATTGCGCGCCAATGAACGGGAGGACCTCATTCACTACGCCCGCCAGCGTCTAGCTTTGCAACTGGGCCAGGTGGGTGCAACACCGGAGCGGGTAGAGAGTGCCTCGCAAACGCTCGACCCTAATGTCCTGACACTGGGATTTGCGCGTCGTTTTGCCACCTATAAACGGCCTAATTTATTACTGCATGACAAGACACGGCTGAAACGATTATTAAGGGATAAGAATAAACCGGTGCAATTAATTATTGCAGGTAAAGCCCACCCTGACGATGCTGAAAGCCAACGCATGATTCAAGAATGGATTATGTTCGTCAATCAGCCCGATATAAGAGGTCATGTGGTATTTCTGGAAGATTACGATATCGCACTGGCACAACATCTGGTGCAGGGTATCGACGTCTGGATCAATACCCCCCGCCGCCCATGGGAAGCTTGTGGTACCAGCGGCATGAAAATTCTTGCCAATGGTGGGCTTAACCTGTCAGAACTGGATGGCTGGTGGGCTGAAGCCTGCACCTGCAATGTTGGCTGGTCAATTGGTGATGGTAAGGAACACGATGCAGACCCAGATTGGGATGTGACTGAAGCAGAACAGCTCTATCAGAGACTGGAAAATGAAATCATTCCCCTGTTCTATGCACGCGATACGCAGGGTCTACCCCGTGACTGGTTAAATCTCATCCGTAACAGTATGATGAAACTTGCCCCTCAGTTTAGTAGCAACCGGATGGTTCGAGAATATGTCGAACAATTCTATTATCCTGCTGCAACAGACTATAAAAATAGATGCGCTAATAAGGGGCGACTAGCAAAACAACTGCATAATTGGCACGACACTTTGACATTACATTGGGATCAGATTCACTTTGGTAATGTCGATGCACAAAAAATCAATAATGGCTGGTCGTTTCAGGTACAGGTTTACCTGGGCGAGATTCTGCCCGATCAAATCCAGGTTGAACTCTATGCAGAAGGCATTGAAGATAACAATCCTTTAGTGATTAAATGCCATTTCAAAGAAAAAATTACTGGCGCGATACATGGCTGCGCTTACCAGGTAGATATAGAAACCACACGCCTTGCTACCGATTTCACGGCACGTGTCATTCCTCATAACACAGAGGTACAGGTACCGGCCGAGGCCAACTTGATCGTCTGGCAGCGCTGATCGGCAACGGTTAATTTATTCGCACAGCAGCACCACGCTATGTGCATAGTGTACGTATGAATTCACAGCTACGGAAACATTTGCAGCTTAAGGGGCCTGCTCTAACCGCTATGATTTCACAATGAGCACGTCACAGGGAGCTTTATGTAGCACAAAATTACTGACCGAACCCAACAGACGCTCAATACCATGCAGACCATGAGAACCCATGACAATTAGATCGCTATTTTTCTCATTTGCCCATGAGGTGATCGACCTTTTAGGGTTTCCCCATTGTGTTTCGAGCTCGATATCCTTGCCCAGCTTATTACGTTCGGCAAATTTGCGCATTTGTTCGTAGGCCTGAGCCATAAGGGTGTCTTTATGTAGATAAATATCCGTAACCAGGGGGTCAACATCTTCAGCATAATACGTGAAATCATCAATAACATGTAACACATGAAGATTGACCCCATACTGCTCGGATATTTGCAGTGCACGTTTAGCGGCCGCATCTGAATGCACTGAAAAATCTGTGGGTAATAATATATTTTTATACGGCTGTATTGCTATTGAAGACTCATTGACCTGTGGTCTTTCTCTAAGCCAGTCCCAGGCAATATCAGATTCATTCTTATCAAAGAATCGTATTTCAGAATGACAAAAGAAATTAGCAAAACCAATGGCAGCATGTACCAATGGTTTGTCAGCAATGATTGCAATACGCTTAAAGTCACGGTCGTGCTGTAGGCCAAAACGGAAATCATCCCAGGATGCCTGTGTATCCCAACCCTTAAAAGCCTGTAATTCAATATATAATGATAGTTTGCCTGTTCTACGAATCGTCTCTTCCAGCGTCGGAAGAAATTGTTTGTAGTCAGCATCAGTAAGCTTTCCCGTGGCCTTAAATGCGAGGATATTTTTATCGTTTACAGGTAGTATTTCAAACATCTGAGTTTCTCCACATGTCACAAAATGATTAACTTCGGTTACAGTAATCCACTATGTCACAGCACACTATCACCTGTGTTACATCATGATTAAGATAATTAGAATATATTCGACCTGTCACAAATATCAGCCGGGAGCGATGCATGACCCAAAATACTGATGATTACAACCAACAAACTGTTACTGAAACCCTGAGAGCGTTTGAAGTTATAGCTGAAAATGGACTGAGTAAAGCCCAGGCCGACCAGCGTATCAGACAGTATGGTTATAACGCAATCGATGAAAAAGAAGAATCACTCGGACATCGGATTTTTCGCCGTTTCTGGGGGCCTATCCCATGGATGATTGAAGCGGCTGCCCTGCTTTCGGCGTTGGTGCAAAAATGGGAGGATTTCGCCATAATTTTAGTGATGCTGCTGGTTAATGCCGGACTCGACTTTATGCAGGAGCACCGCGCGCTGAATGCCTTGAAAGCACTGAAAGCAAAAATGGACCAGCAAGTAACCGTTTTGCGTGATAGCGTATTCGGAAGAATTTCTGCACGTGAACTCGTTCCTGGCGACATCATTAAGCTGCAAATTGGCGATATTATACCTGCCGATGTGCAACTGCTATCAGGTGATTATTTACTCATTGATCAGGCCGCACTAACCGGTGAGTCGCTGCCTGTTAGTCGCAATATTAATGAAGTCGCCTATGCCAATACCGTTGTGAAACAGGGTGAGATGTTGGCCGTGGTGGTTAATACCGGAGGCAACACTCATTTCTCTTCGGTTGTTTCCCTGGTGGCCAAGGCCCAGCTGGAAGAACGTAGCCATTTCCAGAAGATGGTTATCCAGATCGGTAATTTTCTAATTATTATTACCGTCATTCTGGTGTTGATCATTATTATGGTTTCGTTATTCCGACACGAGAATTTTCTCGAAATCGCACGTTTTGCACTGGTACTCACCATCGCCGCAATTCCGGTCGCATTACCCGCTGTACTCTCAGTAACCATGGCAGTTGGTGCCATGAATCTTGCGCGCAAAAAGGCAATAGTTTCAAAGCTCACCGCGATTGAAGAACTGGCTGGTGTAGATATTTTCTGCTCTGATAAAACCGGCACCCTAACCGAAAACCGAATGCAGGTCGCTGAGCCAGTGACGCTGGATGGCCATAGTCAAACTGAGCTCTTTGAACTTGCTGCACTGGCTTCAAAACGGGAAAATAATGATCCAATCGAGTTATCTATTTTCCACTATATTGAGGAAAATATACCCGACATCGACCTAAATCGCTTTAAGCAAAACCACTTCACCCCATTTGATCCGACAGGAAAACACACAGAGGCCGAAATAGAATGTGGTGAACAACATTTCACTGCGCTTAAAGGCGCTACACAGGTATTGATTAACATGGCTGCACTATCAGATGAGCAGATTGTAGCCATCAATCAACTGGTCGATCAACTTGCCTTCAAAGGCTATCGAACGCTGGCAGTAGGAAAAAAAGTTGATGACGGCGCTCTTGAAATAGTCGGCTTGATCCCCCTTTATGATCCACCCAGGGCTGATTCCCGGCAGGTTATCGCCGACATGCGAAATTACGGTGTACGGGTAAAAATGGTCACTGGTGATCACATGGCCATCGCCAAAGAAGTTGGACGATTACTGGGCTTAGAAGGAGAAACCATTCGCTCCCACCAACTCACTGGTAGTGGCAGTCAGGAGCTATTGGCACTGGCAGCAGCCATGGCTACAGCAATTTACAGGTGTCTCAATAAAGAGGTCAGTCATGCTCAAGCCAAACATTTTACCGATAAGGTCATGGAAAGTGTCAAACAACTCTATGACACTCGCCTGCTGGATCGTGAGTTTATTCATACTCATGAGTCCGCCATCATAGATATGATCGAAGATGTCGACCTGTTTGCCGAAGTCATACCTGAAGATAAATATCTCATCGTTGAAACTTTGCAGAAAGGCGGTCATATAGTGGGCATGACGGGCGACGGCGTTAACGATGCACCAGCGCTAAAAAAAGCCGACTGTGGTTTTGCTGTTTCTAATGCTACGGATGCCGCACGAGCAGCAGCAGATATTATTCTCACCGCCCCCGGTCTGTCTGTGATTAATGATGCTATTAAACAGGCACGTATAACTTTTGAGCGGATGAGAAGCTATTCCATTTACCGTATTGCTGAAACTATCCGTATCATTCTGTTAATGTCACTGGCTATTGTGGTATTTAATTTCTATCCTATTAGCGCACTTATGATTATTGTGCTGGCATTGCTTAATGACATTCCCATACTGGCCATTGCGTCTGATAATACCAAGGTAGATCCCAACCCCGTGCGTTGGAATATGCCGGAGATACTAACTATTTCCAGCGTGCTGGGTATTGCCGGTGTAATCTCCTCGTTCCTTCTGTTTTATATTTTATTGCAGATGAAAATTTCAGATGAAGTCATTCAGTCACTGTTCTTTGTCAAACTGGTAGTCGCTGGCCACGGCACCATATACAACACGCGTACAGATAACTGGTTCTGGAAAAAACCCTACCCTTCATGGCTACTGTTCAATTCGATCTTTTCTACAGCTATATTGGGTACACTCATCGCCGTCTACGGGATATTTATTACCCCCATCGGCTGGGAGTATGCGATGTGGATGTGGGCCTATGCATTGTCATGGTTTGTATTCAATGATGTCGTTAAAATTGCGACCTACAGGTTCCTGCGAGACCGTGAGCGTGTGTTTTAGTGGGTTTATTTATAAACACAGCGGCATAGCTGAATCATACATAAAATAAATAGCTCGACTATTCTCTGGGTGGCAGATAACCTATTCTGAGAAACATACTCTGCATTGATAAATAAGGAGCCTCTGTTTATATCTGTACGCGCATGCGCCTCGCAGCGATGACGCCGACCAGGCCTGTAAGGACTAACAACAACAATCCAGGTTCTGGGACCTGTTTTATTGTCATTGCTTTAACGTAGTAAACATATTTGTCTTCGTTGGCCCTGTTCGTATTCGAAAACAAAAAGTCAGTGCCAGAATATCCTGCTCCGCTGGTAAAAGAAAGAGCATCAAAAGTCTCTGTCAAATCAAAATAAGAATAGATTGCTGAAGAATGACTACCAACACTCAAGCCAAATTCAGCGTATTCATTGAACGAAGGATCATGGTGACCATTAACAAAAGTGATACCCGTTATCGTAACTTCCTTATTAAAATGCAACTCTAAAACTTCATTATTAGTTACGTTGTCATCAGAATTCCCCGCACAGCCACCCTCTGTTTGACAGACACCCATACCCGCAGGCCTTCCATCCCAACTTTCATCAAGATAGGCCTGCTGTGGAACAAGAGTGTCACCAGCTATGGTATAACCATAAGCATCAATAAACAAACTCCCCAGACTAGTCTGATATCTGGAATCGAGTTTTATCGGTTGACCACCGCCTTCGCCATACGCACTAGCACCCAGGCCACCATCTGCCATACCAGCAAAATCAATAACAAGAGCATTAGCACTGCCTGTTAGAAACACAGCCACAAGTGTAGATACTAAAACTAGCATTTTTTTAATGTTCACGACTTACTCCTCATCTACCCTAAAACACAGCAACAAATATACCAGTTTACATTAAGGTAATATAAACAATAACTTATATACCGTCTGTTTAACATAATGGTATTGCTATACAATCATTCGTAAAAAAAGTGACAACAAATTTACACATAATTTTAATATCAACCAGTCAGATTGAAATTAAAAATAACTTTAAATCAATAGCTTACACTTATCATTAGGCCTCTTGGCCTGATATTCTGCCTCTAGAAGACTGTAAAATATCTTGACACTTTACCCGTCCCTGCTATCAACTCGCCCATGAAGAGGAAACCCTAAACTGTGCGCATGACGCTTGACAGGTATTTTCCCACAGCGTAATTTGACGACTGAAAAAATAAAAATTCGGATGCCGCCTCAGGAGGAATCATGATGACAGAGAGAATAAGTAAAAAAATCCTGTACGTTTTCATATATCTGGTTGCTGTAACAAGTTCCATCTTAAGCATCGGCTATAGCTCTGCAGAGGAAAAGTCAGAGACCATATTGACCACGGGCGTCGCCATGTCTGGCCAGCCGGCCAGCCGCCGTAATGCTATCGAAGATGCCATGAGAAATGCTGTAGAAGAAGCCATGGGTACGATCGTTAATGTTGAGCTGCTGGTAGAAAACAAGGCCATAGTTAATGAAAAAATACTGAGCCAGACCAAAGGCTATATCCAGAACTACAAGGTCAATTCAGAAGAAGAAAAAAATGGCCTGTATCGTGTACAAATTGAAGCAACTGTAAAACTCGGGAAGGTCAGGGATGATATGGAGGCAGCTGGCCTGCTGATGAAGCGTAAGCAAATGCCGCGTCTGATGGTTTTGACCATGCCAAGGACAGACCCACAGGTTATCTCTCCCGGTAAGCAGTACGTCGATTCTGCGGCCGGTGTGGTTGAAGGAGTGTTTCTTAAGAAGAAATTCTCTGTGGTCGATATCAATCAGCACATCTCCGGACAAAAACTCGCTCAGGCCTCAGGTGATCGCGACAAACTGGTCGCGCTGGCCAGGGATACCGGGGCCGAGCTGCTGGTACTCACAGATGCAATACGTTATTTCGAGCGCAACGTTGTTCTATACGGATCTAATTACGATATATTCCGTTCAGAGATTCAATTACGGGTGATTGAAACAGGCACAGGAAAAGTTATTTACTCCGGTAGTCAGCAAGGAGAGCCTTCTGCTTCGATGGATGCTGTTTATGATGCCAGTCGTCAGCTTGCCAATGCGGCCATCGAATCGATACTTCAGAAATGGTCATCAGATGTAAACAATGCCACCACCTACAAACTTACCATCGCCAGAATAGATTTCAACAGTCTGGAAAAACTGGAGAAACAGATTCGAAATATTTCTGGTGTCGATAATCTTTATCGGCGGGCCTTCGATGCAGGACAGGGACGCTTTGATATTGAGTATCGCGGCACTGCTGATGATCTTATTAAGAAATTGACAAGCTTCAAATCACCCGGCCTGTCGATAACCGGTATGAGCCAGCAAACCATCGAAGCTGTAGCGCAGTGAGAAGAGCATGTACACGATTCTTGAATCAGTTTTAATCCGCAGCATTCTTGTTGTCATATTATCTCCACTTGCTGTAATCGCTGCTAATGCAGCAGAAGAATTGAACCCGGTACAACCCTTACTGGAAAAATTTGATAAAGGTTATATCAACTGGAAAAGTGGTGAGTATATCGCCAATGTCAGCGCCCCTGTGCCGGCTGAATACCGTGGAAAGGCCGTCAGTCAGGCGATGGGAAAAGAACTTGCCTTACGTGTCAGCCGGACGCTTGCAGATAGCGTTTTTTTACAAATTGTTGCCGATACGCGTGTTGATGCAAAACACCGTCTAAGCCAGCTGGTAAAAAATGATGCTGAGATAAAACTTGTGGGAAACATTCGCGGCAAGGAACTCATTAAACAGAAATGGGTAAGCAGGAACAACAAACTCTGGCTGGAGGCCAGCTATCGCATATCCATGCACGGTGTTGATGGCGTAATTTCTCATATCTATGATCGGGCTATAAAAACACGTCCGGTCATGCACCCTGCCCCGGCCAAAGCTCCAGCCGGCATATCCGGCAATATCACACAGACAGTAGTCTACATCGATGCCAGAGGTACCGGACTGCAGCCGGCATTGTTTCCAGTCATTATGGATCAGTCAGGCACCCCTTTGCTCGATCCGGCAGAAGCTGGCAAATCCTATATTTCAGAGAACAGAGTGCTTGAGTATGTGGTTGCAGAACCCGGTCAGTCTCTTTTTGCTTTCTCTATGACATGGCTCATCAGTACATCTTATGCTGGAGAACCTGCACCTGTCAGAAAAAGAAAAAAGCGCAGGGCCTTGAAGGCCACTAAGGCGGAAGGCCTGCTGAAATCTAATATCATTGTTGGTAAAGAAGATGCTGAAAGACTGCGTCAGGCCCAGGCTAGTGGAGAACTGAGTGCTCGTCCGCGCATCATCGTTATTACCGATGGGACGGTTGGTGGCACAGAGGGCAAGCTGATAAAGCCGGGCACATTGGTATTGCTCTCACCAGATATAATATCAATTGGGGTAGCAAGTAAGTGCAATATTGTAGGTCCGAATTCATTCGGACAAGGTCTATGCGAATGAATTCGCACCTACAAATGAATAAAATCTATTCTATCTGTACAGAAGCTGGTGGGCAATTTAGCCTCAAAGCATTTAAGCTCATTGAACAAACAGAGCAATAAAAAGCGCAGCATTTCTTTTCGCCTGCTGCTGGTGATCGTTGTCCCACTAATTATTATTGGCCTCAATTCCACTGGCACACTCGAAAGATTAAGTCTGCTCGGCTATGACTGGCTATTCACACTGAGGGGTGAAATACCGGCCAACGATGCAATATTTCTCGTTAAACAGGATGAAGCCAGTACCGATTTCTATAATATCCGCCTGTCCGACTGGCCGCGCAGCTACCATGCGCGACTGGTAAAAAATCTTTCTGAAGCAGGGGCAGACCTGATTGTTTTTGACTACGATTTTTCCCGACCCACCACTATAGAAGAAGATACAGCATTTGCCCGTGCCATTGCGGACGCCGGTAATGTAATACTGGCAAACCGGCTGCTACCCAGCGGCAAAATTGCCCAGCCAATTCCTGCCTTTACTGATGAAAGCCTGGGAGAAGGTTTTTTTGATACCATGCTGGACAAGGATGGCTACTGGCGCCGTATGATCTATATGAATTTAACCAGGGATGGCTATATCTATTTCTCACTGCCCATGGCTACCGTTGAAATCTATGAAGATTTTCCGGAAAACCAGCGCGTACTTGATGACCCTGATGCACTTGGCTGGGGGCGTCACAAACTTCCATTCCCTGATATGTTGATCAACTATACAGGGCCTAATGGCAGCTATCCATCCATAAGCTATTATAAAGTTCTTGAAAAGGATTTCGACCCGTCACTAATTAAAGGGAAAATAATTCTTGTTGGTAACACACACCGTCTGGGCAAGGATTTTTTCTCTGTCCCTACCGACAAACGGATGTCCGGGCTGGAGGT
>ENA-ORDP01001441-ORDP01001441.1-marine-sediment-metagenome-genome-assembly--contig:-NODE-1441-length-13055-cov-5.678615_pt1 | contig 13055 bp, 12 predicted proteins | sample MGYA00248627_ERZ508539 | MGnify/ENA primary metagenome ERZ508539 (study PRJEB26208, sample SAMN05571518) | marine sediment metagenome | biome: deep sea; feature: Hydrothermal vent; material...
CATTTTACGCTACCTGACGACCACTCCTATTATACACACCGAAGTGGAAGAACTGCCCGTGCCGGCAAAACGGGAATTTCCATTGCCTTTGTCAACACCAGAGAAAAAAGTAAAATCGAAAGATTTGAAAAAAAACTGAACATCTCCTTTAAAAAAGTACCCATTCCCAGTAGTGAAGAGATCGCAGATGTAAGAATAGAAAGATGGTGCCAGCAAATTCTTGACAAGAAAACGGCAGGAAAAATATCTCCCGAAATATTGGAGAAAGCCAATATAATTTTCGGCAGCCTGTCCAAAGAGGAACTAACTGCTAAACTTTTGGTCAACGAGCTGGAAAAATTGAATATTGGGAAATCGGGTAACCTCAACGTTTCGCGTAGCGCCAAATCATCCGACAGGGATGACAGCAGAGGCAGACGCAGCCGTGACAGGGATGGCCGTAATGACCGTTTTGACCGCAAAAGTGATCGTGATGGCAACCGCCGTGACAGTCGTGAGCGGGATCGCGATAAAGACCACGACTGGAAGAAACCCGGAAGCTTTTCAAAAGAGCGAAAACCCGCCAGCAAATCCGGAATGCCCCGTTTTTTCATCAACCTCGGCACAAGAGACAAGATGAACAAACACGACCTCATGGATTTTATCTGTAAGCATGCCAAAGTGAAACCTTCGGAAATCGGAGACGTGGATCTGCAAAGTTCATATTCCTTTTTTGAAATAGATAGCAAAGTGAGCCGGAAAATTACAGGCAGCTTTAAAAATGTTGTCCTCAAAGGCGGACGTGAATTACGGGTAAACCGCGATAACTAAAGGTTTGTAATAATAAGGTGAGGGAAAACATCCCCTTTGTTTATCTGCTATTTATCAACTCATAAAAAAGCCGAAATCTCCGTTATGTCCATGCCGGTAATCAGCAAATGAATATCGTGTGTGCCTTCGTAAGTAATCACCGATTCCAGATTCATCATGTGGCGCATGATGGGAAAATCGCCGGTTATACCCATGGCGCCCAGTATCTGCCTGCCGTCGCGGGCAATGTTTAACGCCATTTCCACATTATTACGTTTGGCCATAGAAATCTGTGCCGGCGTAACCTTATCCTCGTTTTTCAAAACGCCTAACCGCCATGCCAGCAACTGCCCTTTGGTAATTTCGGTTATCATCTCTGCCAGCTTTCTTTGTTGTAATTGGAAAGAAGCAATGGGTCTGCCAAATTGTTTTCGTTCCAGCGCATACCGCAAAGCTGTGTCGTAACATTCCATAGCCGCGCCGAGAACGCCCCAGGCGATACCATAACGTGCAGAGTTCAGGCACATGAGCGGACCTTTCAGCCCTTCCACGCCGGGAAGAAGATTTTCTTTCGGAACTTTCACATTGTCAAAAACCAGCTCCCCGGTAGCCGAAGCCCGAAGCGACCATTTATTAAATGTCTCCGGCGTGGTAAAACCTTCCATGCCGCGCTCAACAAGCAAACCCCGTACTTTTCCCGTTTCGTCTTTGGCCCACACCACGGCAACATCACAAATGGGTGCGTTGGTAATCCACATTTTCGAGCCGTTCAGCAGGTAATGGTTACCTTTATCTTCAAAATGACATATCATGCCACCCGGATCCGAACCATGGTCAGGCTCCGTCAGCCCAAAAGCGCCAATCCACTCACCCGAAGCCAGTTTTGGCAGGTATTTCATCCGTTGTGTCTCATCACCAAAAGTATAGATTGGGTACATTACCAGCGAACTCTGCACCGAAGCACCGGAACGTACAGCCGAATCACCTCGTTCCAACTCCGTCATAATCAGGCCGTAGGAGATATGATCCAGTCCGGGGCCACCATGTTTTTCAGGAATGAAAGGTCCCAGCGCCCCCAGCTCTCCCATTTGGCGCATCAGCTCTGCCGGCAGTGGCTTGTGTTGCTGTGCATAATCTTCGATAATGGGTTTCACATTCCGGTTTACCCATTCGCGCACCGCGGCACGAATCATTTTGTGCTCGTCAGTCAGCAACGCATCAATTTCGTAATAATCAGGGGGATTGTACATAAGGCTTGTTTTTGAGGGGTAAAAATAAGGAAATTTCCATTGTTTCATACATGTTACAGGAATGGCATAATTATTTTTTTTGGCAGCTTCGGTTTCCACCGCTACGCGTCATCTGTACCGGCAGCATTACTTTGAGTGTTAATGAATGTATAAACTGCATGCTCTTGATATGCCCATTGCCGGTAATTTTAGGGAGGTGTTACACTAATTGACAAAGAAAAATAAAATTACGAAGTGGAATTGTTTATTACAAGACTATTGTTTGAAAATTAGAAATTAAAAAATGACTACATTTGTTAAAAATAATTATTAATGATAAATGTACAGAAACAAATAGAGTATTGGATTAATGGAGCAATTGACGATATGGAATCTGCAAAGATTTTAATTGAACGTCATCGACTGTTGCATGGATTATTCTTTTGTCATTTAGTAATTGAAAAAGCACTAAAAGCTCATGTAGTAAAGATTACTCAGGAGATTGCACCAAGAACTCATAACCTAATGTATTTGTTGGAAAAAGCTACCGTTGAATTATCAGAAAATGAAGAGATTTTCCTGGGAATCCTTATGAAATATCAGTTACAGGGACGATACCCTGATTATAACCCGATAATTCCGGATAAATTAATTGTAGAAAACTATCTTGAAAAAACTGAAAACCTAATGCAATGGCTAAGGAAGAAATTATAAGATTAATAAAGAATTACGTAGATCTTTTGAATAGGGAAGGATTGTCTGTTCAAAAAGCATTTCTTTTCGGGAGTTATTCTACCGGGGCAGCAACAAATTCGAGTGATATTGACGTAATGATTGTTTCCGACAAATTTGATGAGACTGATGATATTGCAGTTGGTAAAATGTGGTGTTTAACAAGGAAAATTAACACGAAAATTGAGCCGTTTTTGATAGGGATAAAAAAATTCAGGGAAGACAATTCTTCTCCATTATTAAGCGCAATAAAGTTGAATGGTATAGAGATTGAATAAATAAACTACTGGCAACAGCAGTGAATAGCCCATGCCGCAAATCACGGTAAAATAAATCTGTTCGTCCTTCTACCGGACAGATGAGGCGAGACAGGTTTCTTCTCGCTCCCACAACCCGTTGAAGGCTCATCACCATGACGAGCATCTTTACAGGGGATTACCGGAGTAAAAACAGGGAAGATTCCGTATCCGGATAATTTATAATTTTACTATCTGCGCAATGCTTCCGGGCTTGTGTGGAAACGAACTGTAATTGAGCGATTTAAATAATAACCATGTCTGAAAACAATAAATATCATTACCGGTGCAGCGATTGTGGCAAAGAGTATGCCGCTGATGGTGTTAATTATCTCTGTCCGGAATGTGCTGCAGCCAACACAGTCTATTTGCCACCGAAAGGGGTTTTGAAAACTGTTTTTGCTTACAACGAACTGAAAAAAGGCGGCCTGGATTTTGCACAGCTAAAGAAAAATGATTTTATGGCGTTGCTTCCCGTGGAAAAAAGAGAGAGCCTGCCTCCCTTAAAAGTTGGGAAAACACCATTGTACAAAATTAATGAGCTGGAAATGGAGACGTTGTCCTGTAACCTTTATCTGAAAGATGACTCCCAAAATCCGACTTTTTCGTTTAAGGACAGGGCCTCTTACATTGTGTCGGCTTATGCCAAAGAGCATGGTTTACAAACTATTGTAACAGCCTCCACCGGAAACGCCGGTTCTTCGCTGGCCGGAATCTGTGCTTCGCAGCATCAGAAAGCCATTATCATTGTTCCTGAAAGTGCGCCGCTGGCCAAGCTTACGCAAATTATTATGTACGGCGCACAGATTGTTCCTGTGAAAGGTACTTACGACGATGCTTTCGACCTGAGTGTGAAAGCCACTGAAGCTTACGGCTGGTACAACCGGAACACGGCTTTTAACCCGCTCACCATCGAAGGAAAGAAAACCGTTTCTTTTGAACTTTTCGACCAGCTGAGCGAACAAATTCCCGATCGGATTTTCGTTCCTGTGGGCGACGGTGTGATTATCTCCGGCGTTTACAAAGGCTTTGAAGATTTGCTGGAGCTGGGTATCATTGATAAAATGCCCGTGATTGTGGCTGTTCAGTCCGAAGGTAGTGATAACCTCGTGCGGAACCTGAACAAGGATGATTTTGAGATTCATCCCAGCCATACGCTTGCCGACTCCATTTCCGTGGACATTCCACGGAACTTTTACATGACAAGCGGATTTCTGAAAAAATATAATGGAGAAACACTCACTGTTTCCGATAAACTGATTCTTGAAGCTTCCTCCGTGCTGGCAAAGAACACCGGTATCTTTTCGGAACCGGCCGCTGCAACGGCTTTTGCAGGCTTCCTTAGTTATAAAAAGCAGGGGAAACTGCCTGCAGGCTCCCAAAATGTGGTACTGCTTACCGGCAGCGGCCTGAAAGACATCAAAACAGTCAGCGAGCATTTGAAAATGCCTGCTGCTATTGAACCCCGGCTTGATGAACTCAAAAAATTATTAGGATGATTACATTTATTTTAAACGGAGAGAAACAAGTGTTTGAGGGTGACCCGAACCTGACACTATTAAAATATCTGCGCAACGAAAAGCATCTCACCTCCGTGAAAGATGGCTGCACGGATCAGGCTGCCTGCGGGGCATGCACGGTAGAAATCAACGGAAAAGCCATGCTTTCGTGTGTTCAGAAAATGGGACGCTTACAGGATGCGGTCATTTTTACGCCCGAAGGACTCCCCGAATACGTAAAAGATACCATTGCCAAAGCTTTTGTCAACAAAGGAGCAGTGCAATGCGGGTTTTGTACTCCCGGATTTATCAGCCGCACCAAAGTACTACTGGACAAAAATCAGAATCCTACACTTAAAGAAGTTCAAAAAGCCATTAAACCGCATTTGTGCCGGTGTACGGGTTACAAAAAAATCGAAGAAGCCATTTTGTATGCCGCTGAAGCATTGCATGAGCATAAACACCTCGAAATTACCAAAACATCGGGAAAAATCGGTGTCTCACAACCCAAATACAGGGCTTATGAAACGGCACTGGGCGAACGAAAGTTTGTGGACGATTACTTTTTTGACGGTATGCTGTATGCCGCATTGAAATTTAGCGATTATCCATCGGCCAGAGTACTAAAAATCGATGTCTCCCGTGCTGAAAAACTACCTGGTGTTCACAGGGTTTTTACGGATAGAGATATCCCCGGACAACATAAAATCGGATTGATTATTTCCGACTGGCCGATTTTGGTGGGCGAAGGTGAAATGACACATTACATCGGAGATGTTGTGGCCGGTGTGGTAGCCGATTCGGATGATATTGCCCGCAAAGCAGTCGAACTTATCCATGTGGAATACGAAGTGCACGAGCCTGTTACGGATGTCTTTAAAGCCATCGACGCTCCCCGCATTCATGCGGAAAGACCGAACCATTTTAATTCGACGCGTTTTCGTATAGGGAATCCCGAAGATGAACTGGAAAAAGCCAAATACATTTCCAAAGGACATTATGAAACCCAGCGCATTGAACATGCTTTTCTTGAAAAAGAGTCCGCCATTGCTATGCCTGATGGCGAGGGGATAAAGCTTTACAGCCAAAGTCAGGGTGTTTACGAAGACCGGCGGCAGATAGCACAGATTTTGGGGCTGCCCGAAGAGAAAGTGCGGGTGATTCTTGTGCCTAACGGTGGTGGTTTTGGTGGAAAAGAAGATTTGAGTGTTCAGGGACAAACAAGCTTGTTTGCTTTTCTGATGCAAAAGCCGGTGAAACTGACACTTACGCGTGAAGAATCTATCCGCCTGCATCCCAAACGGCATCCGGTTTATATGGATATGGAAGTGTCTGCCGACGAAAACGGAAAACTGCTGGCGCTGAAACTTCGTGCCGTGGGCGACACAGGCGCTTATGCTTCGGTGGGCGACAAAGTAATGGAGCGCGTGGCAGGCCATGCTTCGGGAGGGTATTTTATTCCAAATATTGATATTGAAGCCAAAACCGTTTACACCAATAATATTCCCAGCGGTGCTATGCGCGGCTTCGGTGCCAACCAGGTAACTTTTGCGCTGGAGAGCTGCGTTGATGACATTTGCGAGCAGGGCGGCTTTGACCGCTGGCAGTTTCGTTACGAAAACGCTCTCGTGGACGGTCTCACCACCAGCACCGGTCAGCGGCTGCAGGGTGTGGGCATTCGTGCCTGCCTCGATGCGCTTAAAGAGGATTTTTATAAAGCCAAATATGCAGGGCTGGCCTGCGGAATTAAAAATTCCGGTGTCGGCAACGGCATGATCGATGACTCCACAGTGAAAATTGAAATCCTTTCGGAGAAAAAAGTACGTCTTCATCACGGCTGGACAGAAATGGGACAGGGAGTGAACAACATGGCTTTACAGACATTGTGCGAGGAGACCGGCCTCGACCCCGATATTATTGAAGTAGTGATAGATACTGCTGCTCAGGTAAAAACCGGCATGACGACTGCTTCGCGGGCAACAGCACTGGTCGGACTGGCGGTGATAGAAACTGCTAAAGGGCTGAAAAAGGATTTGGAGACTAAACCGCTGGTCGCTTTGACAGGAAAAGTATATAAAGGGAAGTTTGTTTGCGACTGGACCACCAAACCCGGCAGCAATGTAAAAGAACAAATCACGCATTATTCCTATGGTTATGCCGCCCAGCTTTGTATTCTCGATGAGGAAGGCAATGTCAAAAAGCTTGTGGCCGCACACGATGCAGGAAAAATCATGAACCCCATGCTTTTTGAAGGACAAATTCAGGGCGCTGTGCACATGGGACTGGGTTACGCACTTACCGAAGACCTGCCCATGAAAGACGGCTTTCTTGTCAGCGACCGCATGCGCGATTTGCAAATTTTGCGGGCACACGAAACGCCCGATATCGAGGTTATTGGTGTGGAAGTAAAAGACCCGGTAGGCCCTTACGGCGCCAAAGGCATCGGCGAAATCGGTCTTGTTCCAACAGCCGGGGCAGTGGCTAATGCACTGTTTGCTTACGATGGCATCCGGCGGACCAAACTGCCTATGAGACGGAAGTAACAGAAAGAGCTGAAACTACTGGAAAGTTATCTTCGGCAAAATAAAATCGAGACACTCGTTGGTGCGAGCTTGCAGCTCGTTCCTCGTTGTACAGCTCGTTCCCTCGTTGTTTACAGCTCGTTCCAATGTTTATCAATGGCTGCAAAGCAAATAATGAACAAAATAATCTCTTAGCAACATAAATAAATATATTTACTTTTGTATTATGAGCCGTAAGTATAAAATGTTTGACAGGGAAGGAATGTACTTCATATCTTTTGCTACAATTAATTGGATTAATGTGTTTGTGCGGCAACAGTATTTTGAATTGATTTGTGATAGCCTTAACTATTGTGTTAAACATAAAGGTATGGTTATATATTGTTATTGCATAATGCCGAGCCATATTCATATGATATTTAGTGATAACAATGCAAACCCATCAAAACTATTAGGTGAATTTAAGACTTTCACATCCAAACAGATGAGGAAGGCAATTGAAGGAAACTTACAAGAAAGTAGAAAAGAATGGATGCTGTGGATGATGAAAAGGGCAGGGTCTAAAAATAGCAATGTAAAAAATTATCAGTTTTGGCAACAGAACAACCAGCCTATTGAATTATGGAGCAATAAGGTAATAGATCAAAAAGTAAATTATATTCACGACAACCCGGTAGAAGCCGGGTTTGTTGAAGAGGCACATTATTGGAAATATAGCAGTGCAATTGATTATTGTGGAACAAAAGGTGAAGTGGATGTTTGTTTGGTATAATGGAACGAGCTGCAAGCTCGCACCAACGGAGGAAGGAAGTAATAAAGGGAACAAGTCACGTCACCCCAACTTTAATGGTAAAAAAATAATTTTTATATTTTCTCTAAAACAACAGGAAGCGGGTTAATACAAAAAGATAAAAACAGCAAAAATTTTCCGTAATTTTGTGGAAACATTAACAGCTTAAAACTTATATCATGTACGGAAAATTTAAGGAACATTTAACCCGTGAACTTGCCAACATCCGAAACGAAGGGTTGTATAAAAATGAACGTATTATCGTCAGCCCGCAAGGTGCTGAAATAGAACTGGAATCAGGAGACAAAGTGTTGAATTTCTGCGCCAACAACTACCTTGGTCTTTCCAATCATCCCGAACTGATCAGGGCTGCCAAAGATGGCCTCGACACACATGGTTACGGCATGTCGTCGGTACGGTTTATCTGTGGAACTACTGATTTGCACAAAACGCTGGAACAGAAAATTGCCGAATTCTTCGGTACGGAAGACACCATTTTGTATGCCGCTGCTTTTGATGCCAACGGCGGTGTTTTTGAACCGTTACTCACAGGTGAGGATGCCATCATTTCCGACAGCCTGAACCATGCTTCCATTATTGATGGCGTAAGGCTTTGTAAAGCACAGCGTTATCGCTATCCCAATGCAGATATGTCTGCTCTGGAAGAGGTGTTGAAAGAAGCACAGAAAAATCGCTTTCGCGTGATTGTTACCGATGGGGTTTTCAGCATGGACGGCAATGTGGCGCCTGTGGACAAAATTGTGGAACTGGCCGAAAAATATGATGCCATGGTGATGGTGGACGAAAGCCATTCTGCTGGTGTTGTCGGTAATACCGGCAGAGGCGTCAGCGAGTATTTCGACATTACCGGACGTATAGATTTAATCACCGGAACACTTGGCAAGTCATTTGGAGGCGCCATTGGTGGTTTTACCACCGGACGCAAAGAAATCATCGAAATGCTGCGCCAGCGTTCGCGTCCTTATTTGTTTTCCAACTCTCTGCCGCCCATGGTTGTCAATGCCGGTATTCGTATGTTCGACATGATGTCGGAAACCAATGCATTGCAGGATAAACTGCACAAAAACACCGACTATTTTATGAAAAATATGACGACTGCAGGGTTTGACATTAAACCGACCCGGTCAGCCATTTGTGCCGTTATGCTTTACGATGCCAAATTGTCGCAGGATATGGCGACAAAATTATTGAATGAAGGAATTTATGTCATTGGCTTCTATTTCCCGGTGGTTCCCAAAGGAGAAGCACGTATTCGTGTGCAGCTTTCTGCTGCTCACGAACAGCATCATCTTGATAAGGCCATTGCTGCTTTTACCAAAGTCGGGAAGGAATTGGGCGTGATTAAATAATTGAAAAAGATACAGGGTCGGTATTACAAGTCCCGGCCAGCCTACATTTTTTATACGGCTGATTGAGGATTGCAAATCCTCTTTCCCGGGGTATTCGGGTTACAAACCCGAATGAGCAAAGTTTAAAGTTTCTTTGCGGTTTTCGCAAAAAATCTTTGCGTTCTTTGCGTGAAATCTTTTAACCGATTGAAAAAAATTAACATGCCCTGATTATGATTTTCGGAACCGGAACGGATATTATTGAGATAAAGCGTATTGAAAGCTCTATTGCGCGAACCGAAGCGTTTGTAAACAAAATTTTCACCGAAGCGGAGCAGGATTATTGCAAAGCACAAAAAGCGGGAATATTCCAGAGCTATGCAGCACGTTATGCCGCCAAAGAGGCTTTTTTAAAAGCGTTGGGGACGGGCTATCGTTACGGGCTGGCTTTCAGGGAAATTGAGGTGATAAATGACAAGTTGGGAAAACCGGAGATACTGGTTCATGGAAAAGTAAAAGCATTTGTTCAGGAACAGAAAATCACAAATATCCACTTAAGCCTTTCGCATGTAAAAGAGATGGCACTGGCTTTTGTGGTGTTGGAAAAGTAAAAATCACACCTTCTTAAAAGGGGGCTTTGGCTTGCCCCCAAATGGGACTTCTGAGATTTCCATCCTTCAAATCTCTTTGAATATCGAATACTGATTAACGAAGGAAGATTTTAGAAGTTTTGATGACCTTGAAGTTGCCCGGCTCAAAAAGACAGTTCGTTATCTCAAACAGATCCTACATCGACGTTCGTTAATCGGTGTTCGATATTCTGCCTCTAAAAAAAATACAGGTTAAACCGGTTTAACATGATCATTAGCTATGCTGGTGGTTTTTTAGTTGAAACAAATTTCCTCTATCGACTTTTCAGCTCTTTTCCGACCTGAAAGGTGATCTAAAGCACCTTTTTCAACAATGTGTCCTTGTCCGGAATCTGGTTTTTGAAATTTTCGAGATGTAGTTTGGAATAAAGCATCGGAGCTAATGATTCTATGGGCTTGTAAAAAATAGATTTCTTCACCGCTTGTGGTTTAATGATGGTTCTTCCCGTATCAAAATAATTAATAATAAAGATAAGGATACTCAGAAAAAGCGCTCCTTTCAAAATCCCGAAGACAGCGCCGCCCAGTTTGTTCAGGAATCCGAGCATCAGAATATTGATAAATTTTTCTAACACTTTAGCCAGCGTCAAAACAATGATAACGACACCAATAAAAGTAACAATAAAAGATATGGCAGCCATATATTTAGGATCGACGTTAAAAAATTGTTTGAGGTATTCGGCTGTGAAATCGGAAAAATAGAATGCAAAATAGAGGCCGAGGATAAACGCTGCCAGCGAAGCAACTTCAATAATCAGTCCTTTCTTGTAACCGTTATAGCCAAACCATAAAAGCGGAATCAGTAAAATAATGTCCAGAAGATTAATGCTCATGTCCCGACCGTATTAATTTATTTCAAAAGTAGTAAAAAAGGCATAACCGGTTTACCCGATAATGCGTAGTTGTTTTCTTGGAATATTGAGAATGATGGCGCTGCCCACCACATCTATTTCCACCCTCACCCGGTTTTTCCCTTTGGCCTGTATCAAAATGCCTTTCAGTCCGGTTAGTTTACCGGCCATGACCTCCACCTCTTTTCCCTCTTCCCAGGGTTGGTCTTCCTGCAACAACGGATCCATTTCAGTGAGATAAATTTTAACGGCATCAATTTGCTGTTGAGGCACAGGAACGGCTTTCCCCTCAAAGCTGATGAATTTCATCACCCCCTGTGTCTGCAGAACCTTGTAGTACTCTTTTTGCGTGATGTAAACAAAAATGTAAGAGCGAAACAGCGGTACCTCCACCCATTTTTTCCGGTCGCTCCACTGCCTTATCCTTTTTTCTAACGGCAGGTAAAAGTCGATGCCGGTACCTTCTAACTCCACAGCTACTTTTTTCTCCGTACGTGATTTTACATACAGGGCATACCAGACTTTTTCCGCTTTTTTCTCCCTATCCATAGGTGTTATATTTTACCACGGTTTCAAATTTTTTCCGGATTTTTTTGCGATGCCTGTAGTTTTCCGGTGTGTAACCGGCCGTAATCAACAACGGAATGTTTTTCTCTTCCGGGACATGTAGCAATTCTTTTACTTTCCTCTCGTCAAACCACCCCAGCATGCAGGTTCCCAGCCCTTCTTCCGTTGCCTCAAGGCAAAAGTGCCCGGCAGTAATACCTATATCTATCAGGGGATACTCTTTTTTCTTAATCCGGCCCCCCACTTCGGTAATTATTTTGGGTTTTTCCATGACGATGACAATAATAACCGGGGCCTGAGAAGCAAACATATTGAAAGAAGATAACGGTCCCCTGGCCGCTTTGCCCACTTTTTCCACCAGCTCCGGCTCGTTGATAACCACAAAAGTCCAGGGTTGTGAGTTGCTTGCCGAAGGTGCCATGCGGGCTGCTTCTAGACAGTGTTCCAGCTTTTCCGTCTCAACGGGTTTGTCCGTGTATTTCCGGTCGCTTTGCCGCTTTTGTATTAGTTCAAGGAAATTCTTCATAGGCTAATAGTTTTTACCGGTTAAAAAAAGCTTTTTCGTTTTTTTAATATGCCCTGTACTACGGATGCCAGCAGTATCAATGCGCTGATATAATCTGAGATACGAGCAATTATATCGCCGTGTTTTACGTAATAGGTCAGATGGCTGTTGAGGTTAAGTTGCCGGGCAATGACAGCCGTCTTCCAGTAGGCTGTTTTCTGCAGAATATCTCCTCGTTGGTTGATGAAGCCGGAAATACCTGTGGTGGCTGACTGTGCCACATCGCGGCGGGTTTCAATAGCACGAAGCACCGAAAAAAGAAAATGCTGACGGTAACCGGGTGTAGGGCCCCACCATCCGTCGTTAGTGATGACAATAATAAGCCCGGCGCCTGCCCGGATAGTTTTGTTTACAAAATCCCCGTAAACCGATTCATAACAAATCAAAGGTGCAACTTTTACATCATTTTTTTCGTTGGTGAAAACGGTGGTGTGGTTGTCCTCTTTCAGGGTTCCCACAATTCCCCCCAGATTAATGGCATATTTTTCAAGCGGTTTCAGGAAAAACCAGGAGGGCATTTTTTCGACACCCGGAACGAGTTTCGATTTATGATGAATCTGAACATAGGGCGAATTATCAAGATAAAAAGCGGTGTTATAAGCGTAATAGTACAAACCTTTTCTATAAAATCGTGCCGCAGGTGTTCGTTTTTCGTTGGGGCGGAGCCACCGAAAAGTGGAGGCGCCAATCACCACGGACAATTTGGGATACGGGTGGATAAATTTGCGCAGTGTTCGGATACTTTGCGACTGGCGCAGATTACCTTCCCAGACATTTCCCTGGATAGTTGATTCGGGAAATATCACGTAATTGGTGCTGTCATTTACTTTTTCTGCTGCAAGCTTAAGATTTTTTTGGAGAATTTCGGCAGGTGGCATAGCATACTCTTCGGTGTAAGGATCAATGTTGGGCTGAACCACCACCACATTTACCGGATTCCGGGTTTCCCGATAATGGGAATAAAGATAAAAAGAGGCGGAGAGCGGCACGAAGAGCAGTAGAAAAAGAATGATAAGGTTCTCAAACATCCGAATTCTTTCTTTTGAAAAATAATTCTGCAACACGTTAAATACCAGAATATTTATCACAATTACCCAAAAACTTCCGCCGAGAACCCCGGTAAATTCATACCACTGAATCCATATATGTTTGCTGGCAAAGACATTTCCGAGTGTGAGCCATGGCCAGGACAGCTGCCAGTTCATGTTAAAATATT
>ENA-ORDP01001442-ORDP01001442.1-marine-sediment-metagenome-genome-assembly--contig:-NODE-1442-length-13049-cov-12.921810_pt1 | contig 13049 bp, 12 predicted proteins | sample MGYA00248627_ERZ508539 | MGnify/ENA primary metagenome ERZ508539 (study PRJEB26208, sample SAMN05571518) | marine sediment metagenome | biome: deep sea; feature: Hydrothermal vent; material...
AGCCCGAAACGCACTTGCCGCTTACATTTCAGCTACATTCGTCATGGGTTAACGGCACAGCAGTGATTTAACTTATTGATTTCAAATTAAATTCTGAACCTGCTGTCACTTTTCCTGTTAATATAAGCCTTGCATTACCTTTGTATGCACGTGTATATTTTGTTGCATCACGATTGATGTAAATTTAAGGATAAAAGGAGAATATGTTGTGAACAGATCTGGATTGGGGTTTTTATCATGCCTGCTTGTTTCAGTTATTTTTAGTTTCCCTGCCGGGGCCGAGTACGTCGCCTATGCGATGATCGACAATGTCAAGAAACCCTTGCCGGAATCACTGGATAATATCGAAGCAAAACAACTGATTAATGTGAAATGGGGTAAATACAGTGGTAACCGGTCCAGGGTTGGTGTGATGGGCGTAAAAAACAACTCAAAGGTTACGACGGTTCAGGTTCTCGGGTACGGGCAAACCGTGACCTACAACAACGGCGGCGTCGGTGTGCCGGTTGATGGCATTGATGCATTGCTGACTGATGTTCTTCATCGCAGTGGGCGGTTCCGTCTTGTTGAACGCACCATGCTGAATAAAGTGCTAAAGGAGCAAGACCTGGGAGCGGCCGGCCGGGTCAGCAAGCCTTCTGCTGCAAGGAAAAGCAAGGTGCTGGGAGCGCAATATCTTATTCAGGCCGTGGTCACGGCCTATGAGCCAAATTACGAAGGGAGAAACATCGGACTGGGGGGGCTGACAGGCGGCTTGCTGGGTGGGCTTTCTATCAAGAACAGTAAATCCATGGTGGGTATGAATTTTCGTCTGATTGATGCAGAAACCAGTGAAATTGTTTTTTCCAAACAGGTTAACGCGGTGATGAGTGAAAGCGGTTTCGGTTTCGGTGCAGCAGGTTGGGCAGGGGGTGGTATATTGGGCGGATTCATGTCTTCCTACTCCAAGACACCTATCGGTCAGGCAGTCATTGCGGCAATCAATAAAGGTGCATTTGAGCTGATCAAGCAGGTTGGCAGCAAGCCATCCAGTGGTTCTGTTATCAAGGCCACCAGGAGCAAGGTATATCTGAATATGGGTAAAGGTCGGGTGAGCCCGGGTGATACCCTCACCGTCTTTTCAAAAGGGGCGGCCTTGATTGACCCGGATACCGGTCTTGATCTCGGCGGTGAAGAAGAGGAAATCGGCAGCCTGCAAGTGGTCTCGGTCAAGGATAAATATTCCATTGCAAAACCGGTGGGCGGTCTGCGCAAGAAAATCAAGACGGGTTACAAGGTCGTATCAACACGTATTGCAGAAAAACTCCAGTTTGCCAGTGCATGGACAACCGAGAGTAGCAGTGCAAGCAGTGACAGTACTGATGCAGAGGATGAATATTAACAATACTTGAACAGGCCGGTTTGCTGGCTGTTAATTTATGTTTAATTTTAAAAGGGGTGTTTCTGTACACCCCTTTTTTGCGCATGTGATCTTCTGTAAACTGGAACAGCGACATCATCCCGGGGGAAAGTACCTAACCCGCATTTCTCACCAGGCGGCTCTTAATTGTTGTAAGCCCATGGTAATGATAAAGTAAATAACAATGCCAAAAATACAAAGTGTTTTTATAGAACGCCTGTCGCGGCTCAGGCTTGTCTTCGTATGCTTGCTCTTCACGCAAACCATAGCTACGGCTATGCTTTGCGCTCCAGAGCGGCGCCTGCGAATACGAATCCTGCGCCTGCTTCCGCGATCCTGGTGAGAAATGCGGGCTAATGACAATTCAAAGACTCCCATCACATCTGATCAACCAGATAGCTGCAGGCGAGGTGATAGAGCGCCCGGCTTCGGTTGTTAAAGAGCTGCTTGAAAACAGCCTCGATGCCGATGCAACAAGGATCGATATTGATATCGAACAGGGAGGCAAAGGCCTGATTCGTGTGCATGATAACGGCACGGGCATCAGTAAGGATGAAATAGCAATTGCCTTGCAGCGCCATGCAACCAGCAAAATTCATTCGCTTGACGACCTGGAGTGCGTTCGAAGCCTGGGTTTCAGGGGAGAGGCCCTGCCCAGTATCGCTTCGGTTTCAAGACTGACACTGGCATCCAGAGCGGTTGATCAGAATCTGGCCTGGAGCCTGTGCGGGGATGCTGACGGCGATCTGCAACCTGCTGCCATTCCATCCGGAACCATGATTGAGGTGCGGGATCTTTTCTACAACACGCCGGCAAGGCGTAAATTCCTCAAGACCGACAAGACTGAATTCGGACATATTGAAAATATTGTCAGGCGGGTTGCGCTCAGTCGCAGTGATGTCGAAATCAACCTGGTTCATAACAGGAAGCCTGTTTATCAACTGAAGCAGGCGAAAAGCCGTGAACAAAAAGAAAGACGTCTGCAACAGTTATGTGGGGCCTCATTTGTTGAACACATCATAAATTTTCGGCATCAGGCATCCGGGTTGGGGCTGTCAGGCTGGGTAGCGGTGCCGGCGTTCTCACGTAGCCAGGCCGATCTACAGTATTTTTTTGTTAATGGCAGAATGGTCAGAGACAAGCTATTGACGCATGCCGTTCGGCAGGCCTATCAGGATGTCCTGCATCATCAGCGCCATGCGGCCTATGTTCTGTTTCTCGAGATTGATCCGGTCATGGTTGATGTCAATGCACATCCGGCCAAGTATGAAGTGCGTTTTCGTGAGAGTAATTCAGTGCATGGCTTCATCAGGCATACAATTAAAAAGGTATTGGCCGATGTTCGCCCCGGTGATCAGGCTGAATCATTAATGGCAGATCAGGTGCGTGATGATCTGCCGTTTGCGGGGAATTTTGGCAAAGATACAACGGCAAGACAGCACAGTATAAATTTACCGGTAAAGGAACAACTGCTGGCCTATACAGAGTTTGCCACCAGGGCCTCGGGTGTTTTGCCGGAACAGTCCAGACCGATACCGGCCGACCCGGAAACCAGCCCACCACTGGGCTTTGCGCTGGCACAGTTACACGGCGTGTACATCCTTGCGCAAAATAAAGAGGGCCTGGTCATTATTGATATGCATGCGGCACATGAAAGAATTACCTATGAACGTTTGAAGTCATCAATGGCGGAGAACGGTATACGTTCCCAGCCCTTACTCGTTCCGGTTACAGTGGCGGTCAGCAGTCGTGAAGCAGATCTGGCAGAATCCAGCCTGGAAGTCTTTGAAGGGCTGGGTTTTATGCTGAACCGCATGGGGCCAGAGTCTCTGACCATCAGGCAGGTACCCGGCCTGCTCAGAAACGCAGACAGTGCATCACTGGTCAGGGATGTTTTGTCTGACCTTGTTACCTACGGCAACAGCGAGCGGTTAAAAACGGAAATAAATAAAGTGTTATCGACAATGGCCTGCCATGGATCAGTCAGGGCCAACCGTCAACTGACCATACCGGAGATGAATGCATTGCTACGTGACATGGAGCAGACCGAACACAGCGGGCAATGCAACCATGGCCGCCCCACCTGGAGGCAGATGACGATGCCAGAACTGGACAGGTTATTTATGCGGGGTCGTTGAGTGTATATCAGGCGGGATATTCGTCACGCGGGCCGTTCCCGTACTTCCGTGCCGCGTCACAAAACCCGCCTGGCCAAAAGGCCGCAGAGTCGTATATGGTTAATTAAACGGGGTGATTCTGCATGTTGAACAGGAGACGTGAGGTTTTCAATTCATGGTTCAAACTTTGCTTATGAGGCTTGATTGCTTAACAAATTACAAAAACCACCTGCCATCTTCCTGATGGGCCCAACGGCCTCGGGCAAGACCGGTCTGGCCGTCAGGCTGGTGGAGGCGTTCCCTTGTGAAATAATCAGTGTGGATTCGGCCCTGGTTTACCGGGGTATGGATATCGGCACAGCCAAGCCGGATGCAACTGTACTAAGCAAGGCGCCTCACCGCCTGATTGATATTCTTGATCCGGTTGAATCTTACTCGGTTGCCGGTTTTTGTGAAGATGCACGACACGAGATGAGTGATATCAGTGCACAGGGTAAAGTGCCGTTGCTGGTGGGTGGCACGATGATGTATTTTCGTTCTTTATACGACGGGCTTTCGGAATTGCCTTCCGCTGATGAAAATATCCGGTCGAGGATAGGGCAGCAGGCAACCGAACACGGGTGGGCGGCACTGCATGCACGCCTGGCGGTCATTGATCCGGCCTCAGCCGCACGAATCCACCCCAACGATCCACAGCGTATCCAGCGTGCCCTGGAGGTTTATGAAATCACCAGCCAAACCCTGACAGAACATTTCAGCAAGCAGCAACAGCCGCAATTTCCCTACCAGGTGGTTCATCTGGCAATCGCCCCCACAGAACGAAGTATTTTGCATGACAGGATAAAACTGCGATTTGAAAAAATGTTGGAGCAGGGTTTTCTGGGTGAGGTCGAGAATCTGTATGCACGGGGGGATCTGCATCCGGATCTGCCTTCGATGCGAACCGTTGGTTACCGACAGGCCTTGAAATACCTGATGGGTGACACTACATATGAAACAATGGCCGAGAAAACGATTATCGCGACACGGCAGCTGGCCAAGCGTCAAATGACGTGGTTAAGGTCAGAAAACAGGGTTAAATGGTATGATTCTGAAGATCATGACATGCCCGATAAAGTATTGAAAAGCCTTGAAGAATCAGGGGTATTGTAGTCAAGAACGGGTAATCTTATGCTATAATTATTTCCTTGACAGCATTTTCAAGGCGGACACACATTTAAGATGTTGTTTTTTATAAGATTTATCCTGGACTTTTAGCAGGATATGAATAACACAAGTTTTACCCATTACAACAATAAGGAGGCCTGTCATGGCTAAGGGTCAATCATTGCAAGAACCGTTTTTAAATGCCCTGAGAAAGGAGAAAATACCGGTATCCATATTTCTGGTTAACGGAATCAAGCTCCAGGGGCAGATCGAATCCTTTGATCAATTTGTCGTTTTACTGAAAAATTCGGTCAGTCAGATGGTCTATAAACATGCAATTTCAACCGTCGTACCGGCCAGAAATGTAAAGATAGCGAGTGGCGATGAATCTTCTTCAGATGGTGGTAATGCCTGATCTGACGCCATCCTTCCTGTCAGGTGGCAAGCTTGTTTGAGCGTCCCCAAAGTGGTGAGCGTGCCATACTGGTTCATCTTGATTTGCAATCAGAAGGACAAAGGGAAGAGCTGCAGGAGTTTGAGGAGCTGGCCCGGTCTGCCGGTGCCGCTGTCGTCGATATTGTTGGCGGAAGTCGTGAACGACCAGACCCGCGTTTCTTTGCCGGTAGTGGCAAGGCAGACGAGATACAGTGCCGGGTTCAGGAGCATCAGGCTGACCTGGTGTTATTCAATCATACCCTCTCACCTTCGCAGGAAAGAAATCTCGAGGCCAAACTGAAGTGTCGTGTGCTGGACAGAACCGGGCTGATCCTGGATATTTTTGCCCAGCGCGCACGTTCTTTCGAAGGCAAATTGCAGGTTGAGCTGGCTCAGCTCAAGCATTTGTCCACACGCCTGGTTCGTGGCTGGACCCACCTGGAGAGACAAAAGGGTGGCATTGGCTTGCGTGGGCCGGGTGAAACCCAGCTTGAAACAGACCGCCGTCTGATTGGCGGGCGGATCAGGCAACTGAAAAAAAAGCTGGAAAAACATACCGAACAAAGGCATCTTGGCAGTCGGGCCCGCCGCAGGGCACTTGTGCCGGCTGTATCACTGGTGGGCTACACCAATGCAGGCAAATCAACATTGTTTAACAGCCTGACGGGTGCTGAAGTCTATGTCGCTGACCAGTTGTTTGCGACCCTGGATCCGACATTGCGCAGGCTGTATCTAAAAGGTGTGGGACACGTTGTACTGGCAGATACCGTAGGTTTTATACGCCATCTCCCCCATGATCTGGTTGAGGCATTCCGTTCAACGCTGGAGGAAACCTGTGAGGCCGATGTACTGCTGCATGTAATTGATGCCAGTGATCCTGAACGAAATATGTATATCGATCAGGTCAACGAGGTGTTGGGGCAGATAGGTGCAGACAACACCCCGCAGATCAAGGTCTACAACAAGATTGATTTAACTGAAATCGAGGCAAGGATTGATCGTAACGATGAAGGGGTGCCGGTCAGGGTCTGGGTTTCTGCGAAAACAGGGGCAGGCATCGATCTTTTGCAACAAGCGGTCAGTGAGTTTCTGTTGCAGGAGAAAGTCCATGGCTGGATAATGTTACGGCCAGACCAGGGACATATACGTGCAGCACTATATGAAACAGGGGCAATCAGCACAGAACAGACCGGCCCTGAAGGGGCAAGCTGGCTTGAAATACTGATGTCCGGCCGGGATTTTGCAAAAATCCAGAAGAAATTTTCGGTGGAGCTTGAAATTAAATCGCTGGAGTTGCGGGATGAGTCCGGCACCCATACAATGTCAGCCTCAATTGCATGACAGTCAATAAAGTGAATCAAAACCTAAATGGAGTCAAACATGGCCTGGAATGAACCGGGTGGCAACAAAGATAAAGATCCCTGGGGTAACAAAAACAACCAGGGTGGGCCACCAGACCTAGACGAAATCGTCAAGAAAATGCAGCAAAAATTCAGCGGAATACTGGGCGGCAGGAAGTCGCCATCCGGCCCGGACGGGCCAGGTATTGGCAAAGGCGGATCTGCATACTTTTTTTCATTTATCGCCATTGTTATCCTGATTGTCTGGGCGGCAACCGGTATCTATACCGTCGATGAGCAGGAAAAGGCATTGGTACTCCAGTTTGGCCAGTTCAAGGAAGAAACACAGCCCGGTATTCACTGGCGCCTGCCGGTTCCGATCGAAAAGGAATACAAGGTAAATGTCACCAAGGTGCAGCGTTACAATCATGAATACCAGATGCTGACCGGCGATGAAAACATCATGTATATAAAGCTGGACGTTCAATATCGCATAGCGGACGCCAGGAAGTTTCTGTTTCGGGTAGCGGATCCTGTCTTTACCCTGGAGGAAGTGACAGAAAGCGCGCTGCGAACGGCAGTGGGTCACCGAAAAATGGATGAGGTTCTCGATAAGGGAGAGGGTCGTGCCGATCTCGTTATCAGCACCAAAAAAGAAATCCAGGTGTTGCTGGATTCCTATAACACGGGTATATCAATAGTCAGTGTGAATCTGCAAAATGCACGTCCTCCCCGTGAAATTGATGCCGCGGTTATCGATGTGCAGAAGGCCAAGGAAGATCAGGACAAGTTCAAAAAGGAAGGACAGGCATACTCCAATGACGTAATTCCGAGGGCGGAAGGTGAGGCGCAGAGCCTGAGGGAGCATGCATCGGCCTACAAGTTACAAAAAATTGCCAAGGCCCGGGGTGATGTCAGCCGTTTCCTGCAGACCTATGCCGAGTACAAAAAAGCACCGGCGATCACCAAGAAACGCCTTTATCTGGAAACCATGGAAGAAGTTCTCAGTAACAGCAGCAAGGTGATAGTTAAAATGAAGCAGGGTAATAACATCATGTATATCCCGTTACAGCAGATTATCAATTCAGCAAATATCTCAAAGGGAGGCGCCGATAAGAAATCTGATTCTCCCAGACTGGGTGCTGCGACAGTGAACAACAGGTCAACAACCTCCTATCCGGCTTTTGACTCACGAGACAGGGGAGGGCGATAATGAAAACTTCAACAATAGCCATTTCGGTGGTTCTGTTGGTAGCCCTGCTGGTTGGCTGGCAGTCTGCCTTTACTGTTTCTGAAGTCGAACTGGCGGCCGTATTCAGGTTCAGCAAGATCGAGCGCTACGATTATGAGCCGGGGCTTCATTTTATGGTTCCCTTCATTAACAAGGTTAAAAAATTTGATAAACGTATTCTGACACTGGATGAACGGCCACAGCGAATCCTGATCGGTGAAAAGAAATATGTCGATCTGGATTATTTTGTTAAATGGAAAATTATAGAGGTCAAGAAATTTTACCGGGCGTTTGGTGTAGAGTCACAGGCGGCGGTCCGCATGAACGCCATCATCAAGGATGGTTTGCAAAAAGAGTTGGGGAGTCGCACCTTGCGTGAGGCTATTTCCGGTGAGCGTGCAGAAATTATGGCCAATATCAATGAGCGTGCTGATGCCGAGCTTACCAAATTTGGAATAAGGGTACTGGATGTACGCATCAAGCAGATAGAATTGCCTAACAAGGCACAGGAGTCTGTATTCGACAGGATGCGGACCGAGCGTCTGCGTCAGGCAAAGGATTACCGTGCACAGGGTGAAAAGAAAAAACAGATCATTGTTGCCAAGGCCGATAGAAAAGTGAAGGAATCAATCGCAAAAGGTAAGCAGGACGCAGAAGTAATCAAGGGCCAGGGTGACGCCATGGCAACCGAGATTTATGCCAAGGCATACGGGAAGAATGCAAAATTTTATGAATTCTACCGTAGCCTGGAGGCCTATAGAAAAACCTTCAACAGCAAAAGCGATGTATTTGTATTGGAACCGGATTCCGAGTTCTTCAGGTACTTTGGTAGTGTATCGGGCACACGTTAGTCGATGGTACAGACATGAAATGCCGGGCAGTTCCCATTTGCCCGGCATTTTTTTGAGGGCAATTAATGGACAAGTTCCTGGCAGCACTTGCACTGGTTATGGTTATCGAAGGAGTATTACCGTTTCTGAGCCCGGGGACAATGCGAAATTACATGGCGCAAATGGTGCAAATGGATGACCGTACACTACGGATTACAGGCCTGGTAAGCATGTTGGTCGGGCTGGGTTTATTGTATCTGGTCAAGTAAATCAGTTAATCTTCGAGGGTTTAATTCCCCCCACTGCTTGCAGCGAAATTTACAGGAGCGGTCCATGACCGCGATAAAAAGAATTTTCGCGGTCATGGACCGCTCCTGTAAAATACCCCGTCCGCTTGCGGCGGGGTTGTTTATTTCTAAAAGAAAATTAATGAAGGTTATCAGCCCACCTTTATGTCTGCCTTGCATTGCTGGTGTCCCGGCAAAAGCAGGGGTAGAATAGCTACGTTTTTGCCTTCGCAACGAAGTCGGGAAGGAACAGGATTTAACATGACCATGCAAGACACAGCAAAAATGACGAGATGGATGCTACCTGATGGCATTGAAGAGGCCTTGCCTTCGCAGGCAAGGGTACTTGAAAATCTTCGACGTCGTTTGCTGGACAATTTTTCCGGTCGTGGCTATGACATGGTCATGACGCCATTTATCGAGTACCTTGATGCCCTGCTCGCCGGTACCGGCCAGGAACTGGACAGGCAAACCTTCAAGGTTACGGATGCAATAAGTGGTCATCAGATGGGTATCCGTGCCGATATGACCTTGCAGGCAGCACGTATTGATGCACACCAGATCAAGCAGGATGCGCCGGTTCGGCTCTGTTACATGGGAACCGTCCTGCGGACAATGAAGAACGGCTTTGCCGGTTCACGGGCACCTTTGCAGGTCGGTGCAGAGTTGTACGGACACGCCGGTATCGAAAGTGATATGGAAATTCTTGAGCTGATGCTGGAAATGTTATCGATCACCGGTGTCATGAATGTACACATCGATCTGGGACACGTTGGTATTTTCAGGGGTCTGGCAGTCGAGGCGGGCCTGGACAAACAGGACGAGCAAATTTTGTTCGATGCGCTTCAGCGAAAGGCCATTCCGGAAATAAACAATTTCCTCAAGGGCCTGTCACTGGATGCCGGAATGAAAGAACGGTTTTCGGCACTGGCTGATCTGAATGGTGGTGTTGAGACCCTGCAACGCGCCAGGGATGTCTTGTCCGGTGCCGGGCCCGGCGTGCAGTCTGCATTGCGGGAAATGGAGCAGATATCGGGATTATTAAAACAGAGGTTGCCGGACTTGCCCGTGCACTATGATCTCGCCGAACTACGGGGATATGCCTATCAGACCGGCCTGGTATTCGCGGCATTTGTTCCGGGATACGGGCAGGAGATAGCACGTGGCGGACGATATGATGATATCGGCAGTATTTTCGGACGCGCACGCCCGGCAACGGGATTCAGTGCAGATCTTAAAACACTGATCCAGCTATCATCGAATAGTTCCGATGAAATACCGGACGGAATATTTGCACCGGCCATCGACGACGAGGCATTGCAGGATAGAATTCGTGAACTGCGACAGCAAGATGAACGAGTTGTTGTTGAGTTGCCGGGCCAGCAGGGCGGGGCAGTTGAGGCCGGGTGTGAGCGAATATTAAAACAGGTCGAAGGTGCATGGCAGGTCGTTGCAGTTTTATAATTTTTTTCAATCAAGTTACTGATTAACAGGGTTTATCATGGGTAAGAATGTTGTAGTTATAGGAACCCACTGGGGGGATGAAGGCAAGGGCAAGGTCGTTGACCTGTTAACAGACCGTGCATCGGTAGTGGTACGTTTTCAGGGTGGCCATAATGCCGGCCATACACTGGTTATTGACGGCAAAAAAACGATCCTGCACCTGATTCCATCGGGTATTCTGCGCGACAATGTATTGTGCATGATTGGCAATGGCGTCGTGCTTTCACCCGAGGCCCTGTTCAAGGAACTGGATGAGCTGGAGGCGGGTGGCGTACCGGCCAGTCAGCGCCTGAAAATCAGCGAAGCCTGTCCGTTGATACTGCCATACCATATTGCCCTGGATCAGGCGCGAGAAATTGCGCGTGGCAAAAAAGCAATCGGTACAACGGGCCGTGGGATCGGGCCGGCATATGAAGACAAGGTTTCGCGGCGTGGGCTGCGACTGGGTGATCTCTATAATGCCGATCTTTTTGCCAGCAAACTCAGGGAAGTGATGGAGTACCATAATTTTATGCTCGAAAATTACTTCAAGTGTGAGGCGGTCGATTATCAGTCTGTCCTTGATGGAACACTCGCCATACGTGATCGTTTATTGTCCCTGGTAGGGGACATACCCGAACTGCTGTATCAGGCAAGAAAACGTGGTGACAGTATCATGTTTGAAGGTGCGCAGGGCACCCTGCTGGATATCGATCAGGGTACCTATCCGTATGTGACATCCTCGAATACCACCTCGGGTGGCGCGGCCTGTGGCAGTGGCAGTGGCCCGATGGACATTGATTACATTCTTGGAATAACCAAGGCCTATACCACGCGAGTAGGAAGTGGGCCCTTCCCGACAGAATTATATGATGGAGAGAATTTGTCAGACCCCGACGGAGAGCACATGGCCACCAGGGGTCACGAGTTTGGTGCCACCACAGGGCGGGCGCGCCGATGTGGCTGGTTTGATGCCGTGTCACTGCGCCGTGCTGTTCGAGTCAACAGTATCAGTGGATTGTGCATTACAAAACTCGATGTACTGGATGGCCTGTCTACCATACGAATCTGTACAGATTACCAATACAAAGGGGATGTGCGTGAAGTACCACCGATCGGGGCCGAGGCATTTGAGGCATGTGAACCGATCTACGAGGATATGCCAGGCTGGACTGAATCAACCGTGGGGGTGCAACATTATGATGATTTGCCTGACAATGCCCGCGCCTATCTGAAGCGTATCGAGGAAGTGGTCGGCGCACCCGTTGATATTATTTCAACCGGGCCTGACCGGAAAGAGACAATTATTCTGAACCATCCGTTTGATAGTTAAAGTTCAATTGAGTTCAATTCGGGTCTGACCCGAATGGCACTTAGTTAAGCGTAAGTCATTAATTTAAAGAAAGAAAGCTGGACCAATGATACACTGATTGTGACAAAACGATCAATCCATCACCGGAGGCCAGCTTTCATGACTACTAATAACAAACTTGCTCGATACAAACAACAACGAATGCGATCTTTAGTAGGCAAAAGCGATTCCTATAGCTTTTTTAACTTACTGACAGGACCCGAGATGTTCACGAAAGTTGAAGAGCTACTACCGGAGTTGTACCGTGAACGACAGTTTCCACCAACGGAAACACTGTCAATGTTTCTCGCCCAAGCAATGAACGAAGATAGTTCATGCCAAAAAATTATTAATGAGGTTGCCGTTAAGCAAGCCGTGGGTGGCTTGACACCTTGCAGTACGCACACGGGTGGTTATTGCCAGGCGCGACAGCGCTTACCCTTAGATATGGTGTCAACGTTAACTCGCTATCTATTAGCGTACAATCTAATACGTTTGCTCATGGCGCAGTCGGCCTTGCTTGCAGACGTATTACCAAGAGAACTCAGCTTTAAACATACGGTTCAATTATGGTTGGCCTGGAATCAACAAACGCAAGCTATTGAAGTTTATGCAGACGTAGGAATATTGTTTGCCTTGATAGCACAAAATATCGTTGGAAACCGCCCCGGAAGAATAGAACCCAGGGCGGTTAAACGAAGGCCAAAACCATTTTCACTATTGATGGTAAGCAGGGCATTAGCGCGAGATAGAGTCAGAAAACATGGGCATCTTAAAAAGATTAAGGCTTAACTAAGTCCATTCTGTTCTGACCCCAATCCCTCGGACCCCAATTCCCGGTGGTGTAACCCAGATTAGTGGTTTCAGACTCATTCCATATTAGACAAGGCTGGCTCAGCTCTGGCATGTTGCACTGAATCGGTTTATGATTGAGTCTCTGGACAGAATGTCGGGAACATTAGACATTAGGATGAGCAGTTACACAGAATTATTTATAGGGTCTAAGTTTCTTCTTTATCCAATGTGCCACTCTATTTTTCATATCGCAAAGTAAAACACTATGAATAATAAAAATCATAATTCAGCCCGTAAAATAATAAATACAGTTGCTAAAATCCATACTTCCCAACCTTATACAGCTATTCTGTTTTTAATTTCCCTAATTTATTTATTCTGGAAAGTATATCAAGTCTCTGATTCTGCCGAGTTTGACTTTAAATTCTTATGGCTCGCGGGTACTCTGTGGTCAGATGGCATTAATCCATATTCTGATAACTACAATTTGATAGGCAAACAACTCATTACGATTGGCTACGTGCCTACTATGTGGTCATATCCACCAAACTGGTACATACCATCAACATTACTTTCACTAACTAGTAGTGTTAACATGGCCTCCATCCTATGGAATGTGTCCAATGTTTTCATGTT
>ENA-ORDP01001444-ORDP01001444.1-marine-sediment-metagenome-genome-assembly--contig:-NODE-1444-length-13020-cov-3.276282_pt1 | contig 13020 bp, 11 predicted proteins | sample MGYA00248627_ERZ508539 | MGnify/ENA primary metagenome ERZ508539 (study PRJEB26208, sample SAMN05571518) | marine sediment metagenome | biome: deep sea; feature: Hydrothermal vent; material...
CATCACCCGCGTGGACATCCTGGGCTTCGAGTTCGAGATGGGGTTGTTCCCGAACATTCTGGACGAAGCCCGCGCCAAAGGAATTGACATCGCCTCGAAATACATTCCGGCGGAGGTGTTCGACAAGCGGGCCGTCGAGAAGAACCAGGTGGTGTTCCACGAGGTGTCGTACATCGAGGTCAAACCGCATGTTGTAGGGGCGCATGGCCATACGCCCGCCAGCGTGGCCGTGGAGCTGACGGATTTCTCGGTGTTCTACTCGCAGGGTTCGATCGCCAACGCCGAGGCGGCACTCAAGAATAAACGCAGTCGCATCGTGGTGGAGAAGGGCCAGATCGTAAAGGTGAGCAAGGACGCCAGGGGGATCGTCAAGCGCGAGGTGCTGACCGAGAAATGGACGGACTGGATCGACTACTGGGCGGTGGACTTCGACTTCGAGAGCAAGCGGGAGATCGTTCGGGTGAAAAGCGAGGCCACCGACGAGTGGGAGGAGACCTGGACGGGAGATTTTATCTTCGAGAACGAGTGGCAATCGTTTCGCACGAAGAAGGACCGCTCGCTGGAAATGAAGAGCGTGTTCCACGAGTGCCAACCCGGACGGCGAAAGCTGGCGGTCAAGGTAGTCGACATCTTCGGCAACGACACGATGACGATTGTGGCGGTGAACATCCCGAAGAACGGCAAGAACGGGGGGAAGAAGTAATGGTATCCGGGAGCGGTTCTGCAACCTGGATTTCAATTATGGCGAATATGCCACAATTAGAGACCATCGGGTTTGGAAAACCGAGAGCGTCCGATCGTCCCGGTTTCTATTCCCGTCGATTTCGCCGGGGTTGGTGCAACGAGAGGTTTTGACCATGAGCAAAGATATCGAGAAGGCTTCGGAGCACCACCTGTCGCCGTTCGAGCAGATCAAGCGCACCAACGACGCCGGTGTGGAGTTTTGGTCGAGCCGGGACTTCTCGACGGTGCTTGGATACGGCGACTACCGCAACTTCGAGGCCGTCGTCGAGAAGGCCAAATTAGCCTGTTTTAACAGCGGATACCGCATCGAGGATCATTTCGTTGATGTCACCGATATGATCGAGATCGGCAAGGGCGGGTATCGACCCGTCAAGGTCATCCTTTTGTCCCGCTACGCCTGTTATTTAGCCATCCAGAACGCTGACCCCAAGAAAGAAATCGTGGCGCAGGGGCAGACTTACTTTGCCCTCCAGACTCGACGGCGGGAACTGGATGATGAGCAAGTTGAGGAGGATCGACGGCGGCTCTTGCGCGAGGAGATGCGACTGCATAACGTCCAGTTGGCCGACGCAGCCAAAGGGGCGGGTGTTGTAGAGCCTGTCGACTATGCCATATTTCAGAACCACGGGTACATGGGGCTATATGGCGGGCTGAAGCGCGGTGATATCCACCAGAGGAAAGGCTTGAAGAAAAGCCAACAGATTCTGGATCACATGGGCAGCACGGAGTTAGCGGCGAATCTTTTTCGGGCAACACAGACGGAGGAGAAGTTGCGTCGGGACGGCGTGAAGGGGAAGCAGGCTGCGAACCAAACGCATCACGAAGTTGGGGCGAAGGTGCGCCAAACCATCGAGGAACTCGGCGGCACGATGCCCGAAAACCTGCCAGTCGCAGAGAACATCAAGAAGATCGAAACCAAACGGCGCAAGAAACTCGGCAAGCCGAAGACGCCTCGAAATAAGAAGAGCGAGTAACCGAACATGGCCCTGCATCCTGACTTTCCAGAATCGCCGTACACAATCCTTGACCCTTCCGTTCGATGGTTTCCGGCGGACGAGGCGCTACGCGAGACATCAAGCGAGAAGCTGATGCCGCCGCTGGTGTCGCAGCTTCGCAAAAAGGTCAAGGAGTTCCGCGACGGCGGCTATGCCGGGGCGGCGGACACGAGCAAGAGCCTGCTGAACTGGTGGTTCAATACGCCGCATCTTTTGGACCAGTCGGATGCCGCGATGACGGAGTTTCAATACTACTTCGCCCAGCGGGAGGCGCTGGAGACCATCGTCTACCTTTACGATGTGGTCGGTGTGAAGGACAAGTACGACCTGATGCGCTTCGATAGTTCGGGGATCGTGTCGGCCGGGATGTTCGACGAGACCTGGCGGCGGTTCGTGGTGAAGATGGCGACGGGGGCGGGCAAGACCAAGGTGATGAGCCTGGTGCTGGCGTGGAGCTTCTTCCACAAGCTGTATGAGCCTGGATCGGAATTGGCTCGCAACTTTCTGGTCATCACGCCGAACATCATCGTGCTGGATCGCATCTACAAGGACTTTCAGGGGCTACGTATTTTCTTTGAAGACCCGGTACTCCCCGACAACGGCTTCGAGGGTCACAACTGGCGGGATGACTTCCAACTCACGCTGCACCGGCAAGACGAAGTGCGCGTGACGCGCCCCACGGGCAACATCTTCCTGACCAACATCCACCGTGTCTACACCGGTGACGACATTCCGCCCGGCCCCGACGATGACGATACGAGGGACTACTTTCTCGGCCGGCGTCCGACGGGGGCAACGACCGACTCCAAGGTGAACCTGGGCATGATCGTGCGCGACATCGACGAACTGGCCGTGTTGAATGACGAAGCGCACCACATCCACGACGCCAGGCTGGCGTGGTTCAAGTCGATTGAGGACATTCACAATCGTTTGCTGCAAAAAGGCGGAGCGTTGTCCTTGCAGGTGGACACGACGGCGACACCCAGGCACAACAACGGCGCGATCTTCGTGCAGACCATTTCCGATTATCCGCTGGTCGAGGCGATTTCACAGAATGTGGTCAAGCATCCGGTGCTGCCCGACGCAGCCAGCCGGGCCAAGCTGACGGAACGGCAGAGCGCGAAGTTCACGGAGAAGTACGCGGACTATCTCGATCTCGGCGTAATCGAGTGGCGCAAGGCGTATGCGGAACACGAGAAGATGGGCAAGAAAGCCATCCTGTTCGTCATGACCGACGATACGCGCAACTGCGATGATGTGGCTGAGTATCTCGAAGGCCAGCATCCTGATTTGAAGGACGCGGTGCTGGTCATTCACACCAAGAACAACGGTGAGCTTTCCGAGGCGGCATCGGGCAGGGCCAAGGAGGAGCTGGAGAAACTCCGCAAGCAGGCGAACGGGATCGACGGATTGGACAGTCCCTACAAGGTTGTCGTGTCGGTGATGATGCTCAAGGAAGGCTGGGATGTGAAGAACGTCACGACCATCGTTGGCCTGCGTGCCTATGCGGCCAAGAGCAACATCTTGCCGGAGCAGACCCTCGGTCGAGGCCTGCGAAAGATGTATCCGGGCGGCATCGAGGAACAGGTCAGCGTGGTCGGCACGGATGCGTTCATGGAGTTTGTCGAGTCGATCCAGCGCGAAGGCGTGGAGCTTGAACGCAAGGCGATGGGCGAGGGCACGAAACCCAAAGCGCCGTTGGTGGTTGAGGTTGACAACGAGAACGAGAAGAAGGACCTCGACGCGCTGGACATTGAAATCCCCGTGCTGACCCCACGGATTTACAGGGAGTACAAGAACCTGGCCGATCTCGACACGAGTGCGTTGGGGCATCAGCGTGTCATCTATCAGCAATTCAGCGAAGAGGAACAGCGGGAGATCGTCTTCAAGGACATCGCCACGGGCGAGGTGACGCACACGACGATTCTCGACACGGCCGGGGTGGCCGACTACCGCAGCGTGATCGGGTTCTTCGCCAGGACGATGATGAAAGACCTTCGGCTTGTTGGCGGCTACGATGTCTTGTATGGCAAGGTCAAGGCGTTCGTCCAGAACGACCTGTTCGACAGGGAAGTGGACCTTGAGCATCCCAACACGCTGCGCAATCTGTCGGAACTCGCCGCGACCAAGACCTTGCTTGAATCTTTCAAGAAGGCGATCAACGACTTGACCGTGCAGAACAGGGGCGATGCCGAGATACGCGACACGATCAAGCTGCGTCAGACGCGACCGTTCGTCACCAAGGACCAGGCGTATCTGGTCCCCAGGAAGAGCGTCTTCAACCGGATCATCGGGGACAGTCATCTGGAGCTTAGGTTTGCGAGCTTCCTGGAGGATTGCAGCGACGTGGCATCCTATGCCAAGAACTACTTGGCCGTGCATTTCAAGCTGGACTATGTGAACGCGGCCGGCAATATCTCGAACTACTACCCGGACTTCATCGTCAAGCTGACGGATGGCCGGACGGTTGTGGTTGAGACCAAGGGGCAGGAAGACCTGGACGTGCCGCCGAAGATGGAGCGGTTGCGGCAATGGTGCGAGGATATCAACCAGGCACAGAAAGAAACCGTCTTTGATTACGTGTTTATCGATGAAGAAAGTTTCGAGAAATACAAACCAAAGTCATTCGCGGACATGATGAAAGGGTTCAGGGAATACAAAGACAAAACATGACAAATTATTGCACTGAAGTTTTATTCCTCTGCACTCCATAAAAATCAGTGAGCTGAAACGTTAGCACCTAAAAAATATGAAGAAAATTGAGATATCACCAGGTCTAAACTTGTTTGGTAATCTGGTGGACATAGATATTCACATGCAGGACCTGAAGCTGGTTCTACAGAAAACCGAAGAAATAGAATTCCCAGATCATGTGTTAGAAAATAAAGGAGGATCACTAATACCAGATATTTTCCCGGACATAACACGAAAGAGTTTTATCGTTAGCTTACTCATTGCACTGGATGACCAGTTCAAGACATTTTGCGAAATCCTTAGAACAGCAACCGGGTAAAAATTGCAATGGAATGATCTTAAAGGATCAGCGCTTGAACGTTTTATCACCTATAGTGAAAAGGTGGGCGGTTCACAAGGAGTCTGTGATGATTCGATCAGGCAGCTTTTATCAGGGCTCATCGAAGTCAGAAACTGTATTGTCCACAACAATTCTTCTGTCGAGGGCTTTGGTAAGAAAGTGGCCATACAAGATTTTGCTAAACAAATGAAGGGCGTGGATATTGAAGAAGGCTATATATACTTTAAACTGACGGCATGTAATGAGTGTGCAGATATTGTACTCAGATTCATGGAGCATTCTTATTGGGCCGCCTTGGAAAGGTTCCCATATGAACACTAAACAAACGTTCAACTTAACTCAAAGGGGCTGCGTCTGTTGGCTTTTCGGTGTTTTATGCTTACGTGCATTTTGCCCAATCACAATTCCCATTGGGGCAAGCAAGCGTAGCCTGGATGAATCATGAGCCTGATCAGGCTACGCTTGCTTGCCAGCAGAAAAAGAGTCGTCATCCCGGGCGCAGACCCGGGATCCAGGGTGTGAGCTTGTTGCTGCGAAATGGCATGCCGGTTACGCAACGATTAGACATTGATGCGGTTCGTGCCTCACCGCATCCTACGGGTAGCGCGGGGATGACGAGAGGGGTATGGGCCCCATAAAAAGCCCGTCATCCCGGGCGCAGACCCGGGATCCAAGGTGAGGTCGTGGTAACAGGATGGGTGGTCGTAACCCGATTGAGCCAAAAGGATCGAATCCCTGTCGTGCCGTAACTACAAGAAAGAACGTATGCCCACCGCGAGGTCATGGCTTTCCTCACTGGATTCCGCCTGCGCGGGAATGATCGGTTGTGGGTCGCGGGATGCGTACTCTTCCTTGTTATCAAAGGGATGGCAGGCGACATTTAGCTGCTTGCTTTACGCTGCAAGCGGGGCTAGCTTGGTACTCATGCGCATTGTCTATCACGCTGAAAATATCATTGATGCCCAGTTGGCCAAAGATGTGCTGGAGTCTGAATCGATCCCGGCCTTTGTCAGTGGGGCCTATCTTACCGGTGGGGTGGGCCAGTTGCCGGCGCGCGACTTGATCACCGTGATGGTTCCGAATATGGCCGTCGAGCAGGCCCAGCGTATTCTTCGCGAGGCTTTTCCCGATCGGCCACCTCGTGCCGAGTGGCAGGCACGTACCGTTCCAGCCTGATTCATATATTTGTCATCATGACGCTTGTTCCAGGTTTTGCTCTGGCGTAGCATAGTCAACACCTAAATGCTCACTTGGAGCATAAATATGACGACGACCTCAGTATCCGCTACATCCCCCTCACCGCTGCAGCAGTTTGTGCCGGCTGTGGAGTGGATGGTCATTGAGCCACTGATCGAAGAGATCCAGGACCTCAAGAAGGATCGCAAGGCGGTGGTCCTTGCTCACAATTACCAAGTGCCTACTATTTATCGTGGGGTTGCCGATTTTACCGGCGATTCATTGGCCCTGGCGCGCCAGGCAGTGGCCAGCGAAGCCGAGGTCATCGTGATGGCTGGGGTGTATTTCATGGCCGAAACGGCGAAGATCCTCAATCCTTCCCGCACGGTGCTGATTCCCTCTCTACAGGCCGGCTGCTCGCTGGCGGATTCGATCACGGCTGAGGATGTGCGGTCTCTGCGGCGTACTTATCCAGGGGTGCCCGTGGTCAGCTATGTCAATACTTCGGCCGCAGTGAAAGCGGAAACCGATGTTTGCTGTACCTCGGCGAATGCTTTGCAGGTGGTGGAGAGTCTGGGGGTGCCGCGGGTGATCTTTCTACCCGATCGCTATCTGGGCCGGAATGTTGCGGCACAAACTGAAGTTGAGCTGATCCTCTGGGAAGGGGTATGTGAAGTACATGAGCATTTCACCCCCGAACAAATTCGGGGTTTGCGCTCCGATTACGCTGGCATCAAGATTGTCGCCCATCCTGAATGCACCCCTGAGGTACTGGCCGAGGCTGATTTTTCCGGGTCGACATCGGGGATGATCGATTACGTCGCTCGCAACCAACCGCAGCGGGTGGCTTTGATTACCGAATGCTCCATGAGTGATAACGTTGCGGCGGATTTTCCTGATGTGCAGTTCGTGCGTCCGTGTAATCTGTGTCCGTATATGAAACGCATCACTCTGGAAGGCATTCGCGATGCCTTGCTTCAGCGGCAGTATGTGGTGGAAGTGGATGCCGATATAGCCCGCCGAGCCCGGAGTGCCGTGGAACGTATGTTGGCAGTCGGTCGTGCGGAACAGCGGGCCGCCTGAAGCTCGGTATCGATTCAGGTGCCGCCCGCATTAAGACTATAGCCATACCCTCGGCTTGTCATACTCGCGAATATCGCAGCGAGGTATTGGTGCTGGGTTCGGGAGCGGCAGGACTTAGTGCGGCACTGGCCTGTGCGCCCAGAGCCACGACGGGGTTGAGCGTTGGGGTATCTGCTGAGGATGGCTCCAGTCACTGGGCCCAGGGTGGTATCGCTGCGGCGTTGGGCGACAACGATAGCCCGGCACTCCATGCGGCCGACACGCTTCAGGCGGGCGGTTACCGTAACGATCAGTATGCCGTGCAGCGGCTGTGTGAAGGGGCCGCCGAGGCCATCAGTCGGCTGCTTGCAGGGGGGGCCGAGTTTGACCGCCCGGAGCAGGGCAATGCGCTGGCCCTGGGTCGCGAGGCGGCTCATTCGCGGGCCCGCATCGTGCATGCCCACGGTGATGCCACCGGTGCCGAACTGATGCGCACCTTGCAGCGGCAAGCAGTCGCTGCCAAGCACCTGCAATTGCTCGGTTCACGATGGGCGTTTGAGCTGGCCCAAGATGCTGCGGGGCGGGTAGTCGGTGATTGGGTGGAGGGTCCTGATGGCGTGGAATTATGGCAGGCTGCTGCGGTGATAATGGCTACCGGCGGCTATGCGGGTCTGTATCGCTGTACCACCAATCCGGTCACCTCCGACGGCAGTGGTATGGCCATGGCCCGGCTGGCCGGAGCGGTGCTGAAAGATCTGGAATTCGTACAGTTTCACCCCACCGCCTTGGATCTGGACAGTTCTGGAGTCTCGGCAAGATTGCCGCTGGTAACCGAAGCCCTGCGTGGTGCCGGTGGTCACTTGCTGGATGCGGACGGATGTCGTTTCATGCTCAACCAGCACCCTGCCGCTGAACTTGCGCCACGTGATCTCGTAGCCCGTGCGGTGTGGCGAGCCCGGCATAGCACCGGCCGAGTTTTCCTGGATGCTCGCGCGACGGTGGGTAAAGCCTTTCCACAGCGTTTTCCAACCGTTTTTGCCGCCTGCCGTGAAGCCGGCATGGATCCACGCAGTGAGCCTATTCCGGTCACCCCTGCCGCCCATTACTGCATGGGCGGGATTCAGGTGGATGAGCATGGAGCAAGCAGTGTAGAGGGCCTGTATGCCGTGGGCGAAGTGGCCGCCAGTGGGGTCCATGGCGCCAATCGACTGGCCAGCAACTCCTTGCTTGAAGGCCTGGTATTTGGCCATGAGCTGGGTCGCTATCTGGCCGGTATTGACCTGCCCGTGCACGAACGGACACGGCCTGCTCGGCGCCAGCCGCAGCCGCTCCCGGATCGCCTCCGGGCTGAACTCAGTAGGGTCCTGTGGGCGGATGCCTCCCTGATTCGAGACGGGCAAAGCCTGGAGCGTGCGGCAGTGGGTATCGAAAGCATGTTGGCGGCAGTCGACGATGCAACCAGTGGACGCGATCTGTTATTGCTGGCCGCCGCGGCGGTGGCGGCGATGCAGGCCCGGCCGGCCTCTTGGGGGGCGCATTTCCGTGCCGATGCGGTGGTAACAGCTTGACAGTCGGGCGTTTGCTGTGGAGGTGGGTTGGGTCGGGTGCGATCACGCTGCTCTCCGGGGCACCTCAAAAAAAGCGTAGCCGTCAGTCGAAGTCTGCGGCCAAGACCTTCTGTTGGCCGGAGTTCAGAATGCAACGGTAGGTATAGGCGGGATGTGCAACAGCCAGGCTGACTTCAGCATCCTGGTGCCAGGCGGTAATGCTTGCCGGCGCAAGTTCGAAACGTAGAAAATGGACCGCAGAGGTCTTTTCTTCATTGCTGCGATCCAGATCCTCATCGGCTGTAGCGACACTGACTGAACAGCCGGCAACTTGCAGAGTAAATCCATGTTCGATGCCCCGCATGGCTAGCAGGGCCCGGCGTCGTTCTTCCACATCGGCATATTCGATCATCAAGGTGGCTTTGAGATTGGTCCCGTCCGGGATCAGGGAGTTGTAGGTTAGCAATTCCGCAGCGATCGCATCCGGTTCGAAAATACGCTCGATGCGCAGCATTTCCTGAATCTGATATTGAACAGTCAGACGGTCTTCAAAAAGAAAGGTGAGGTGCGGGCCGAGGTGAACGGTGCGCTCACGTTTGTGGGCGACGACGCGGGTACGAAAATCACTGCGTTCGCGGCTATAGATTTCCAGACTGAGCAGATCGGTATGAGTTAATTTTTGCATGAGCTATTTCGGTTTTCTGTTAATTGGGATCAAATCCCATAGGCATGGCGCAGCAGGCTGATCGGATGTTCTGCAGAAGGCTTCTGTCCGAGTCCATGGGCAATGTGCGCGCCGGCCATGGGGCAGTCGCTGGTGAAATGTTCGGGCTCGGCCTGGCGTACGCGGGTTTCCACCGGCTTGGCAAGCTTGCGGGCAATGGGATAGGTCGCTACTTTCACCCCGTAGGTACCATCGTGTCCTGAGCAACGTTCGATGGTGGTGACCTCGGTATCGGGGATCAGGGTAAGAATTTCACGGGTTTTCGGACCAATCTTTTGAACTCGCTGATGGCATGCAGCGTGCCAGGCGATTTTGCCGAGGGGCCGTTTGAAGTCGGTCTTCAGCAAGTTTTTCTGGTGCCGTTCGCTCAGATACTCGAACGGATCGAAGAAATGCTGCTTGACCTGCTGTACCTCGTCGTCGTTGGGAAACATCAGTGGCAGTTCCTGCTTAAACATCAGCACGCAGGAAGGAATGGCCGCGATGAGGTCATAACCTTCGCGGGCCAGTGCCGCGAGTACTGGAATATTTTTTTCTTTGTAGGTGCGTACGCTTTGCAGATCGCCTAGTTCGAGCTTGGGCATCCCGCAACAGGTTTCCTGCGGCACTAGTCGGGTGGGAATGTCGTTGTGTACGAGTACCGCATGCAAATCCTCCACGACCTGGGGCAGTGAGACATCGCAATAGCAGGTGGCGAATAGGGCGACCTTGCCCGAGGTCCGACCAGCTGGGGTGACGGTGCCCTCGGCTTGAGCCTTGCGCAGACGCTTGCGGGCGGTCCGGCTGTGGTAGTCGGGCACCACGGCATCGCGGTGCACTCCAAGGGTCTTTTCCAGCATCTTGCGACCGATACCGCTATGGTTGGCCGCATTGACGACTCCGGCAACGACTGGGGTCGAGGCTAGGCGACCCACCGTGGTGGTGCTGGAAAGGATTTTGGCCTTGAGCGGTACCCCATGCTTTTTGAACTGTACGGACTTGGCGCGCAGCATCAGGTGGGGAAAATCAACGTTCCAGGGGTGCGGTGGCACATAGGGGCACTTGGTCTGATAACAGAGATCGCAAAGGTAACAATGCTCGACGACCTTGCCGTAGTCGGCCTTGTCGACGCCGTCCACCTCCATCGTTGAGGACTCATCAATCAGGTCAAACAGGGTAGGAAAGGCTTTGCAAAGGCTGATGCAACGGCGGCAGCCATGGCAGATACCAAAGATTCGCTCTTGCTCGGCCTCAAGCTTGGCCGTGTCCCAGAAGTCAGACTCAGTCCATCCCAGTGGATGCCGGGTGGGTGCTTGCAGATTACCTTCGCGAGGTGGCATGTTGCGATCCTTGGTTCAACCCCAGTGAGAGCTGCGGCTGACCTGAACCGCAGCCTGGAGCGCCTGCAACAAGAATGCAGGCGCAACGGCAAATTTACTCAGTTCAGGTCGTTCAAGGCCTTCTGAAAACGATTGGCATGGGACCGCTCAGCCTTGGCCAGGGTTTCGAACCAGTCGGCAATCTCTTCAAAGCCTTCTTCCCGCGCTGCCTTGGCCATGCCCGGGTACATATCAGTGTACTCATGGGTTTCGCCGGCAACGGCACTTTTCAGGTTGGCTGAGGTTTCACCGAAAGGCAGGCCGGTAGCGGGGTCGCCGCTCTCTTCAAGATATTCGAGGTGGCCGTGGGCGTGGCCGGTTTCGCCCTCGGCGGTGGAGCGAAACACTACGGCAACATCGTTGTAGCCTTCGATATCAGCCTTGCCGGCAAAGTACAGGTAACGTCGATTGGCCTGGGACTCGCCCGCAAAGGCATCCTTGAGATTCTGTTCAGTCTTGGAACCCTTGATGGTGCTCATGGTTGTTCTCCTGAAAAAAGGCGGAAGTGGATCGGAGTGATTCCAATCAACGAGTGCTAGTTTGCGGCGTCTGCGGCCAAAAATGAAATTGAATGAAACAATGGTGTTAATAGATCGTATCTATGGATCTATCCAAGCTTACCCCTCCTTTCCCGTAAATGGGTACGCTTGGGTTGCTTCGTTACCTGGATTCATGTAATGGGGTTAATCGCTGTACGAAACAGGGTTTATGTACCCCGATTTCAGACGGTAGTTTGCTCGTTACTCAAGGAGAATGGGGCTAACAGTGATTGGGGAAGATCCCGAAAATTCTCGGCCAGGCGCAGCAGAAACGGGCCTAGGGCGGAACTCTTGCGCCAGACCATAGCAATTCGCCGGCTGGGTGGCTGATTCTCAAATTCGATCAGGCGGAGATTTTCCGGCTGGCTAATCGGCGGACTTACGGCGAGTAACGGTAGTAAGGTGATGCCGACGTTAGCGGCCACCATCTGCCGTAGTGTCTCCAGGCTGGTAGCGCGAAAGCCGGTGCGTTCGTCCGCCCCCGACATATGGCAGACCTCCAAGGCATGATCACGTAGGCAGTGTCCTTCTTCAAGCAGCAGCAGGGTGTGGTTCTTCAAGTCGGAGACGGCCAGGTGTCGACGTGCTGCCAGAGGGTGTTCTGCCGCTACGGCAAGAACGAAGGGCTCTTCAAACAGAAACTCGCAACGTAGTGAATCCTCGTGCACCGGCAAGGCCAGGATGGCGGCGTCCAGTTTGCCCTCGCGCAACTGTTGTAGCAGGTTATCGGTCTTGTCTTCGGAGAGCAGCAGCTCCAGTTTGGGGAAGCGCCGGCGCACAGCCGGCACCACATGAGGCAGCAGGTAGGGGCCTAGTGTTGGGAAAATGCCCAGGCGCACCGTACCCGACTCCGGGTCGTGGGTGTTGCGGGCGATGTTGCGGATTTGTTCAACTTCGTTGAGGATATCCCGGGCGCGACGCACAATCTCATCTCCAACTTCGGTCATGAGGATGCGCCGTGGCGTGCGTTCGACCAGACGGACTCCAAGTTCACCTTCGATCTTGCGAATCTGGGTGGATAGGGTTGGCTGGCTGACAAAGCAGGCTTCGGCAGCACGGCCGAAATGACGCTGATCAGACAATGCCACAAGATAGTGAAGGTCACGCAAATTCATGTCGCACCATTGATGATATCAATGACTAAACTATACCGTGTCGGGGGGCTTGCTGCGGGCTGCATTGCCACTGGATTCAATTATCCTTCCCGCTATGAGTGAACTACGTTCTCTGCTACGGGCCGCACGTGAAGTGCTGGTTACGGACTCAGCCGCTTTGGAAGCCGAAGTACTGTTAGGGGAAGTGCTGCAGCGACCGCGTAGCTGGTTGTACGCCCATAACCAGGATTCGGTTGGTCCGGATCAACGGCGACAATTTCTGGATCTGCTACAACGTAGGGCCGACGGTGAGCCGCTGGCCTATCTGCTCGGCCAGCGCGAGTTCTGGTCGCTGATGCTGCAAGTGGGCCCGGATACGTTGATTCCCCGCCCCGATACCGAGCGTCTGGTGGAGTTGGCACTACAGCATATGCCGTCGGAACGTCCGCTGCAGGTGGTGGACCTCGGTACCGGTAGCGGTGCCATTGCGCTGGCCCTGGCTTATGAACGACCGCAGGCCCACATTCTGGCGGTAGATCGCAGCCTGGCGGCATTACGGATTGCGCAGGTCAATGCACGGCACCTGGGTCTGCAGCAGGTCGGCGTGGTGCAGTCTGATTGGAGCGAGGCTTTGGGCACTGCCAGTTGCGATCTGATCGTCTCCAATCCCCCTTATCTGCGGGTGGGAGATCCGCATTTAGGTCAGGGTGATTTACGTTATGAGCCCTTGGTGGCGTTATTGGCGGG
>ENA-ORDP01001445-ORDP01001445.1-marine-sediment-metagenome-genome-assembly--contig:-NODE-1445-length-13017-cov-2.584323_pt1 | contig 13017 bp, 9 predicted proteins | sample MGYA00248627_ERZ508539 | MGnify/ENA primary metagenome ERZ508539 (study PRJEB26208, sample SAMN05571518) | marine sediment metagenome | biome: deep sea; feature: Hydrothermal vent; material...
TACTCAACCGATTTTGAAATGTCAGTTGTAGGGGATGGGTGACCCAGCCCCTACAACTGACTATACTGACAATTCATAATTTGTTTGGTATATATTCGTGTCATTTGTGATTAAATCTTGCCAAACTCACGTGAGATTAGCCAAAACTATCATTAAAAAAAATATTGCTAAAAACGCAGTTGACTTTAAAGCCAAAAATATTATCATTGGCCATGTAATAGAACTCATAATGGAGTTTCTTTGCATAGTAATGGACTAAATTGGTCTATAACGTCTACTAATTTAACCTTAAAGTATAGGAGGAATTATGCCAGAAATTGGTAATCTTGTTTATTTCCTACTCAAGTGGTTTCATTTCTTAGCGGGAATCACTTGGATTGGTGTTCTATATTACTTCAACTTCATTCAGGGAGCGTTTTTCGCTGAAACAACCCCAGAAGTTAAGACAGCCGCCACTCAAAAGCTTGTCCCACGAGCCTTATGGTGGTTCCGATGGGGGGCCATGTTTACTATCATAACGGGTTGGTCTATGATAGGCTACAAAATGAGCCATGGGGAAACCTTTACAACAGGTTGGTCCGTTTTAATATTAATTGGTGCCCTGATGGGAACATTTATGTGGGCCAATGTATGGTTTGTGATTTGGCCAGCCCAAAAACTGGCGATTGCCGCCGCAAACGGTCAAAAGGTGGATGGCTTAGCGGCTCGTGCCCGTAGAGCTTTTCTAGCCTCACGCACCAACACCCTGTTATCGATCCCGATGCTTTTCTTCATGGGAGCCGCAAGAAATCTAACATTGGCTCCAAAGGATCCAGTCATTTGGTATATTGTTGCTGGAGCTATTGTTCTGCTCGTAGAAATCAATGCTTTGGTCGCAACAAAGGGAGTGACGACTGCACCTATTGAGAAAGTCAAAGGTGTGATCACAAGTGGTTTCATTTTAACCGCTGTCTTTTTTGGTGTTATATTCTTTCTTAGGTAGTTAATTATAGCCAGGAGTATGAAAAGTTCATGCTTCTGGCTATCTTTAAGCAGTGTGTGCCTAAGAGGGTTCGAACCTCTGACCTCTGGAACCGCAATCCAACGCTCTATCCAGCTGAGCTATAGGCACAAATTATTAAGAAATCAATCATTATAGTTTTAAGCTATTGGCCTTTTCTTCAATATAGGGAATGTAAATAGCTTTAAAGAATATAGTTAATACACCCCATATCAATAAAACCCCATAAAATCCAATCACCCCATATAATAAATAATTCTCCAGATATTTATGGGATGTTGGCACAAAGTTTTGTAAGACCCACCAGACTCCTAAAAGGATTAAAAACGTAAGGTTTATGATAAATCCCTGTCTTCCATGGAATTGAGAAAGATCACTCCCGGTATCCAAGTATAAGGGGATCATCCAGCCAATGATTGGGACGTATCCCAAAAGGGAGAAGATGGTTTCGTTCAAGTCATCCCCTGTCTTATAAATGATTTCGGAGAGGGAGGGATTCGAACCCTCGGTACCCGAAGGCACAACTGCTTAGCAGGCAGCCCTGATCGACCACTCCAGCACCTCTCCATCGGAAGGAGTGGGATTCGAACCCACGGTGGGTTTGCCACAACGGTTTTCAAGACCGCCTCCTTAAACCGCTCGGACATCCTTCCGCCCATAAATATATCATATTCGTCTAAATTGTCAAACATTTTTTATTGGGTAGTTTTGGGTGATAAAAAATAGTATGATTTTGTTTCAATTTTTGTAATGACAGTAAAATGGATGGTTATCTACTTAAATCGATGAGGAGTTTAGTCACCATTGGAACAGGGTTATCGGTATCTACAAATCCTCGATAACGAATCAACTCACCCTTACAGAACAAATATTCTTTACTTGCTTGCTGGAGATAACGAACTTCAATTTTAGTCTCCATAATGCGGTCCGATGGGTCTCTAAGGTGGAGGATCTTTTCAATAAGTGTCTCAAAGACCCCTTCCTTTTCTTCGTTGTGGATATCTGTAGGAAATGAGATGGTAATACTAAAATCATTCTTTTGAATGCTGGTCATCACACTATTAGGCCTATAAGCTTTTACACAATCTTCAATGAGCATACGACTTGTAGTCGTTACTATTAAATCTGTCATGCCTATCATAAATAATCATTCCTTTTATTCGATTAATTTTAAGCCATTTCGTTCATCTGAATCGTCTTTATAATTCATCTATCTATAACGCGAGTCTTTATTTCACAGATTCCATTGTGAATGCTAAAAGATACTGTTTTTTTTTAGGGAAAGCAAGCAAAAAGTTTTTTCCATGAATACCTTTACAGGAAAGTATTTGCCTTCCTAAGGTCTTATAGTTTCTTTATTCAGTAGTGCTTTCCACATTCTCATTTCTCTCTATCCATAGTTCAAGATATTCATCCAGCCTTTCATATCCTTTATCTTCACTTCCTGAAAAGGCAATACCCATTTGTCGATCGCCATCCTTCCCTTCGAATGAGCTGATCAGTCTTGATTTAAAGATAATGGGTTTCGAGTCATAATCAGGGAAATCAAACGTGAGATCCAAAACCAAATCGTCATTAACAAAAAGAGAATCTTTCAGTTCCTCTGAGTCAACCAATAGCTTGATCCCTCCTTTTGAAATGTCTATCACCCTTTGTTCAATTCTATAAACTGCCACCAAAGCTTGCCTGATCTTATTTCTGAGTTCATGAGCTGTGTAATTCAGGTGAGTTAAAATGGATTCATCGTCAATTAACTCTCCTTCAGACCAGATTTTAATGTAGGCGAATGAAACATCTCTTTTGTCCAATCTGTGAAAGAGAACAGGGTATATAAAAAGGGAGCGAATATGTTGACCCTCAAAGGAATCCATCATCCTATCAATTCTATCGTTCAAAGCAATCCCTAGATGGACAAGTTCATCACTATCGGGATAATACCCAATTTTCTCCCGACAATCTTTTAACGCTAGCATTTTCTGCGTCTGATTGACAATTTTGATAAGCTCATCATTGTCATGAAAAACGGCGATTTCAACTTTTGGGTAAAACTCTAACAGACGTCTCTCATATTCGTTGAAAATGACGTCCAAAGAGACCCCTGAAGTGGATGCGTACATGATATCATCAGCATTTGGAAGGATCTGGATTTTAGTGACCTTTATTGATTCGTCCAGAACATCATATCGCGTGTCTTTTCTGGAAGAAGTCGCGATCAATGCTTTTGAAGGTTCAAAAAGATGGCTTCCGATCTTTAAGGGCTTGATATAATTGAACTCAAACTCTATATATTTATTGACCACACTATAGAGCACAACATTCCCTTCAATCTTGTAATCAACGGGTAAAAAGATTCTTAGTTGATTGTTTTCAAGAATCTCAACTTTGGCAGGCACTTTTTTAGAGTAATTTTTTAAGTATAATTTCTCGTTCTGAAGATAACGCTTTAGAATGTAGAGAATATTTTCCTTGCCTGATACAAGCTTTGACCCTCTTTTTTCCTGGTTCCCTAATGTTAACAATTAGACCACCCAAACAAAGATTGTCAAAAGATACTGAATCTAATGCTATAAATCAACTAAAAAGTCTTAAAAAAATCCTATGATTCCTACCCTATCCTCTTTTTCAACAATCCCACTAGATCAATGATCCGGTTTTTTATAGATCTCTTATTTTGAAGTTCCATACGAAATTAGTTTGACTTTATTATTTCATTTCAATAGATTTACATGCATTCAATAGTCCTTGCAATATTGTACTTTCTTTAATGACAGAGGGATAAAACTTGACAAACTTTTTAGACACCCTAAAAAACCAAATCATTCTGGGCGATGGAGCCATCGCTACGATGCTTTATAACAAAGGGATTTTCATCAATCGCAACTTCGATGAAGTGAACCTTACAAATCCTTCCCTGGTCAAAGATATTCACAAAGACTATAAAGCCGCTGGAGCCGACTTCTTGACCACCAATACATTTGGTGCGAACTATTTTCGCCTTAAATCCTATGGCCTGGAAAGCAAAATCAAGGATATCAACTTTGAAGGAGTCCGTCTAGCCAAAGAAATAGCGAAAGGCGATCTCTTTGTGGCTGGTTCTATCGGCCCTTTAAGCGTCACCATTGAGCCTTATGGCATAATCAAGGAACAGGACGCCCAGAAAGCCTTTTCTGAGCAAGCCCAATACCTGGAGGAGGCTGGAGCAGATTTCCTGATCCTTGAGACCTTTTCATACCTTCATGAGGCCCTTATTGCCGTGAAGACCATCCGTCAAATCACCTCCCTGCCCATTGTAGCCCAAATGACCATCGCCAATGACGGCTCAACCATAGCTGGAGAGACTCCAGACAAGTTTGCAATAGAGCTAGACCGTGGGGGAGCCGATGTGATCGGGATTAACTGTAGCAGTGGCCCACAGGGACTTTTAGAAGGTTTGGAGAAAATTATCAAGGTCACTCATAAACCAGTGATTGCTCAGCCCAATGCTGGTCTACCCAAAGTTTTAGACGGACGTCATATCTACTTGAGCACTCCAGAGTATTTCTCAAGCTATACCCGAAAGTTTATTAAACTAGGTGTTCGTATAGTCGGTGGGTGTTGCGGCACCACACCGGATCATATCAGGCAAATGAAAGACTCAGTCCGCTCTGCGGCTCCTCAAAAAGCCCATATTGAAGTTGTCAACTACGAAGAAGAAACACCCGAGGTCACTTTAATTGCACCAGAAAAGAAATCCCGATTTGCAAAAAAGATTCATAACAAGGAGTTTGTGACTAGCGTTGAGATTACCCCACCCAGAGGCTGTGATCCTGGTAAAGTACTCAAAAGCGCCCACCTACTCCAGGAAAAGGGTGTGGATGCTATTAATATCCCGGATGGGCCCAGGGCTTCATCGAGAATGAGTGCTATGATGTTAGCTCAGATCATAGAACGAGAGGTTGATATTGAGACAATCATGCACTATACCTGCAGGGACCGTAATATCCTCGGAATGCAGTCCGATCTTTTGGGGGCCTACGCGTCGGGTTTGCACAATATATTAATCATTACGGGCGATCCACCCAAAATGGGCGAATACCCTGATGCTACTGCCGTCTTTGACCTTGACTCTATCGGCTTAACCCAATTGGTGAACAACTTCAATCATGGTTTGGACATTATTAAGAAGCCTATCGGTAGTCCCTGTGGATTTTATGTGGGTGTAGGGGTGGATCCTGGTGCTGTGGATCTGGATCTTGAGATAGAGAGATTCCATAAAAAGGTGGAGGCTGGGGCTGAGTATGCCATCACACAACCTGTTTTTGATACTGAAGTGCTCCTTCACTTTCTGGACAGAATTAAAGGACTCAATATCCCCATTGTAGCTGGAATATGGCCTCTAGTCAGCTATCGTAACGCTGAGTTTATGAATAATGAAGTCCCAGGCGTGAACGTCCCGGACAGGATTATGAAACGGATGAAAGAGGCTCCTGATAAAGAAACCGCCCGTGAAACAGGTATTCAGATCGCCCACGAAACCCTGATAGACCTCAAAAGCGTGATACAGGGAGCTCAGGTCAGTGCTCCTTTTGGTCGTGTGGAATACGCTCTCCAGGTTTTCGGTTATGATGTCTGACTATCTTCTTCTTAGCTTGATCAGTCTGGGCTTGGCAATAATATCATCATCCCAGGCTTTTTTTAAAGCTTTTAGAACTTGATTTCTCATGTGGGGATCGATCTGATAAGCATTTGAATTGTAGTAATTGATTAGATATCTGGCACAGCCTTGCTTAACCATAATATTGGGGTTGTCAAGACCTTTGATAATGATCCACAGGTTTTCAGGCTTGAAAAACTTCTTCTGACCCACCGATTGAAGGGGTATCGTCTCTCTTTTTTCAAAGGCTATCCGCCGAGACAGGATAAAAAAGTCCTCTTTTTTGATGTAGCTCAGTAAATTGCTGTCTTTTTCCAGGAGCCAATAAACATATTTATCCCTCAAGACGAAATGATAGAGTTTAGTAGTCTCTTCCAGCATACTTCTCCTGGATTTTTTCCCAAAAAGATTGCGATAACTATAGTAATCAGTGTATTTAAGTGGTTTATCTTTATTTCTTCCAAGGAGATAAACTGTTTCTCTCTCATAGGCTAGCTTGGCCTCTGGTTCCATCAAGCGATCCGGCCTACTTAATCTTAAAATCTCTATGCATATCAGACGGACCCTGGGATCTTTGTTAGACAATCCCTTCAAGGCTGAGTTGACCGCTTTATTTCGCTTCCCCAAGTGGACAACTCCCCCTATACCACGACTATAGTCCAGTACGTATTCGAGATCAGGGTAGGTGATAGCCTTTAAAACGTCACGATCTCCCACACTGATCTTCTTCAGAACATCCTTCACATAGTCTCTCGAGTGTTCTACAGGGCTTAAAGCCATTAGAGACTTGATCAACACCATATTAATGAATATAATCATCCACTTTCTCATACTAAACTCCTGTCTAACGTTATATTACATATCCTAAAAGATAAATAATCATCTTATTGTTAGAATCTATAGACTAAAGTATTAACGAAGCAGGATATTGTCAAATGTTTTAACAATTTAATAGACTTCGTATTTCGATACACTGTATCACTTGGTGATCAAAAAGAAAGTTACTCTCATTAAAATTGTTTAGACTATTGACGAATAAAACAATTCTTATTATTAATACTATCATCAAATAGAGGAATTGACAGGATAATATTTGCAAACACTCACCATCCGAAATTCATTAAATAACAATAAATAAAACGAATTAATATCTTAAATATATAAAATGACCTTTTAGTGTTACGATCACTAAATATCATTCTTATTCCATTGGTTTCAAAAGGATTTAACCTATGACTTTGCCTGAAAAAATTGCTATAGATGATTTTGAACAATTTATTACTCCATTAAATGGAGATGAAAAAAAGATCATCCAAAAAGCCTATCAAAAAAACAAAACGGACTACACCTTGTCCAATAAATCGATCCGTGATAAATCAAGGATGAATGCAGTCCTTGAGATTTTCCAATCCCAGGATTCTGAACTATTAACTGAAGATCATGACAAGGGTAATAAACCTGGTGATGAAAACTCGGATGAAGAGCTTTCCCCCCTCCAAATGAAAGTTGAGGAGCAGGAAAAACAAATCAAGGCGTATAATGATAAAATCCTGGAATATGAGGATTTACTCAAAAGAAGACAGGCTGAATTTGACAATTACAGAAAGCGGACTCTTCGTGAGAAGGAAGAGTTTCAAAAATCTGCCAATCAAAAGATCATGGAAGAATTACTCACTATCGTCGACAATTTCGAGAAAGCCATTGACTCATCCAATGAGGACGCAAAAAGTTCCACCCTTTACGATGGGATTATTCTCATTGAGAAACAGATTAAAAAACTCCTTGAAAATCATGGTGTTCAGGCCATTGAATCCCTGGGGCAGGAATTCGATCCGAATCTCCACGAAGCACTACAAATCGATGAGTCTATTACAAAATACAAGGTTGATACTGTTATTAATGAATGGCAAAAGGGTTATACCCTCAACACGAAAGTGATTCGACACGCAAAGGTTGTTGTAGCCAAAGGAAAAGTGAGCGAACAAGAGACTCCGAATAGTAACCGACCTATTCCCAAAACCATATCAGCTAACGATTTTGAAGGTCAGATCTTAGAGAAAATTGAAGATACCGATGATAAACAATTCATTTCTGACGCGTATCAAAAGATACAAAACGAATATCTTCTAAAAGATATCATTCAACAGGACGACTCTAAAAAAGAGAAACTATCAGGCATATTAAAATCTATTGAGTACGAAATGGATCAAGTGAAATCCCGGTAACTGGAGTATTTCATTTATCTTTTTACTGTTTAAGGAGCAGTGAGTTATGGGCAAGATCATTGGAATTGACTTAGGAACAACCAATTCATGCGTAGCCGTTATGGAAGGCGGGGATCCAACTGTTATACCCAATTCAGAAGGAGCTCGTACAACTCCTTCCATTGTGGCCTTCACTCAGAAGGGTGACCGTCTGGTGGGTCAGGCCGCCAAAAATCAGGCCGTTACAAACCCCGATAATACTGTCCGCTCTGTAAAGCGGTTTATGGGTCGGCGTCACTCAGAAGTCTCTAACGAGGCTCATATGGTGGGGTATCAAATCGTAAGTGGCTCTAATGATGCCGTCAAAATTAAAGTCCAGGAAGGTGAATTCTCTCCTCCTGAAATCTCGGCTCGTATCCTCCAAAAGATGAAACAGACTGCTGAAGACTATCTTGGCACTACAATAACAGAAGCTGTTATCACGGTCCCTGCCTACTTCAATGATGCCCAACGCCAGGCCACAAAAGATGCCGGCAAGATCGCTGGTTTAGACGTAAAACGTATTGTTAACGAGCCTACTGCTGCCGCACTGGCTTATGGATTAGATAAAAAGAAAAATGAGAAGATTGCCGTCTATGATCTGGGCGGTGGAACCTTTGACATCACCATTTTAGAATTGGGTGACGGGGTCTTTGAAGTTAAAAGTACCAATGGGGACACCCATTTGGGGGGTGACGATCTAGACCAAAAGATTATTGAGTGGCTTGTGACAGAGTTTAAAAAAGAAAGCGGCATCGATCTGAGTCAAGATAAAATGGCCCTCCAAAGACTGAAAGAAGAAAGCGAAAAAGCAAAAAAGGAACTCTCAGGCTCACAAACAACCGACATTAATTTACCCTTTATTACAGCCGATTCCTCAGGGCCCAAGCATTTGAATATGACTCTCAGTCGCTCAAAGCTGGAGCAACTCATTGGTAATCTTATTGAAAAAACCCGCATTCCCTGCGAGAACGCAATAAAAGACTCCGGTCTCAAAGCTTCAGAAATCGATGAGATCATCCTGGTGGGGGGGTCCACACGAATGCCATTGGTTCAGTCTCTGGTCAAGGAAATCTTTGGAAAAGAACCCCACAAAGGGGTGAATCCTGATGAAGTCGTGGCTATGGGAGCCGCTATTCAGGGAGGTGTTTTAGCTGGCGATGTTAAAGATATACTTCTTCTGGACGTCACTCCATTATCTCTTGGGATCGAAACCCTGGGAGGAGTCATGACTAAACTCATTGAACGAAATACTACTGTTCCTACAAAGAAAAGTCAGGTTTTCTCTACAGCCGCAGACAATCAACCGGCTGTCTCCGTTAAAGTCTTCCAGGGAGAACGTGAAATCGCCGCCCACAATAAACTCATTGGGAACTTTGAGTTAGTCGGCCTCCCACCTGCCCCAAGGGGTGTTCCGCAAATTGAAGTGGTCTTTGACATCGACGCGAATGGAATCATCCACGTTTCAGCCAAAGATCTTGGGACTAATAAAGAACAGAGCATCCGAATTGAAGCTTCAAGCGGTCTCTCAGAAGAAGAAATCGACAGGATGGTGAAAGACGCTGATCTTAATGCCGATGAAGACAAAAAAGAACGAGAACGGGCTGAACTACGGAACAACGCTGACAATCTGGTCTATCAGACAGAAAAGATGCTCTCAGAACATGGGGATAAGATCGGTGAGGCCGAAAAAGAAGAGATTGAAAAAGAAGTTTTAAGCACTAAAAAAGCCCTCGAATCCGATAATATTGAAGACTTGAAATCCTCTGTAGAACGATTAACTCAAGCCGCCCAAAAGTTATCACAAGTGGTTTATGAGCAAGCCGCTAAGCAACAGGAAAACCAAGGGACAGAAGGGGCTCAAAAAGGACAGGGTGAGCATTCCCACCATCAAGATGAAAAAGTGGTTGATGCGGATTATGAAGTCGTTGATGATGATAAAGGAAAATAGAAGGTTAGTATAAAATGGCCGGTAAAAGAGATTATTACGAAGTTCTTGGGATTAGCCGCAGCGCTAGCCAGGATGAGATCAAAAAAGCATACCGTAAACTGGCGGTCCAATACCATCCTGACCGTAATCCAGACAACAAAGAAGCGGAAGATAAGTTCAAGGAAGCCACAGAGGCTTACGAAGTCCTGGGTGACCCTCAGAAAAAAGGCCAGTACGACCAGTTCGGTCATGACGCCTTTGCAGGCGGCGGAATGGGTGCTGGGGCTGGTGGCTTTGGAGGTTTCAGCGATATCTTTGAAGGGTTTGAGGATTTATTTGAAGGATTCTTTGGATCAAGTGGGAGACGTACATCCACACGCACACGAAGACATCGGGGATCTGACCTGCGCTTTGATTTGGAAATTAACTTTGAAGATGCCGTTTATGGAAAAGATACAGTCATAGAGATCCCCCGCGATGAAGCTTGTGAGACTTGCAAGGGTGAAAGGGTGAAGCCTGGAACGAAGACTGAGACCTGTTCTGTCTGCGGCGGTAGCGGTCAGGTCTCCCGCTCACAAGGCTTTTTTAGCTTTTCCTCTACCTGTCACCAGTGCCGTGGCTCAGGAATTATCATCACTCACCCCTGTGGAACCTGTAAAGGCCGTGGAACCGTTAAAAAAAGAAGGACCCTTTCCATTAAAATACGACCCGGTGTGGAAACAGGCACAAAAATAAAAATAACCGGAGAGGGCGAGGGAGGGACCTTTGGAGGAGAGTCTGGCGATTTATACATTGTCATCCATATTCGCCGCCATGAATTCTTTGAACGGCACGACAATAACCTGTACTGTGAAATCCCCCTCACTATAGTCCAAGCGGCATTAGGGACAGAAATACTTGTCCCAACATTGAATAGTAAAAAGATTAAACTTAAAGTGCCTTCTGGGACTCAAACAGATAAGATTTTCCGAGTCCGTGGAAATGGTGTTCCTTTTCTACACGGTCATGGTCAGGGTGACCTTCATGTTAAAGTGGTTATAGAAACCCCTGTCGATCTGACTCCAAAGCAAAAAGAACTCCTCGAAGAATTCGCCCGAATCCGTGGAGAAGAAGTCAACCCACGTCCCAAGTCTCTGTATGAGAAGATTAAGAACTCCTTCAACTAACTTGAGTGCAAAGAAATGAATAGATTATGAGCTAAATACTATCCATTATGACTCATGATGAAGCTAAATCACGACTCACCCAACTCTTCTTCTCTTCCCTCAAGTCAGTTTTACCTAAAACACTAATCCCATCAACTATCCACCTGAACAAGGAAATCCTTTCCTTTCCTGACTTTTCAATCCCTATCCGTGGGATTCAGAATATCTACATTACAGGATTTGGGAAAGCCTCTTCCTATATGGCAAAAGAGCTGGAGATACTCCTGGATAAGCGTATTACAGAAGGCTGTCTTGTAACCAAATATAATCACGTGACGTCCTTGAAATACATTGAACAAATCGAGGCTGGTCACCCTATTCCTGATGAGAACAGCGGCCTTGCGGCAGAGAAGATTCTTTCTATGGTTCATAAAGCCACTCATGAGGATCTTGTTATTGCCTGTGTTTCAGGGGGAGGCTCTGCCCTAATGGCATTGGGTACAGAGGGCATAACCCTGTCTGATAAACAACTCATGACTTCACTTCTGCTGAATTGCGGGGCTAGTATTGGAGAAATCAATACCATTAGAAAGCATCTATCAGCAGTAAAAGGCGGACGTTTAGAAGAAGCTGTCTATCCTGCTTCCCTTGTGTCGCTGATCCTCTCTGATGTATTAGATAATGATCTCTCGTATGTCGCTTCTGGACCTACTATTCATAATGATGCCACCTGTCAGGATGCCTTAAAAATCATTCATCACTATGAACTTTATTCAAAAACCCCATTAGCTATCCGTCAGCATTTAGAAGACAAAAATCATCAACCATTAGGTGTTCATCCTCCTCTATCCAAAAACTCCCACACTATCCTCCTGGCAAGCAATGAGTCCATCGTCAATGCCGTGCTTGAGGAAGGGGAAAAGCTGGACTATCAGGTTGTTCCGCTAAAGTACCCAATAAAAGGAGAGGCGAAACAGGCTGCCAAAGAGATCGCCCATGAAATCAAGGAATGGATTAAATCATCAAAATCCTCATCCAACCAGCCTGTCTTGTTTATTTCGGGCGGAGAGACAACCGTGACTATTGATGTGAATAGCGGGCTAGGCGGCCGAAATCAAGAGTGTGCCCTTGCATTTGCCATCGAAATGAAAGATCAAGAAGATTGGTTTGCCCTATTCGCTGGTACAGACGGATCAGACGGCCCAACTCCTGCTAATGGTGCTTTCTGCCATTCTGATACTTATCATCATGCTCTCACACTTGGATTAAACCCTCACGATCACCTAAAGCACCACAATAGCTATGGATTCTTTCAAAAATTATCCTCTCTATTTGTAACAGGACCCACTCAAACCAATGTAAATGATATAATATTAGTATTTTACTGCCCTAAAAAAAAGATCACGCTTTAGCCCATTCCAATCAAAATGAAATAAGTTCCTGTAAGTTCAAGACTTTTTCAAAAAATATGACTAAATCTTAGGGATATGTTCAACTTTTATTCCTATCCTCCGAAAGTTAAGATGAGACCCTGTGAAATACACATATATGGCTTAAGCATTGAATACTTTTAAATCAACATGGAGGGGGATTTTATGAAAAAAGTTATTCTGAATGGACTCACCTTTCTAATCATCTTAAATCTTTATATCACTACTGGTTACAGCAGTCCTGGCCCTTTACCCGGCCAATCTCCTGAAAAGATATTTGAAGAATACAGCTTTGAACCCACCCAAAAAGACTTTTGGAAAGTAAAGAAATTACCCGGCCTGTTCAGGTCTATCGCAAAAGACAGGCACTACGAGAAAGGCCTCTACTATCAGAAAAAAGCTCAGCATCGAAAGGCCGTAAGGCTATTTGGAAAGGCCATCCAAAACCAACCCAATAATGAAGACTTCTATTTTTCCCGTGCAATCAGCTATAACTTTATCAATCAACATAAGAAGGCTCTAAAAGACCTGAATCACGCTATTTCTCTGAACCCCTCCAATAGCTATTACTACAACGCCAGAGCCATCGTCTACAGCAAAATGAAAAAACATAGCGCCGCTTTAAGAGAGTTGGCC